>Ga0055584_100007731_pt1 | contig 10532 bp, 10 predicted proteins | sample OSDHelmetaG_FD_58716 | JGI IMG/M metagenome (GOLD analysis project Ga0055584, IMG submission 58716) | Pelagic marine sediment microbial communities from the LTER site Helgoland, North Sea, for post-phytoplankton bloom and carbon turnover... | ecosystem: Environmental > Aquatic > Marine >...
TGGGAAGAAGTCTTTGTCTTTGGCGCCGCCCCGCGCGACGTGCGCGACCCGCACTTCCTCGTTTTTAAGGATCGACTCTTCGTCTATTCAGGCGCTTGGGCCATTCCAGCCGAAGGGCAGCGGCGAACGCTCAACGACCATCTCGGTTTTGCCGCCTACAGCGACGACGGCATCAACTGGCACGGCCCGCAGGCATTAGAAGGCACCTACGGCCACTATATCTGGCGCGCGGCACAGCACGACGACACGGCCTATCTCTGCGGCCGCCGCCGCAAGCACTACGCCGACGGCGAGGAAGAACGGACGGATCGCACGCAAATAGAAGGCGCCCTCTTAAGCAGCGATGATGGGTTGGTGTGGAAATACGGCGGCCTCTTCACCGAAGAATACGGCGACGAAACGGCTTTTCTCTTTGAAGACGACGGTGAGTTGGTCGCCCTAGCGCGCGGGGCAGACGCCCGACCTGCGCGCATCTGCCGCGCGCGGCCGCCTTATGCAGAGTGGGTTCGCACGGACCTCGACCGCAATGTCGGCGGCCCCTTATTCGTCAAGTGGGGCGCGCACTACTTAGTTGCGGGTCGCAAAAACATCGACCCAAAAAACCCGCGCACCACCCTCTACTGGCTCGTCGACGATCAGCTCGTAGAAATCGGCGAACTGCCCAGCGGCGGCGACAACTCCTATCCCGGCTTGGTACAACTCGATGAAAAACGCGCCCTGCTCTCGTACTATTCTAGCCACGAAGGCAGCGGTTCGGGGCTGGCGCCTTCGGCGATTTATATGAGCATATTACAACTCACCTAAACGGAAGAAAACACCCATGGCAAAAAAGATTCAGATCGGTTTTATCGGCGGCGGCATGATCGCCAACGCCCACATGAAGAACTTCCACGACGACCGCCGCACCCAGATACGCGCGCTCGCCGACGTCAACAAAACGGCCCTGCAAACGGTGGGAGCCGAATACGGCATCCCCCACCTAACGACGGACTACAAAGCCCTGCTCAAGGACCCAGATATAGACGCCGTCGTCGTCTGTACGCCGCCCGGCCTGCACTGCCAGATCGGCATCGATGTACTGCGCGCCGGCAAGCACCTCGTAATGGAAAAACCGCTGACGCGCACGCCGGCCGAAGCGCGCCGCTTGCTCAAAGAAGCGCGCAAGCATCCAGAGCTTCTGGCCACCGGCTGCTCCTGCCGCCACGCGCGCCTACAGCCCAAGTTTCCCTATGTAAAAAAGCTGATCGACTCGGGCAAGATAGGCGACGTATATTTTGTGCACCACCGCGCGGTGGGCCGCCAAGGACGCCCTGGCATCGAGTATCACCCGACGGCCAAGTGGTTTCTCAACCGCGAAATTGCCGGCGGCGGCCCCCTATACGATTGGGGCGTTTATGACCTGTCCTTTCACTTGGGCGTGCTCGACGAGCCCGAGTTTAAAAGCTGCGAGGCCTTCTGCATAAACGGCCTCGACAACGTGCCGGCTGGCACTAAGACTTTTACAGTAGAAGAACACGGCGGCGCCTTGATCTCCTTTAAAAATGGTCTCAAATACTACTGGGAACGCGCCAATAACGCCCATCACGAGGTGCCGCACCAGACCAGTATTTACGGCACCAAGGGCGGCCTGCGCTTTACCTATACCTCCTTTGGCGACGTGCACGAGATCGAGCATTTCTTCACCGGCAAAGATGGCAAGGGCGAGCCCAAGAAAAAGGTGCTCAAGGTCAATATGTCGCGCCACGACAAAGGCGATATGCACCCGGTGGGCCAAGCCATTATCAAAGCCATTCAAGGCAAGGGCCCCGTGCCCATGCCGCTCGAATTGGAGCTAAAAAACCTCGAAATTTTGCACGCCGTTTACAAAGCGGCCAAGTGGCAATAGCATCTCGTAGATAACGCGAAAAGGCCCGGCGCGATGTCACTCTATCGCGCCGGGCTTTATTCGTATATATACCGCACTCACAACAAGGAAAACGGCGTTACGCCGATACTCCGCTCAATATTTAAGTCTTTTTCCCTAAGGGCATCGTATAACATACGGCGCTCCCCTCGAGCACAACGGTACCATCCGCCGTAAAAATGCGCGTATCGAGCTCCGCAATGGGTTTGTCTTCGCGAACTTTTGTAATCTCGACCTCACCCGTAATGCGATCACCGGGGCGGACGGGGGCTTTAAAACTCCAATTGACCTGCAAAAAAACCGTGCCCGGCCCCGGAAGATCTTCGGCAACCACCGCGTTCAAGATAGCGCTCGTCACCCCTCCTTGAACTACAATTCCACCAAAACGAGTCGCTCGCGCCGCTTCCTCATCATAGTGCAGAGGATTGCGATCTCCACTCATTTCCGTAAATAGCTCAATATCGCGCGACGATACCACTCTTGAGCGCTGGGCTTTTTCGCCAATTTCTGGAATTCCATTTGGCCATACGTCACTCGTTGCCCCCATCATCAAATCTCCTCATTATATAAATTACTCAACCATTTCTCCCTTTTAAGACAAAGAAATACCGCCCCGAAATTACGATTAGTATCCCACCCAGTACGAACAGGGTGGATAGAATTAATCGCAAGCCTATTTCTTCGGAAAGAAAAACTACTCCCCCTAAAGCCGCGAGAACGGGCACAGCAAGTTGCACTACCGCAGCTTGAGTCGGCGATAAATCGACCAAAGCGGTATACCATATCGCGTAGCCAATGCCCGAGGTAACTCCCCCGGAAAAAACAGCTAATACCACACCTATAAATGAGATCTGGATATTAGTTAACCCTATGGCCAAGAGAATAAAAAGAAGGGTGAAGGGGATAGTCCGATAAAAATTGTAGGCCGTGTCCCTTAGAGGGGTTGTGCTATCTCGCCCCTCCAGTGTGTAAATCCCCCAAGCGATCCCCGCAATAGCCATCAGTATAAAACCCCTTATCGACGGAGTATGGATACCGGGTAGCACGAGATATACGAAACCACCAAATGCAACCGACGCGCCCACCCACTCAGACAGATGAAGTTTGTGGCCCAAAAAGAGGGACAAAATAATCATCGTGATCTGTACAGCGCCAAACAGTATTAACGCTCCCGTTGCCGTATCCAATGTGACATAAGCATAGGAGAAACTAACCGCGTAGACGAAAAGCATTCCCCCTGCAAGCCATCCCCCTTTGACTGGAGAGCGATCGCCCTTTGTCCGCAACATCAGTATGGCCCATAAGGTAAGTGCCCCCGCGAGCAAACGCATCGCCGTGAAACTGCCGGCGTCGATGGCGTTTTCGCCCAGTGCGAATCGACATAACACCGAGTTGGCGGCAAAAGCCGTGAGAGCAAGTAGAGTGAGTGCTATAACTTTAAGCATAGACAAGCTTCGTTTGGACACCGGGCAATCTCCTTCAACCCATCACTTTGAACAGACCACTAAGTTTAGGCATTAAATTTAGGACCGACTCACTCGACTCGGCTCTGCTCTCTATTCCACCCGAATTCGCGCATAGCTCAGCGTCTGCCCCTGCCCCGGCACAAAACCCACCACATCAATCCACGCCGACGGCGCGTTGCCCGCCCGACTCGTCGCCGTCAGAAAGGTCCCGGCAAAGGGCCGCTCTAACGGCACGTCGCGCCACACGACCTCCGCTTTTCCCAGCTCAGCTAAACGCAACGAGTTCCCGCCCGCCCCAGCAAAGGACGCCAGCACCAACAACCGACCTGCGGGTGTCTGGTGAAAACGCGCTAATTGTGGAATGGCCTCTGCGCCATCGCCAGCCTGCGCCAAGAGCACTTTGCGCTCGAGCTCGCCATTTCTCAGCACGCCATAATAGAGCGCATGCTCGATTTCGATATCGGGAAAAAAGCGCGCGCGCAATCGACCGTCGGCATTGGTCTGCCCCCACAACACGTGCACTAAGCCGTCAGCACTGGCGTGTATATCGCCGTTGCGAATGGACCCAGCCGTCGCATCGAGGTTGGCCAATTCGGTCCATGCGCCAAAACCTTCACGCGCAATATCGGGTGAATAAGCGTAAAAAAGACGGCGAAAGACATAGTCCCACTCGCGTCCGCTCTGTTTAAACTTCTCCTCCTGCCATTCAGCAACCGGCTCGACGATATCGCCGACACCCAAAAAGTGCGCCTGACCTTTGTGCAGCACGACATTCGGATAACACAGCCTGAGCGGCTGCGGTTTTTCATACTCATCGCCGCGCGGCCACACAATCTGCCCTATACCGAGCCAAGTGCCCGCCCGATCGCGCAGCGACATATGCGCGGCATCATAACCGACGTTCTGCATATAGAGGACTTGCCCCGCTTGGGGGTCGGCGACAACCGTGCGATACGAATGCTCGCTAAAAGCGGGTTCGCCCTGCCAGGCAGGTAGCTCTACGCTGCAGCCAGCCAAAGCATCGTCGGCATCAAAGCGAAAGACCTGCGGCTCGGCCGGCCCACTATAGGCCCCCTCTTCTGCCAGCGTTGGGTTCGCCGAAACCAGTAGCTGGCCATCGTCGAGCAAAACCAACGGCGAAGGTTCGCGCGTGCGCCCGCTCTCGTCGCCATGCACCGCTCGCCAACCCTGCTCATTGCGACGGTAGAGCACCCAGCGCGTATTGTTGAGCGGTTTCTGGTCTGGCAGCGTCTCCAACGCGACGACAAAGACCTGATCTCGCCAGCGCGCCACCACCGTCGACCCGTGGCACCACAGCGGTCCGGCGCCATTCTCGGCCGATGCAAACGAATAAATATCCTCTTCGATTTCAACTGCTATAGCGTAGTCCATAATGCCTCCTCGCGCGTAAATATAGGCTGCGAAATACGCCCTACCAAGAAAACCGCGTACGAGCGGGCAGAACCGATTTACCCTTGACACAGTTCTACACTTTTCAAATTGTTGAGGTATCATCTTTTTCAGGAGCCGCATCATGGACATGTATCGCCGAAATACATGGAAGGACTGGTGGGAGGACGTGGGATTTATCTATGCCATAGCTATAGCACTGGTGGTCGCCATTTTTGTTCTTAGCGATCTCGCCCAGACCATGGGAGGCCTGCCCAGCGATCCCACCCCTGCGGCACAAACCAGCCTCTCTCCCTACTAGCCTATGCGCAAAATCTCACTGGCCGCCGCTCGCCGTCTGGCCATACGCAACCAAGGCTTGGACGGCCAGTGGGAACTAAGTCCCAACAAAGAAGATGCCGCCTCTATAGTTGAAGCACTCGGCTATGTGCAGATCGACACTATTTCCGTCGTCCAGCGCGCCCACGACCACATCATTTGGAGTCGCCTGCCCAGCTACGATCTGAGCATGCTCCAAGAACTCTTGGCAGCGGACCGTCGCGTCTTTGAATACTGGACGCACGCGGCCTCGTATGTGCCTTTTGCCGACTACCGCTTTTACCTGGCGCGCATGCGCGGGGCCCACGCCTGGCGCCGCGAAGCCGCCTGGTACCAGGACAATGCCCCCTTAGTCAAAGAAGTGCTGGCGAAAATTCGCCAACGCGGCCCCCTTAGCTCGTCTGACTTCGAACACAAACAAGGCGAACGCGGCTCGTGGTGGGGATGGAAACCGGCTAAACGAGCCCTCGAATATTTATTTAATACCGGCGAGCTCATGGTCGACCAGCGCCGCAAGTTCCAGCGCGTCTACGACCTCAGTGAGCGCGTCGTGCCCCCTGGCACAGACGAGACGATTCCCAGCCGCGAAGAGGCCACCCGCCACTTTGTCCACCGCACCTTGCGCAGTCACGGCCTCGCCTCGATGCCCCAGCTGCGCAAAGCCTTTTCCAATCGTCAGGCCGAAATGGGTGTCCGTCAATTATTGGAAAGCGGCGAGGCCATCGAGCTAAAGGTCGACAACCAAAAAGACCCCTACTACGCCCTCGTCGAAACGATGGACCATGCGCCGCGCCGCCTGGCGCGCCACTGCCATTTGCTGTCCCCGTTCGACAATCTAGTCATCGATCGCCAGCGCCTAGAGGACCTCTTCGGCTTTCACTACCGCATCGAGTGCTATACGCCGGCGGCCAAGCGCCAGTACGGCTATTTTACGCTGCCCTTGCTGTGGAACGGAGAAGTCGTCGCCCGCATCGACCCCAAGGCCGAGCGCAAAACGCGGACACTGCTCGTGCGCAACCTAGCCTTCGAACCCGGCTTTGATCGCCACGACGCGCTCTTGCCCGACCTGACGCGCCAGCTGCGCGCCTATGCCCAGTTCAACGACTGCGATACAATCCGCATAGAAAAAACGGCGCCGCAGAAATTTAAAAAAGCATTACAAAAGTCCGTTTCCTGACCCCAGAGCATACGATCGACCACCCATAGGATAGCGCGAATGAAAGCGGTATTAAAAACGGCTGCACCTTATTTAGAAGACGCCATGAACCTACCCGTCGAAGACCTCGATAGCGCCCTCCCCTTCTACGAGAAAGTCATGGGCTTTACACTCGTTTCACGCAGCGAAGAGAGTATAAAATCGGCGGTACTCGCCAGAGACGGTATCCAGATCGGCTTGGCAGAAAACGGCGGCGACCCAAGCCAAGAAGGCTGCTTTTTTGAAGTGGACAACGTCGAAGGAGCCTATGGCGAGTTGCGCGACAACGGCCTGACATCCGATGCCAACTATCGGCTCGACCAGCACGGCGAGACCTCTTTCCGGGTCTTTTTTGTCGTGGCACCCGATGGGCTCTGTTATTGTCTAGGCCAACGACAGCCCTGATATTTTAGAGGGCTATTCAGCGCGCAGATGGGCACGCCGAAACCCATCCCCCAAGAGCTACAAGCGCATATCCTGCCCTTTGATTGGGACGTGTGCAAAGTTTGGTTCCTGCCCACATTGCCCGAACAAATAAAGCGGTCTGAATTAGACTATCTGCTCGACTTAAAGCTCTGGTCTTCCATCCCCAACGCGGGCATGCTCTTCGACATTTCACCCCGTAGCGTCATCGAATCTCCCGCGGCCAGTCCCCATCAATACCAGCGCATACAGCAAGCGGACACCTCCTTTCCCATCGATATGTTGAGCTTTCGCAACCGGCGTTGGATCTTGGACGGCGTGCATCGACTGGCCAAGCTCTGTATAATTGATAGCGAATGGGTTGCCCTGCGCTTACATTCTGAAACGCTTATTGCCGCCATACGAACCAACTAAAAAACGTTAAATCTATGCTCGATTCGATCAAACATATCGCCCGTCAGCTCTCCGAAATGGAAGAGCCCCATATTCGTTATAAAATCCTGCTCAACTTCTACCGGCGCGCACCGGATTCGCGCGAGATCCGCATTATCCGCGACGAAATCTGCGAGTCCACCCTCGTATCGACCCTCTTGGCCGAACAGCGCCGCGAGGGACATATCGAATTGCCGCCGCATGCGCGTTGGCGCGGCCCCCACTGGATCCTGCACCTCTTGGCAGATATCGGCTGTGCACAGGGCGACAAACGCTTCTCACCCCTGCGCGACCAAGTCTGCGACTGGCTATTATCCAACGAGCGCCAAGAGCCCATCTGCGGCAGCATAGAGGGGCACGCGCTACACTATCTGCACTTCCTCGCTTTAGACGACGGCCGCACCGACTTCATAGCGGAGCGCTTAATCGACTGGGCCAAGGCGTGGAGTTTAGGCAAAACGCCAGCTTCCTATGCGCAGGCGTTAGCCGCCCTGCGCGGTCTCGTCATACACGCCGAACACGGCGGTGACCCAGCGCTACAGCGGGCAATTACCCATCTTGCCGAGCCGCTTTTAGACTGCGCACTTTACAAAAAACCGGGCACAGAAACACCTATAAGCTCCGATTTTGCGTCGCTGCACTACCCCTGTTACGAACACGCCGACCTGCTCTTTGCCCTCAAGGTCATGGCCGAAGCGGGTTTGGCCGAAGACCCGCGCTGTCGACCCGCTGTCGATTTGCTCAAGAGCAAAGAATTGGCCGACGGCACCTTCCCCGCCGAGCGCAAACACTATCGCGTCGGCCGCTCCGACAAGGAGGGGGACTCGCTCCTAAACTGGGGCGGCACGCACCGCACGCGCACCAACATCTTCGTCACCTTAGACGCGCTCGGAGCACTGCGCGCCGCCGGTGAGCGAATCTAAATATGCCTATGCATTTACCGGCCCATTGGCCCCGTGCGCCGCTCGTCTTATTAAGCATTTTAGCCGCAAGCCTATACGCCTTACAATACGCCGTGCTGCCGCGCTACGACCACTTGCCCCTCGTCACGGCATCCTTCTTCGACTTTCGCATGGCCCTGGTAACTTGGGCCGATTGGCACTGGGCCGACGCCCTGTTGCTGTTCTTTATCGCGGCACTCTGCGCTGCGCTCTTAGCCCTAGAAATATGCGGCCATCAGCTCAGCCGCTTGCTCGAACTCGTGCTGGCCGGCGAACGCTCCACGCGTCTGCTCTTGGCGCTGACGACCCTCGTCTCCACCCGCTACTATTTTGCCAGCGGCGAGTCGCACTGGGCAGGTGATGCCTCGGCCCATATGGCCTACGCCTATGCCGCTGCGCGCGCTATCGCCGACTTCGAATGGCCACTGTGGACCAATCTCATGGGCGTCGGCACGCCGTATCTACAGTACTACGGCTTTCTCTACTTCTACCTTGTCGGCCTCGTAGACCTCATCGTCGGCGACTTCTTCACCACAATCAAAATCACCTTAGCCCTCGGCCACTGGCTCTCCGTTTTCGGTATGTATCTGCTCGCGCGCACGGCCTGTCGCTCGCGCGCAGCCGGGCTCTTAGCGGCCCTGGCCTACGCCCTCAGCTTCTGGCATGTGCAGCAAGTCCTGCATATGGGCCGCTATCCGCTTTCGCTCTTTTACGGACTGCTGCCGTGGCCGTTCTACTTTTTCGAGCGCCTGCGCGCCAGTCGGCAACGCACCCACCTCGCCCTAGCGGGTGCCATTGCCCTAGGCGCACTAGCCCTCACCCACCCGGGCTACGGTTTTTGGGCCACCTTCTTCTTTGCCATTTATGCGGGCGCCCGCCTGCTCTTAGAACCGCGCTGGCGCACGCGCTCCCTTATCATCAACACCCTCTTATTATTTGCCGGCGCCGCACTCTTCGGCGCCTATCTAACGGCCCCCATGTGGCTGGAGCGCATGAGCACCGGACTCGGCCGCGGCGTCGTGCTCTCCGGCGTGGCCGACCCTTCCTGGAAACGCGTCTTTATCTGGTCTAACCTGCGTTTTCCCGCTTGGCCACTCAGCCTAGAAGAAGCGACGTGGTACGGCGGTTACATAGGCAACTCGCTCTTTTTGCTGGCGCTGGCCGGCTTTGCTATCGCCACTCGCCACCACCGCTTGCGCCACCACCTGCCCCATCTCGCCGGTGGGCTCTGCTTGGCGCTGGCCCTACTCCTGGTATTTGGCTACCGCCTTCCCTTCTTGCAGGCTCTGCCCGTCGTCACGGCGCTCAACGCCGGCCGCTACCTGCTCTTCGTCTGTTTTTTCGCCGCACTTTGCACCGGTTTAGGCGCGGCGGCGCTGCGGCGCTGGCGCCTGAGTTCGGCGCGCTGGCGCACGCTATTGATCCCCCTGCTATTGGTATGCGCCGACCTCGGCCCAACGACCATACAACAACCCTTTACCCAAGCCAGCTACGATCCCACGCTATATCCCAAAGACCAGCTCGACGAACTGCGCGCCGCAGGTCAAACACACGCGCTCGCGGCGGGCGAATTACCCAATTATCGCCTTTTGACCAATGTCGCCGATATGCACGTCTTTTTGGCCACGACCTGGCTCATGTGTCGCACGGCACTGCCCACACCGCAGGCCGATCATCGCTATATCCTGCCATCCATGTCGACCTTTGTCCGCCCCTTCGAGCGCTATATCAACTACATAGTACACCACTTCGATACGGTCGATGGAAGCGAATCGGCCGCACTACAAGTCAAAACGACCCGCGCGGGTATGCACCTGCTCAACGCCCGTTATCTCCTGGATACCCACAAAGAAAAAGGCGTTATCCTACTAACGCATGAGGCAGCAAGCCCTATCGTCGTAGCATCTTCCTTAGAAGCACGACCCTTCCTACCCGATGTCCCCATACACGAGGAACGCATAACACGCGCACTACAACGGCTCCCCGCAGACCAACACCTCGATGCCCTTGCGCAACTTCTCCCCGTAGCCCAACTCATCGACGACATGGAAGTGGAAGCCGAATACAATCGCAGCGCGCGCATTTTCGTACCCGAAATTCAATCCATCGACACGGGGATCCATCCGCACGCCACCGTGCTCAGCCATCGGGTCTGGCACCAACGAGCAGAGATCGATGTCGAGATCTCTGCCTCCTGCTATGCGCGTCTGGCCTATGCCTATTCCCCCACGCTCGTCGTTCGCATCGGTGGGCAAGAGATACAACCACAGCAAAGCTCGGGCGGCTTTATTGTTATCCCTCTCAATTCCGGGCGCCAGCACATCACTTTGGAAACGCGCATGTCGGGGCTGCGCAGCGCGCTACTCGGCGTCAACTTCCTCCTAATAACCGCCGCGTTGGGCCTTGCTTGGCGCGCGCGGAAAAAAAGTTCGTAGACGAGTCAA
>Ga0055584_100007732_pt1 | contig 10530 bp, 10 predicted proteins | sample OSDHelmetaG_FD_58716 | JGI IMG/M metagenome (GOLD analysis project Ga0055584, IMG submission 58716) | Pelagic marine sediment microbial communities from the LTER site Helgoland, North Sea, for post-phytoplankton bloom and carbon turnover... | ecosystem: Environmental > Aquatic > Marine >...
GATGGATAAATATTATTTTGAATCTTTTTCTATTCCTATTTATCCTCTTTTATTAGAAGAAGAACAAGATTATATTATTAAAAATTTATTAGAAGTTCTCTCAAAGAGAGTGCAAGGCACAAGAGATGCCTAAATGTATTGCAATTATACCAGCTCGTGGTGGAAGTAAAAGAATACCTAGAAAAAATATAAAAGATTTTGCAGGGAAACCTTTGATTTCATACTCTATAGAAGTTGCTTTGAAATCTAATCTTTTTGATAAAGTTATAGTTACAACTGATGATGAGGAAATTGCAAGTATTGCTAGAAAATATGGAGCTGAAGTTCCATTTCTACGACCTAAAAAACTATCAAATGATTATGTTGGTACAACAGAAGTTATTGAACATACGGTAGATTTTTTAAAAAATGAAGGTATTAAATTTGATTATTATTGTACGATTTATGCTACAGCTCCTTTTCTCGAAGAAAAATATTTAATTGAAGGTTTAAAGAAACTAAAAGAGTCAAATGCAAAAAATGCTTTTTCATGTACTTCCCTACCCTTTCCTATTCAAAGAACATTTAAAATCACAGAAGACAATAGATGTGAGATGTTCACCCCAGAATATTATTTAACTAGAAGCCAAGACCTAATTGAAACATATCATGATGCAGGACAATTTTATTGGACTAAAGTGAAACATAAAGGTATTAATATAATGTTTTCAAAAGATTCAATCCCGATTATTTTACCTAGATATTTAGTATGTGATATAGATACTCCAGAAGATTGGGAAAGAGCTTTAATTATGTATAAAGTCTTAAATACGTGAAAAAGATACTAATAAGAGTTGATTCTTCTTCTTCTATTGGACTTGGACATCTTACGAGAACACTTGTTTTAGCTAAAAAGTACCAGAATTATGAAGTTTTATTTGCTTCAAGAGATTTAAATCTTAATGCAAATTATAAAATTATAGAAGCAGGTTATGAATTAATTATTCTAAAGGATAATTCTATAAAAGAATTAAGTAAAGAAGTTAACGAACAAAATATTTATAAACTAATAATTGATTCTTATGAAATTGATTATAAATATGAAAAAAAACTTAAGTCTTTAATCTTGTGTAAATTGATGGTTTTAGATGATACATACGAAAGACATTATTGTGATATTTTATTAAATCATAATATATATGCAAATGAAAAAAGGTATAAAAGGTTAGTTCCACATTTTTGTAAAGTTTTATGTGGAAACAAATATACACTTATTAGAGAAGAGTTTAAGAAAAAATATCCACAATTCTATACAAAAGATTTTATATTCTTTGTATGTTTAGGTGGAAGTGATACATATAATACTTCCTTAGAAATTATTAAAGTATTAAATAAATATTCTTACAAAATTAAATTAATTACATCTTCTAGTAATAATAATATTAAATTTCTAAAACGATATTGTTTTTTAAATAAAAATATAGAGTTAATAATTGACTGTGAGAATATGGCAGAGCAAATGAATTTATCTTCATTTGCCATAATTAGTCCGAGTGTCATATTATATGAAGTTAAATCAATGAAACTACCTTTCTTAGCTATAAAAACAGCAATTAATCAAGAGGAAATGAGTCTTTATTTAGAAAGAAATGGATTCAATATTATGAAATCTTTTACAAAAAATAAATTTAGATATGAAATAAAGAAAGTCTTATTATGAATAATATATTAGTTACATCAGTTTCGATGAAAGTGCCTTTAATAGAATCCTTAATTGTTGCAAGAGATAAGTTTGATAAAAATATAAAAATCATCGGTGTTGATATGAACACAAATATAATAGCTTCACATTTTGTAGATGAATTCTGTTTAATAAAAGAGCTTAAATATTTAAATAAAGTCCAAATTATAGAATTTTGTAAAGAAAAAGATATAAAGTATGTTATCCCGACAAGAGATGATGATGTTCTATTCTTTTCTAAAATAAAAAAAGATTTAGAAGAATTAAGTATTTTTAGTTTCTGTCCAAATATTAGTACGGTTAAACTTTGCTATGATAAATTGGAATTTTCTAAACTTAGAAATACAATACCTACATACTTATCAGTAGATGAATGTCACGGAAAAAGGTTTGTCTTAAAACAAAGATATGGAGCAGGTTCTTTAACTTTATTTTTAGATATTTCAAAGGAAGAATTAGTAAATAAAATAGGAAATTTAAAAAATCCAATAATTCAAGAGTTTATAAAAGGACAGGAATATAGTATTGATTCCTATGTAGCTAAAAATGGCTTACTTCAAGCTAGTATAATAAGATCACGTGATTTGATTATTAATGGAGAAGCAAAAATTACAACTAGAGTTTTTGATGAAAAACTACAAGAAATAATAAAAGTATTTTTAGAAAAAAATAAGATATTAGGACATAGCGTTATTCAAGTAATTAAAAAAAAGAACAAATATCATATTATAGAGTGTAATACAAGATTTGGAGGAGCTTCGACACTTAGTTATAAATTAGGTTTAGAAAGTTTTTATTGGTTTTTACAAGAGTGTAATAATCAAGATATTGAATTAAATATCTCACCTAAAATATTGAAACAAGTTAGAGTTGCAAAGGATATCTATTTTGAAAGTTAATGTAATCGTTTTTGATATGGATGATACTCTATATGATGAAATAAATTATGTAAAGAGTGCTTTTATTTCTGTTTCAGAATTTTTTTCTAAAGAATATGATATTAATCAAACAGACTTCTTTAATAAGTTATTAAAAGAACTTGAAGAAAATGGAAGAGGAAAAGTTTTTGATGAGGTATTTATAGAATATGGAATTTATTCTAAAGCTAATATAAAGAAAGCTTTAAATATTTATAGAACACATATTCCAAATATAATTCTAAGAGATGATGCTAAGGAGATATTGGAGTATTTTAAAATTTTAAAGTTTCCAATATATTTAGTTACAGATGGAAATAAAATTGTTCAAAGAAAGAAAGTTAATGCGCTTAAATTAGATGATTATTGTAAAAAAATAATGATTACCCATAATTATGGAATAAAATATTCAAAGCCCTCAACTTATTGTTTTGAGAAAATAGCATTTTTAGAAAATAACAATTTTGAGAAAATTGTTTATATCGGTGATAATGTAAATAAAGATTTTGTCAATATAAAAAAAATAGGATTTAAAACTATAAGGTTTAAGAATGGTATGTTTAAAGATATAAAAAAAGATGAGAAATATCAAGCAGATATTAATATTGATAATTTATTGGTATTAAAAAGTTTAATAGAAAGGACTTCTTATGAAAATAGGTAAATTTGATTTACAAAAAGATGGAGTTTTTATAATTGCAGAATTAAGTGCAAATCATAATGGTTCTCTAAATATAGCACTTGATACAATAAAAGCGGCAAAAGAAATAGGTGCAAATGCTATAAAACTTCAAACATACAGAGCCGATACTATTACTTTAAATAGTAGAAATGATGATTTTATGATTACACAAGGAACTTTATGGGATGGGAATTCTTTATATGAATTATATGAAAAAGCATATACTCCTTGGGAGTGGCATGAAGAGTTATTTTCTTTCGCAAGAAAAATAGGTATTGATATCTTCTCTTCACCTTTTGATAAAAGTGCAGTTGATTTTTTAGAACAGTTTAATCCAAGTGCATACAAGATTGCATCTTTTGAAATAACAGATCATGATTTAATTAATTATACTGCGAAGAAAGGAAAACCAATTATAATTTCAACAGGAATTGCTACTGAAGAAGAAATACAAGATGCTATTGATATATGTAGAAATGTTGGAAATAATAATATTATTTTACTTAAGTGTACGTCTGCTTATCCAGCACCTATTGAAGAGGTTAATCTATTTACGTTGCCAGATCTTTCAAAAAGATTTAATGTATTTTCTGGCTTCTCTGATCATACTTTAGGAATAACCGCACCAATTATTGCAACAACTTTAGGTGCTAAAGTAATTGAAAAACATTTTATTTTAGATAAGAGTATTGGTGGTCCTGATTGTGAATTTTCTTTAGAAAAAAAAGATTTCAAGATAATGATTCAAGAAGTTAGAAAAACTGAAAAGATGTTAGGGAAAGTTGATTACTCTATGAATAATAAGAAATTAAAAAGTAGAGAACACTGTAGAAGTTTATATATTTCAAAAGATATTAAAAAAGGAGAATTCTTCACTAGCGATAATATTAAAAGTGTTAGACCTGGTTATGGTCTTCATCCTAAATATTTAAATGATATATTAGGGAAGAAGGCTAAAAAAGATTATTTTTATGCAGATAGATTAAGTGAAGAAGTGTTAGAATAATCTAATATTAAGAAATGGGATAATTTAATGAATGAAAAAATACTAATTTTTGGGTTAGGAGTTTCTGGACGTGCTATTTATAGAAAGCTAAAAGATCAAAATATAATAGGCTTTGTTGATAATAATAAAGACTTAGAAGGTACTACTTTTGATGGTATACCAATTTATTCATTATCTAAACTAGAAATTATTTCATTTGATAAAATTGCTCTAGGTGGAGTTTGGATAAATAGCATGATTATGCAACTTAAAAATGATTATCAAATAAAAGATGAACAATTATTACTAATAGCTGATGGGGATGTTGAGTTTTCATCTATAATAAGGGCAGAGAATACGGATTTAATTGTAAAAAATATTTATAATATTACAAAAAAGGAATCTATGAATTGTTATGTTATTGGTTCATCATTAGCTACTTTGTTTAGAAATAAAGATTTGTCTTCTGTTGCAGATGTTGATGTTTTTTTAACATCACAGGAAGAAGCAGTTCTCTTTTTTGAACAACTAGTTAACTCTTCTTTCTTTAGAAATCACTTAATCACAAAAGTTTTATATGAGAAAGATGAAGTTTTTGTAAAAAAGGATTATATTAAAAAGATTGTGATTCAATCTCAATCTAATAAGTCGGAGGATGAACCAGCAATTGTTGATATAAGTATTGCGAATGATTTTAAAGAAAATTATTTTGTAAGACATGGTGAAAACTATATTTATATTCCAAAAGAATTATGCGAAGGTTATAGATTCTTTGACTATAAAAATATAGAAGTTCAAATACCAAAATTTGCAGAAAAATATTTAGACTTGTTATATGGAGTTGGTTGGATAGTTCCTCCTAAGAAATGGGATCAAAGTGATTATGGAAATTTGATGACAAATGAAGAGGTTATAAGCTTGAAAGCTCAGGTAAATGATTAAAAGAGTTATAACGTATGGCACTTTTGATCTTTTTCATATAGGACATTTAAAACTTTTAGAACGTATTTCTAAATTAGCTGATGAGCTTATTGTTGCAGTTTCAACTGATGAGTTTAATGAATTAAAAGGGAAAAAAACTATTATTCCTTACTCCCAGAGAGCACAAATTGTAGAAGCTATAAAATATGTTTCAAAAGTGATACCTGAAAATAATTGGGAGCAGAAACCTAATGATATAATAAAATATGAAATCGATTTATTTGTTATGGGTGATGACTGGAAAGGAAAGTTTGATTTCTTAGACTCATATTGTGAAGTTAAGTATTTATGTAGAACAGAAAATATTTCTACTACACAACTTAAAAAAGAAATTAATGAATTCATAGGAATAGAGGATTAATATGATTAATATTTCAAGTTCTTCAACTTTAGAGCAAGAGTTTTTAGACTATTTAAAAAATGATAATATTAAAGTTATAACATTTGATATTTTTGAAACTATTTGTTTTAGAAAAGTTGGAAAACCTTTTGATATCTTTAAAGAAATTGGCAAGAGGGAATATACTAAAAAATATTTTGATAATGCTAAAACATTCCAAAACTATAGACTTTCAGCAGAGAAAAATGCACGAATAAATAAAGAGAATACTGAAGATATTAATATAGAAGATATTTACTCATATTTGCCACTTAATAAAAATATAAAAAAAAGACTTATAAATCTTGAACTTAAAGAAGAAAATAATCAGATATTTATAAATAAACAACTTGATAAATGGATAAAGTTAGCAAAAAAATACAATAAAAAAGTTATTCTTATTTCTGATATGTATTTATCAAAAAGACAAATTGAGAAAATTGTAATATCAAAACTTAGTAATAAAAAATGTATTGATGATATTTATGTTTCAAATGAAATTGGAGTTACCAAATACACCTCAAATTTATTTAAAAAAGTAAAAGAAGATATGGGTATTAATTATGCAGAACAACTTCATATTGGTGATAATATTAAAAGTGACAATTTAATACCAAGATCCCTAGGTATTAATACTTTATATTACAATTTGGACAAAAACCAATTAAAATCTTTTGAATTAGAGTATAAATATCTAGAGAATAAAGTTCCTAGAAATAATAATATAAGAGTTTTAGCAGCATTAGAAAATAATAAGAATGATAAAAAAAATAGATTTTTTTTTAATTTAGGGGCGACTATTTATGGTCCTTTATTATGGGAGTTCTCTAGCTGGATAAATGATATATGCATAAAGAATAATATTGCTCAAGTTGCTTTTTTAATGAGAGAAGGTAGGATTTTCAAAAAGTTCTTTGAAAAGTTAAATATCAATAATCTTGATACAAAGTTGATTTATGCTTCAAGAGCTTCAACTTATTTATCAAGTATTGATATTAATGAATTTAAGAAAAAAAGTATTAATTTCTATCAATTCAGAATGTTTAAAATATTAGACTTTTATAAGAAATTTAAAATTGATATAAAAAATGAAATAGTTTGGAAATATAAAGATTTATACTGTTTTGAAGCTGAACATAAAATTATAAATAACCAGAATATTTTAGAATATGTATCAAATGATTTTTTTACTCAAATTGATATAATTGAGAGAAATATTGTAAATGAAAAAATTATAATTAAAAAGTATTTAAAATCTTTAAGAATTAAAAAGGATTCATTAATAATTGATTTTGGTGGAGGTGGATCTATTATTAAGAGATTATGTTCTTTGGATAATAAAATGTTTAAAATGGCAGGTCTATTTTATATGCATAATCTTGGATATGAGATAATGCCTAAAACAAAACAATTATCTTTTTTAACATATAATAAAGGTACTGAAAAATTTATAGAGTATATTAGAAGAAGTCCAGAATTTACTGAAATACTATTTAATGGAGCCGAACAAACAACATCTACTTATGAATATATTAATAATATTCCAACTGCAATATTAAGTGATAAAAATTCACTTGACTTGAATATTATCGAAAGTTTTGACTTAGGAATTGAATCATTTTTTAATACAGCCTTTAAGTATAAAAAGAAAAACTTATTCAGAAAAAAAGATTTACTAAAAATTCTTTCAAGGTTAATAGAAGTTCCTACAAAAGATGAATCTAGGTATCTTGGTGATTTAGATTTTGAGCTTGGTGCTGGGAGTAGTGAAATATTTCAGTTATTAGAATCTAAGCTAGATATTAATGATTTAAATAGTTACTATATTTCTTATTTAAATAATATAAATATAGATAGAGATAAGTTACCTTGGATTAATGGATTAATTACAAGAAAAGATGAGAAATTGATTCAAAGAACAAAAGGATATTTAGAATTTGGTGAAAAAGGTAGTGGTATAAATCAAATAATAAATCAAATTAAAGATTTAGATGTAAACGAATTATATATTTATGGTGCAGGAATATTTTTTGAAACACTTTATTCTTCACTTAAACCTATGAATTTAAATATTCCTTATCTCATTGATGCAAGAGCAAATTATTCAGAATATGAGTTTATGTCTTATAAAGTAAAAACTCTTAAAAATAGTAAACTTAAAAATAATGCAACAATTGTAATCGCAAGTGGTGCATACATAAAGGATATTGTACAAAATATAAAAGAATATGCAAATACCAAAAATATTAATATTACAATTATTAGTATTTTTGGTATAGAAAAGATTTAATATGAATATTTTAATAACATATGATTTCTTAACTACAAATAGTAAACTTGGTAAGTCTTTAGTTAATAAATTTTCTTTTTTAAAAGAGGTAATAGCTACTTTAGATGTAAATATAGAATTAGATGATAATTTACCTACTTTTAATAAAGAACTCTTTTTAAATACCCTAAATCATAATACTAAAGATAATACATATACTGTTACAAATATGACTAATATAAAAAAAGATTCCATCGAGATGATTTTAAATCATATAAATCAATATGACTTAATAATAGTTTATGAGTTATCCAATGAAAGTAAAAGAGTTTTTGAGAACTTAGGTCTTAAATATATTGATATTTGGATGTCTCCTATCCGTTTTTATAAGGATATTATGTTTTCATTTACCTCAAATTGTCCTTCAATATATTCAAAGTTTATGAAGTATAAAATCGAAGATAAACTACTTTTTGATGAAGCAGATAAATTATCAAAATATTGTTCTTTTATTAAAAAAGACAATATTAAACTTGAAGATAATTCATTATTAGTTGTAGGACAGCTTTTTAAAGATAAAGCAATTATGAAAGATGGTATATTCCTAAATCTTATAAACTATAAAAAAGAAATCCAAAATTTATCTAAGAGATACACTAAGTTATATTTTTTAAAACATCCTTTAATGAGTGAAGGTGAGTTCAAAATTATTTTAGAAGAGTTTGAAAATATTGAAAATTTTGAGTACTTAAAAAATGTAAATATTTATTCATTATTATCAAAAGTAGAAGTCAAAAAGGTAATATCATTATCTTCTTCTGTTTTATATGAAGCAAAATATTTTAATAAAGATATTGAATATTTATTTAAACCAGTTATTGATGACTCTTATATAAATATCTTTAAAGAGTTTTACAAAAATAGTTTTTGGGCAGATATTTTAGAAATTAAATCGAAGACAAAGATTGAATATATTGTGAGTGATAATTATCTAAGATACAAGATGAATGCTTTATATGCGTATAAATATTTTCTTGAGGATGACATCAATAAAAGAGTTTATAATTCAATTATTGAAATATATAATATTCTAAATTCTTTAAGAGGTGAATATATACTTTATGGATATGGTTCAGTTGGAAAACTAATAGCTCCATTTTTAAGAAATAAAATAAGAGCAATCATTGATAAAGATTTAAGTAATCAAGAAATATTAAATAAAGATGGATTCAATGTAATAAAAATAAATGATCTAAAACAAAATGATACAGTTTTAATTAGTGCTTTTTTATATAACGATGAAATTATTAAACATCTGAAACAGACGAGCTGTAAAATTATAAAAATAGAGGTATAAATAATTAGCTAATTATTAGTAATATTAAATAATCAAGGAAAGAACAATGATGAAGAAAAATGTATATATAGGATGTGGAGAAGATATAAGAGAAAACTTTATTCACATAGATATAAGAAAGATGGAACATATTGATTATATATGTAACGCATGGGAAGTATCTTCTAATATATTAGAAGTAGATCATATTTATTCAAGACATATGCTCGAACATTTGACAAATTATGAAGCAGATAGGGCTTTGAGAGATTGGTTTAAGTCTTTAAAATCAGGAGGTACGGTAGAAATTATTGTTCCAGATATGGATTTCCATTGTAAACAATGGTTGAATGCGACATGGGATGAAGAAAATCTGAAGACTCCAATGTCAGATGCTAAACATAGTTTTGCAGGTCTTTGGGGTTGGCAAAGAGAATGTGATCCTTGGAATGATAACTATAATAACAGTTATTGGGATGTACATAAATCCGGATATAATACAAAAAGAATGCATTTGCTTTTACATAGAATAGGGTTTATAGATATTGAATTAGAAATTAGAGATAAATGGCATTTAATAGCAAAAGCAACAAAACCTGAATATTCTGGAGAAAGACAAGTTGGTAAGAATTTAGAAGAGATAAGACTAGACCACTTAAATAGATATAAATTTGCTAGTAAATATATTAACAAAGATAATTCTCTTGTAACTGATGCTGCATGTGGGGTAGGATATGGTTCTTATTTATTATCAGAATTAGAAAATGTTATAAGTATACAAAGTTTAGATATATCTAAAGAAGCTCTTACTCATGCAAAAAAGTATTTTTTTAGTGATAAAATTGATTATACAGAAATGGATATAGAACATGACGATTTAATGATCAAAAAAAGTGACTACTATATTTCTTTTGAAACAATTGAGCATCTTCCTAGTCCTGAAAAATATATTAGTAAAATTGCTGATAATTTAAAAGATGGAGGCGTATTTATTGGTTCAACTCCAAATGAGGAGATTATGCCTTTTATTCAACAAAACTTTCTATATCATACTAAACACTTTAAAGAAGAAGAATTACTAAGATTATTAAAGAAATATGGGTTTAAGAATATTGAATTCTTTCAACAAAAAAGAGATGAATTATCAGAAATTAAAACTATATCTGATGGACATTATATAATTTTTGTTGCAGAAAAATAGAAACCATCCTATAAAGAATAGCTTAAAAGAATAGCTATTCTTTTAGGCATTACTTTATTG
>Ga0055584_100007733_pt1 | contig 10529 bp, 8 predicted proteins | sample OSDHelmetaG_FD_58716 | JGI IMG/M metagenome (GOLD analysis project Ga0055584, IMG submission 58716) | Pelagic marine sediment microbial communities from the LTER site Helgoland, North Sea, for post-phytoplankton bloom and carbon turnover... | ecosystem: Environmental > Aquatic > Marine >...
TGGTTACGTAGAGCCATAACTGGCGCCATGTTAACTTCGTTGTAAGTTGTAAGCATGGCTGTTTCGTTGGTAGCCGCTACTAAACGATTAGCTATAGTAGAGCGTAAACGTGTCATAGGTACACGACGTTCTGGACGATCGCCAGCCGATACTTCAACGGCCGCAGCTGGTGCAGGCGCAGCGGCTGGAGCCGGTGCAGCTGGCGCTGATTTAAGGTGATTTTGTACATCTTCTTTCAAGATGCGACCGCCTTTACCAGTACCCTTCACTTGACTTGCGTCCAAGTTATTTTCATCTAGCATCTTACGTACAGCTGGGCCACTCACGGCATCGTCTGCAGAAGCTTCTTCAGTTGCCGGTGCGGCAGCTGCTGCTGGGGTAGCAGTAGCTACTTCACCAGCATTAAAGATAGCGATAATTTCGTCACTAAGTACAGTGTCGCCTTCGCCCTTCACGATTTCAGCCAGGCTGCCATCAGCAGGTGCGACGACTTCCATGACGACCTTGTCTGTTTCGATATCAACAAGTAGCTCGTCGCGGGCGCAAGCTTCGCCAGGTTGTTTGTGCCAAGTAGCAACGGTACCGTCTGCTACAGATTCAGGAAAGGATGGTGCTTTAATTTCCAAGGTCATAACTTTCTCTTTTGCAAAAATGCTCGTTATGGTTATTTAAACCGAATTCTTACTCAAGGCCTAGGGCTTGCACCACCAGACTACGTTGTTCTTCCAGGTGTACTGACATGTAACCACAAGCCGGAGCGGCGGATGCTGCGCGGGAGGCTACACCCAATTCCAAACTAGCTATATGCGCTTGAATCACTTTGCGCATATGATGTTGGCTACAGTACCAGGCGCCCTGGTTTAGCGGCTCTTCCTGACACCAAACGGTGCTTTCCAGATTATCATAACCAGCCAACACCTTGGCTAGGTCGTCCTCAGGGAAGGGATAGAGCTGTTCGATACGCACTATGGCCACATCGTTGGTTTCGGTTTCACGCTGCTTTTCTAGCAAATCGTAGTAAACCTTACCACTGCACATAACCAAACGTTTGATCTGACTTTTATCCACCACGCTGACGTCATCGATGACGTTCTGGAATTGACCATTGGTTAATTCAGACACATCAGAAACCGCCATTTTGTGGCGCAGCAAGCTCTTCGGGGACATCACAATCAAAGGCTTACGCATCGGGCGGATAACCTGACGGCGTAGCATATGAAACACCTGCGCCGGCGTGGATGGCACACAGACCTGAATATTGTGCTCGGCGCACAACTGCAAGAAACGTTCCAAACGTGCCGAGGAGTGCTCTGGACCCTGACCTTCATAGCCATGAGGTAGCAACATAGTTAGACCACACATGCGGCCCCACTTGTGTTCACCACTGGTAATAAATTGGTCAATTACCACCTGGGCACCGTTAGCAAAATCGCCAAACTGAGCTTCCCAGATGACCAAGCCTTTAGGCGCTGTCGAAGCGTAACCAAATTCGAAGGCCAATACAGCTTCTTCGGATAGGTAGGAATCGAAGATGGTGAATTCTGGCTGTTCTGCAGACAAATTCTTTAACGGTACGTAGGCACCTGTACCCTTCTGGTCATGCAACACAGCATGACGATGAGAGAAGGTACCACGACCGACGTCCTGGCCAGTAATACGAATTGGATAGCCTTCTTCCAATAAAGTCGCATACGCCATGGTTTCGGCAAAGCCCCAGTTACACTGAGTAGCGCCGGTCGCCATTAGCGTACGATCATCAATAATCTTTTTAACCTGGCGCTGTACTACGTGACCTTCAGGCACTTGCGCTAAACGCTGACCTAAATCTTTCAATTTAACAGCATCAAAGCTAGTTTCAGCCGGTGTCGTCCAGTGGTGATTTAGATAAGGCTTCCAATCCACAAAGCTAGTAGCATCTGGCTGAGTAACCAGAGACTTAGCGACATGGCGACCATTGTCTAGGGCATCTCGATAATCATCTTGATAGGCTTTAAACTCGTCTGCTGCCAGTACACCTTGACTAGTCAGGCGATCGGCATACAAACCAGGTACGGTTTTTTGTGCCTTAATAGCCGCGTACATCAAAGGCTGAGTACCGGAAGGCTCATCAGCTTCGTTATGGCCACGACGACGGTAGCAGACTAGGTCGATAACCACGTCACGCTTGTATTCGTTACGGTAATCCAAGGCCAATTCTGAGACAAATGCCACGGCATCTGGATCATCACCGTTAACGTGGAAAATCGGTGCGTCAATAAACTTAGCAACGTCAGTACAATACTCGGTAGAACGGGCATCGTCTTTATGACTTGTGGTGAAACCAACTTGGTTGTTGACCACAATGTGCACAGTACCGCCAGTTTTATAGGCGCGCGTCTGTGACATCTGGAAAGTTTCCATCACCACGCCCTGACCAGCAAATGCCGCGTCACCGTGAATAGCAATGGGCAATACCGTACGGCCAGTGCTGTCGTTACGGCGATCTTGGCGAGCACGCACAGAACCTTCAACCACTGGGTTGGCAATCTCTAGGTGTGATGGATTAAACGCCAACGCCATATGCACTTCACCACCAGGGGTGTTAACGTTGGTAGAGAAACCTTGGTGATACTTTACGTCACCAGAGGTGTTCAACGGGCGTTTACCTTCAAACTCGTCAAACAAGTCGTTAGGGTTCTTACCGAAAATGTTAACCAATACGTTTAGGCGACCACGGTGGGCCATACCAATAACGATTTCTTTGGTTTGCTGATCGCCTGCACGCTGGATCATGGTATCCAACATGGGGATCATGCTTTCGCCACCTTCCAAGCCAAAACGCTTGGCACCGGCATAGCGTGAACCTAGGTATTTCTCTAGGCCTTCAGCAGCTACCAACCGCTCAAGAATATGCTTGCGCTTTTCGGCGGAATGCTTAGGATGACTGCGCACAGATTCCATACGCTGACGAATCCACATTTTTTGGTCAGTATCGACAATGTGGTTGTACTCTACTGCGACTGTTGAGCAGTAAGTGCTTTCCAAAGATTCGATAATCTCACGCAGTGGCATTTCTTCCTTGCCCAAGAAGGATGCACCAACTTGAAAGACAGTATCTAAATCCGCTTGAGACAATTCATGAAAGGTCAAATCTAGCGCTGACACAGGCGGCTTGCGCTTGTGAGCTAAATTTAACGGATCCAAATCTGCTACTTGGTGACCATGCAAACGATAAGCGTTGATAAGGCGCATAACACGCACTTGCTTACGTTCATGTTCACTACTAACAGACTTGGTAGGTAGAGGGGAGGATTTTCGCTTATTCTTACCTAGTAGTAAGAAATGTTCGCGAATAGGTGCAAGAGGAATATCGCCGGCCACTGCTTCTGGTACGCGAGGCAGTTTATCGAATTCCTGACGCCAGTTCTCTGGCACTCCATTAGGATCTATTAAATATGTTTCGTAAAGCTGCTCGATATAAGCAAAATTACCACCGGAGAAATGCGACTCTCTAAGTTGCAACTCCATTAAACTATCGGACATTCGGCGTTTTCCAGACTAGTAAATTAACAACTACCCTGCTCTTCTGACTACAACACATAATCAGCTTGATACAGAATACCTATCAGACAAATTACATATAACCAAACAGTTATTGCATATGCCTTTTTGTTATTAAAATATGTTTAGTTATTATACCTGTAAGCGACACCAGATACTAGCGACTTAGGCAGCTGTCGACTAAGGTATTAGGACCTTTATTACTCTTTTGAAAGGCCAATGAAAGGCATTTTTCAGCACTTCCCCAATATCCCACAGCGACACAATATTTTAGACAAAAAAAAGCCCCTGTATGCTTTATACAGGGGCTTTTTATATAGCTTAAGTACCGCGACTCAATAGCATGTTGCGGATATGACCAATGGCCTTAGTAGGGTTAAGCCCTTTAGGACAAACACTCACGCAGTTCATGATACCGTGGCAACGGAATACGCTGAACGGATCATCCAATTCTGCCAAACGCTCTTCGGTAGCAGTATCACGACTGTCCGCCAAGAAACGGTACGCCTGTAGCAAGCCGGAAGGACCGACAAACTTGTCAGGATTCCACCAGAAGGATGGACATGCAGTGGAACAGCAGGCACAGAGGATACATTCGTACAAGCCATCAAGCTGCTCACGCTCTTCTGGGGACTGTAGACGTTCGATTGCAGGCGCTGGCGTGTCATTCTGCAGGAATGGCTTGATACGTTCGTAGTTCGCATAGAACTGATCCATATCGATAACCAAGTCACGAATAACTGGCAAAGCTGGCAATGGACGCACGATCAACTTGTTGTTTTTCACACACTCAGACAAGGGCGTAATACAAGCTAGGCCGTTAACGCCATTGATGTTCATGCCGTCAGAGCCACACACACCTTCACGGCAAGAGCGACGGAAGGCTAAACCACTGTCTTGTTCTTTCAACAAGTGCAGCACGTCCAATACCATCAGGTCTTTACCACCAGTATCTACCTGGAAGTCCTGCATGTATGGCTTTTGGTCCTGTTCAGGATGATAGCGATATACACTAACAGTTAACATGTGGTGCTCCTTAATAAGTACGTACTTTAGGTGGGAAAGCGGGAACCGTCGTGGGCGCAAAGTTCACTGCTCGCTTACCAATAGATTGGTCAGCTGGGTAGTAAACAGAGTGCTTCAACCAGTTCTCATCGTCACGTTCAGTAAAGTCGTTACGGGCATGAGCACCACGGCTTTCTTTACGCACTTCAGCAGCCACTGCCGTTGCAAAGGCCACTTCAAACAAGTTTTGCAATTCCAAAGCTTCAATACGGTCAGTGTTGAACGCGCCACTCTTGTCTTGCACGTGAAGGTTATCAATCTTGGCCTTCAATTCACGCAACAACTGCAAACCAGTTTGCATGCTTTCGCCTTCGCGGAATACACCAAAGTATAGCTGCATAATCTTCTGCAACTCAGCGCGTACTGCTGGCACACTTTCACCGCTCTCTGAAGTATTGAGTTTATTCAAGCGCGCCATGGCCGTGTCTAGGTTAGCTAGCGTTGCCGCTTTGCTTTCGAAACCATCACGCAAGGCCTTTTCAATTTGAATACCACAAGAACGTCCAAACACCACCAAGTCGAGTAGTGAGTTACCACCCAAGCGGTTGGCACCGTGTACCGACACACATGCCACTTCACCACAGGCATACAAGCCTTCGATAACGCGGGTCTCAGTTTCATTCTCTGGGTATAGCACCTGGCCACCAATGTTGGTTGGCAAACCACCCATCATATAGTGACAAGTTGGTACAACTGGTACCGGTTCTTTAACTGGGTCAGCGTGAGCAAAAGTACGAGACAACTCACAGATACCTGGCAAGCGGCTTTCCAGCACTTCTTCACCTAGGTGATCCAGCTTTAGGAATACGTGATCGCCGTCTTCACCACAACCTCGACCTTCCAAGATCTCCATAACCATGGAACGAGCTACTACGTCACGACCCGCCAAGTCTTTAGCGTTTGGTGCATAGCGCTCCATGAAGCGTTCGCCGTCTTTGTTGATCAGGTAACCACCTTCACCACGACAACCTTCAGTTACCAGTACACCCGCGCCAGCAATGCCGGTTGGGTGGAACTGCCACATTTCCATGTCTTGTACAGGCAAGCCCATACGTAAAGCCATACCAACACCGTCACCAGTGTTGATGTGGGCGTTAGTAGTGGACTGATAGATACGACCCGCACCACCAGTAGCCAATACTGTAGCCTTAGCTTCAATATAAACAGTTTCGCCGGTTTCCATGCAGATAGCGATAACACCAACCACATCACCGTCGTCGTTTTGTACCAAATCAACGGCATACCATTCATTTAGGAAGGTAGTACCGCCTTTCAAGTTACCCTGGTACAAAGCGTGCAATAGGGCGTGACCGGTACGGTCAGCTGCAGCACAAGTACGTGCCGCCTGGCCGCCTTCGCCAAAGTTTTTGGACTGGCCGCCAAATGGACGCTGATAGATGCGACCATTTTCAAAACGCGAAAAAGGTAGACCCATGTGATCAAGCTCAAATACCGCTTGCGGACCTACCGAACACATGTATTCGATAGCGTCCTGGTCACCGATATAGTCGGAACCCTTAACGGTATCGTACATGTGCCAACGCCAATCATCATTTGGATCATGGCTAGCAATCGCACAAGTAATACCGCCCTGGGCAGATACAGTATGCGAACGCGTCGGGAATACTTTAGTAATACAAGCCGTTTTTAGACCGGCTTCGGTCAACTGTAGCGCGGCACGCATGCCTGCACCACCACCACCGATAACGATGGCTTCATAAGTCATTTTACGCAATGTGTTAGACATGGCTTATAGACCCCACAACAACTGAATACCCCAAACGGTGTATGCAAACATAGCTGCACCAGTCACCATTTGGAAAGCAAAACGATATCCCATTGGCTTAATGTAGTCAGTGGATACAGACCACAAACCAATCCAGGTGTGTGCACCTAGAGACATTAACGCCATGAGGCTGAAGATACGCATGGATGTCATGCTGAACAACCCACTCCACTGCTCATATGTCAGCTCGGAATTGTTAAGCAAATATACCACCATGAATACCGTATAAGCGCCTAGTACCACGGCACTTACACGCTGAATTAGCCAGTCGTATAAACCGCTACGACCGAAGCTTGTAACTGACTTTACCATACCCAAACTCCTGCTAGTACAGCCGCCACTGCAGTGGCACCAATAACGAATTTAGCTGCCTTTTCAGCAGACTCCAACTCTTCTCCATGACCTAAGTCTTGAAACAAGTGCTTAACACCAGCAAACAAGTGGAACGCTAAGGAAACCAAAAGGCCCCAGGCGATAAACTTGGCTAGGAAGTTGTCCTGCATCACAGCTTGGGCAGAGGCAAAGCCTTCGGCGCCATCTAGTGACAGGTCAAAAAGACAAAACATAAAAATAAGACCAACAAACATCATCACGCCAGTAATACGATGGCTAATCGACACCATCGCCGGCAGTGGGTGCTTGAAAGTCCCTAGGTCTAAGTTTACAGGTCTGTTTTTGCTCACGGTTACCTTCTCTTTATACTGAATTGTGCTCAGTGGTTTGAAACTCTCTGCCGACCTCTCATTACATAACTGACATAACATGCAATATAAGGTGTTGTGGGCAGCAATCAAAACGCGTGCATTATATTGTCAGTTCGACTATTTCTTAGCTGAAAGCGTCAAACTGCGCGCAAGTATAGAGATTTAGCCTTGGAAAAACAACGTGACCTTTGTCTTAATAAGGTTATTTGAAACCGCACATAAGGGATCACCAAGCCCGTGACCTAGGCAAGGGTTTTGTAAATTGTTTACAAAACCCTATTTTAAAGGCTCGATTGGCAAACATGTTTTAATTAACCAATTAACGATATAAATCATGGTAATATTAGGTATTACCTTACCGAATCATGCTTAGCGGCAGATTAGGGTAAAATAGCCAGCGCATATGGGATTGCGCGCTTTTGTAGTTAATTTTCACACCCCTGTTACTACTTTTGTCCGCATTGACAATCCCGCCCCAGCCCCTATAGTAGGGGCCGTCCCGACCAAAGCTGAGCATTTTTACTACTCAGCTCCGACTTATGAATACTATCAAGGAGCCATTGATGTCCGATAGAAAAGCCACATTACACGTAGAAGGTATGGATCCCATTGAACTACCTATCTACTCCGGAACTACTGGCCCAGACGTAATTGACGTACGCTCACTAGTTAGCCAAGGCCTGTTCACCTACGACCCTGGCTTTGTATCTACAGCGTCCTGTGAATCAAAAATCACTTACATTGACGGCGACAAGGGTGTATTGCTACACCGCGGTTATGCCATTGATGATTTGGCCAACAACTCTTCTTACCTAGAAACTTGCTACTTGTTGATCTACGGAGAGCTTCCAACTAGCGAACAACTAGCGAACTTTGAAGAACAAGTAACCATGAAGACCATGGTTCACGAACAGTTAGTTAATCTATTCCGCGGCTTCCGTCGTGATGCGCACCCTATGGCTATCATGTGTGGCGTTGTTGGTGCTCTATCTGCTTTCTATCACGATACACTAGATATTACTGACGAATCTCACCGTGAAGAGTCTGCCCTACGCTTGATCGGCAAGATGCCTACCTTGGCTGCCATGTCTTACAAGTACTCTGTCGGCCAGCCATTCATGTACCCGCGCAATGACCTGAACTATAGCGAGAACTTCTTGCACATGATGTTCGGCAACCCTTGTGAAGAAAGCAAGATTGACCCTGTTCTAGCGCGCGCCATGGACAAAATCTTCATGCTACACGCAGACCACGAGCAAAACGCCTCGACGTCTACCGTGCGCTTGGCCGGTTCTTCTGGCGCGAACCCATTTGCTTGTATCGCCTCCGGTATCGCAGCCCTTTGGGGCCCTGCGCACGGTGGTGCTAACGAAGCGGTATTGGACATGCTGGAAGAAATCGGTGATGTATCTAACATCGACGCATTTGTTGCCAAAGCTAAGGACAAGAACGATCCGTTCCGCCTAATGGGCTTCGGTCACCGTGTATACAAGAACTTTGACCCACGCGCCAAAGTTATGCGTGAAACCTGTGACGAAGTACTTAACCTACTTGGCGTTGAAAACGATCCTCTTCTACAAATCGCCAAGCGTCTAGAACAGATCGCTTTGGAAGACGAATACTTCATCGCTCGCAAGCTATACCCTAACGTAGACTTCTACTCCGGTATTATCTTGAAGGCTATCGGCATTCCAACTTCCATGTTCACTGTAATCTTCGCCATGGCTCGTACCGTTGGCTGGATTGCACACTGGCACGAAATGCACAGCGGCCCTTACCGCATCGGTCGCCCTCGTCAGCTATACACTGGTGAGACGGCTCGCGACTACCCAAAGAAGTAAGCTAGCGTTACTTCGGGGCCCGACCTTTGATCTGACCCCAAATATGAAAACCACCTACGGGTGGTTTTTTTGTGCCTGTAACTTTTGTGCCTCTCTAAACCCTCACCCCCCCACAATTGGCACACTGTTTGCTATCTATAAAACAAGTCACCAAAGCCGTACGCTTTGGCCTGATAATATTCGGTTTGTGCACCAAAACAAAACCGAAGACTATAACAACGCACCAATGTAGTGCATTTATAACAAACGGAGTATATCGTGGAATCAATTAGTAGTGCAGTTGCCACACTTGCGCAAAGTTCCAATACCTTATTCATTCTAATCGGCGCCATCATGGTACTGGCCATGCACGCAGGCTTTGCCTTCTTAGAAGTTGGTACCGTGCGCCACAAGAACCAAGTTAACGCCCTAGTTAAGATCATGACCGACTTCGCCGTTTCCTGCCTAGTGTACTTCTTTGTTGGCTATTGGATCGCTTACGATCAAACGTTCTTTGCCAGCGCAGCCGATCTTAGCGCTGACCACGGCTACTCACTAGTGAAGTTCTTCTTCCTAATGACCTTTGCTGCTGCTATTCCAGCCATTATTTCTGGCGGCATTGCAGAACGCGCACGCTTCTGGCCCCTACTTTTCGCTGCGGCCTTCTGTGTCGGTTTTGTTTACCCACTATTTGAAGGTATCGCTTGGAACGGCAACTACGGCTTCCAAGGTTGGTTAGAAAACACCTTTGGCGCCGCTTTCCACGACTTCGCTGGTTCCATTGTGGTACATGGTGTCGGTGGCTGGATCGCTCTCGTTGCAGTACTCCTACTTGGCAACCGTAATGGCCGCTACAAAAAAGGCCGCGTCACCGCCTTTGCACCATCCAGCATCCCTTTCCTAGCCTTAGGCGCCTGGATACTTACCATTGGCTGGTTCGGTTTCAACGTCATGTCTGCACAAACTCTTGACGGTATTTCTGGCCTAGTAGCAGTCAACACATTAATGGCCATGGTTGGCGGCACCATTGCGGCTCTAGTGGTTGGTAAAAATGACCCTGGTTTCGTACACAACGGCCCATTGGCTGGCCTAGTGGCAGTATGTGCCGGTTCTGACTTGATGCACCCAATTGGCGCCCTGTTTGTTGGCCTGATCGCTGGCGGCTTGTTTGTTTACGCTTTCATCCTTACACAAAACCGCTGGAAGATAGACGACGTGCTGGGTGTATGGCCTCTACACGGCCTATGTGGAGTTTGGGGTGGTATTGCCGCCGGCATCTTTGGCCTGGAAGCCTTTGGTGGTCTTGGCGGTGTTAGCTTTATGAGCCAGCTAATTGGCTCAATAGCAGGTGTAACTGTAGCTGTTGTTGGTGGTTTCATCGCCTATGGTGTAGCCAAGAAACTAGTTGGCCTACGCCTTACGGAAGAAGAAGAATTCAACGGTGCTGACTTGTCCATTCACAAGATTGGCGCTACTTCTATGGACTAATAGCCCAGAACCAAAAAAAGAGCAGATGACTTACGCCACTGCTCTTTTTTTATGCCTATAGACTGGCACTTTGGGGTCTGACCCCAAAGTGCCAGTCTATCTTTACAATTGCTAAGCCTCAATGCG
>Ga0055584_100007734_pt1 | contig 10529 bp, 11 predicted proteins | sample OSDHelmetaG_FD_58716 | JGI IMG/M metagenome (GOLD analysis project Ga0055584, IMG submission 58716) | Pelagic marine sediment microbial communities from the LTER site Helgoland, North Sea, for post-phytoplankton bloom and carbon turnover... | ecosystem: Environmental > Aquatic > Marine >...
ACTGGCTACTGGCTACTGGCTACTGGCTACTGGCTACTGGCTACTGGCTACTGGCTACTAAAAAGGCCCCCGCTACGCGGAGGCCTTTTTGTATGTGAGGCATACTGGGCTCGAACCAGTGACCTCTACCCTGTCAAGGTAGCGCTCTGAACCAACTGAGCTAATGCCCCAGAAATAATGAACGTTTTCTAAAAGATAGCCGCGTACTTCACTCACCCTTCTTTCGGGTGCGAAGATTGGAAAAACCACTCAAATATCACCTTCCCTTTGCGAGAGCCTCTCAAATCTTTTGGCTTCGCAAATGCATTGTCCTAAATTTAGCCAGCAAACCAACCATTCACGCCCTAGGAAATCATCCCACACCCCAACCTCTGATCAACCCATTAACCATGCAATCCATTGAACTTGAAGTTGTTTTTCATGTACCCTCCTTTATTCTTTATCACGCTTGGCTCAACAGCGACGCTCACACCAAAATGACAGGTGGAACGGCAGATTGCAGTCATGAAGTTGGCGGGAAATTCATCGCTTGGGATGGGTATATCTCCGGTCAAAACTTAGACCTCATTCCAGGCCAGAAAATCGTTCAATCCTGGCGTACTACAGATTTCGCCGATTCAGATAAGGATTCACAAATCACCCTCACGTTTCGTGACCATGGAGATCATTGTCACGTGACACTCGTCCACACCAACATTCCGGACAGCCAGCCTAATTATAAGCAAGGGTGGGAAGAGCATTACTTCCAACCTATGCTTGCACACTTTTCTCACTAAATCCGGATGAAGGCGGCGATCACATCAGATCCAAACCAGCCCTGATTCAATGAAAGGAGATAGCAACAATTCCGGCGGAATAAAACTGCATTGAAGTTGAAAAAGCCGGATTGAAGCTTCCTTTTATAAAGACATCAACGTTTTCGCTGCCCGATGAATTTCAGCTGAAGCGGAATGCCCTTCCCTCGCTTAAAGCAGCTTTTGAAGGATTAACTCCAGGACAACAGCGCGCATATCTCTTGCATTTTTCAGCTCCTAAGTAATCCAAAACACGCGATGCCCGTATCCAAATGAATATCCCACACATCTGAAGCGGAAAGGGATTGAACAATCGCCAAGGGGACTCAGCACAAGGATCAATTTTTTAGCTCTTCCTTTGCAACCTTCCCTGAAGGATCTATTCTGTTGTTTCGATCCGACCAAAGGAAAGATCATCTGTAAATGACACCCATGCCTGAAGCAAACACAACTCCTCAAGCCATCCTGCAGAAAATGGGCATCGAAGCCCTCAATGCAATGCAGGAGGAAGCTTTCGCCGCCATCCAATCGGGAAACGAGACGATTCTGCTCTCTCCAACTGGAACTGGAAAAACCCTGGCATTTGTGCTTCCGTTGCTCCAATCCCTCGACCGAAAAGCAGAGGGTGTTCAATTGCTCATCTTGATCCCTTCCAGAGAATTGGCGATTCAAATCGAACAGGTAGTTCGAGACATGGGAACTGGTTTTAAAATCAATGCTTTCTACGGAGGGCAATCCTTTTCTAAAGATCGCGAAGCCCTTAAGCAGCCTCCTACTATCCTGATTGGCACACCTGGGCGAATCTCAGACCATTTGAGGAGGAGCACCTTTGAGACCAACGGCATTCACACCTTGGTGCTGGACGAGTTTGACAAATCACTGGAAGTAGGCTTTGAATCAGAAATGAAGGAAATCCTTCGCTCACTTCACAACCTGAAGAAAAAGGTACTCACCTCGGCTTCCCAAGAATTAGAGGTTCCATCCTTCGTACGTCTCTCTTCACCGACTAAAATCAACTACCTCCAGAAAGGAACATCAAAGCTCCAGCTCAAGGTAATCCATTCGCCCTCCAAGGACAAGCTGGACACCCTGGTAAAGGCCCTTGCCCACCTCGGAAACAAACCGGGCATTGTCTTCTGCAATTTTAAGGACAGCATCGATCGCGTAAGCACGTTCCTGGATGAACACGACATAGCACATGGCTGCTTTCATGGAGGGATGGAACAACAAGACCGAGAACGGGCATTGATCAAATTCCGAAATGGAACCCACCAACTGATCGTTGCCACGGATCTCGCCGCCCGTGGATTAGACATCTCCGAAATTGCGTTTATCCTGCATTATCACTTTCCCCTGCGCGAGCATGAATTTACCCATCGCAATGGGCGTACCGCACGCATGCACAGTGGCGGGACTGCTTATGTTATCCAGGGTCTTGGGGAAAAACTCCCTGAATACATGGACAAAATGGAAGAAGAAAAGCTTTCAGATGCTCCTATGCCCTCTCCCTCCACTTGGGAAACAGTATTCATTTCAGGAGGTCGCAGAGAGAAAATATCCAAAGGCGACATTGCCGGTCTTTTCATCAAACAGGGCGGTTTGACCAAAGAACAGCTCGGGGTGATCGAGGTCAAAAACGATTGTGCATTCATTGGCGTCCACAAGGATGGAGTAGCATCACTCATTCAATTGACCGACAATACTCGACTGAAGAAAAAGAAGATCCGCGTGAAGCTGGTATGATGAAATCACCACTTGCCGTTAGAAAGCTTGGTTGAAAAACCTGTTTCCATTAATTTTCACCCCGGGTGAGAAGTCCACTTTCCGCAGAAGGCTTCTTACACTATCAGAAACAAGTTCCGACCTATGGCATACAGCACTTTCCTAGCCGACCGCTTAGAACAACGCTTGCGAAGCAAGGGCTTGACGGAGATGAAAAAGATGATGGGCGGACTCATTTTCATGGTAAATGAAAAAATGTGCGTCGGCATCGATATTGACAAAAAAACTGGCTTGGATCGACTCATGGTGCGCGTAGGGAAAGCCTCCCACGAACAGCTGATCTTCAATAAAGGCAGTCGAGCAATGGACTTTACCGGAAAAACCATGCGAGGCTTCCTCTACGTTGACCCGGATGGTTTCGACAGCGAAGAAGACCTTGACTGGTGGGTGGAAAAAGCCCTTGAATTCAATCGTTCTATTTAACCTAGTAGCATGAGCTCCATTGGACAAATTACCGCGCCTCAAGGCATAAACATCGGATCTAGCACAGCAAAAAAGCTTGATTTTTTTCAGCGACTCTTTGACGAATTGCGCGGACGAGACATCCCGCAAGACACGATCGAAAAGATCAATGCACATATCAACACAATCAACAGCTTCAGCGGATCTGAGGTCAAGTTTCGAAGGCATATTCGCCGATCTCAAAGAAAGGTCCTTGACCTGCTCGTAAAGGAGGTGAAACTCGTTCCTAAATACTACCACCGAAACATGTGGCTCGGACTGGGAATGGCCGTTTTCGGCGTTCCGATTGGAGTCTTCTTGGGGGTTTCGATTGAAAACATGGGAATGATCGGAGTTGGAATACCTATTGGAATGGCAGTTGGAATCGCCATTGGAACGTCTATGGACAAAAAGGCTTTGGAAGAGGGAAGACAGCTCAATGTGTCCATGGAATATTGAGCAACAACATCCTTCAGACGTAACCCAAGTCACATAATCCCCGAACCCTTAGGACCACCTTTGATGAAATAAATTCATCAGACATGTCCTATTATTTCAACACTGCGCTTTCAGAAGTTTCATTTGAAAGCGCCATTGCATCGGTGACAGAAGCACTGAAAGCTGAGGGATTCGGTATTCTAACCGAGATCGATATGCAACAAACGTTCAAGAACAAACTCGGCGTAGAAATGGGTCGTTACCAAATCCTCGGCGCTTGCAACCCCCAATTTGCCCACAAAGCGGTATCTGAAGAAAATAAGATCGGGGTTTTCTTGCCCTGTAGCGTAGTGGTACGTGAAACCGAAGGAGGTGACGTAGAGGTGGCCATTGTAGATCCCATCGCTTCCATGCAAGCCGTCGAAAATCCAGCACTTGAGCCCATCGCAGGAGAGGTGCAAGAAAAACTAAAGCGCGTGATTGCTTCGTTGTGATCTAATCCTTTGGAACTTGGATCAATTCGATTTTGGCGTTTAATACCATCTCGTTGAGCGCCTTGATCTCAGTCGTATTCAAGGCCTCCCATTTGTCCAACTCCGCATTAATCATTGCCGTCATTTCGTTGGCTACAGCAATCGCCTGATCCGTGGGTCGGTAGTCTCCGTAGGACGCTTCACTCTTGACAGCAGCCAACTTGTTATTCAGTCGAATTGGATAGTTCAAGGGATCTTGACCGCTCTTGTTCTTTGTCTGATAAAGGGCTTCTTCTATGGCCGTCATAGATTCTTGTATGGACTTGATCTGGTCCTTGATCTTTTGATGCACTGAATCATCCTCAAGCCTAGCGCTCAAATCCTTCAATTGCCCACGGATGGCCCGAATATCCTTTATGGCTTTATGGGTTTCGCTCAGCTTGTCGTTGGATTGCTGCACAAAGTCAAATTGTACCTTTAGGTCCTCGATGGAGGAAGTAGATCGAGGATCTGCTAAAATGGTGAAGTCGGTCTCAACTTGCTCTCCGTTCATACTCAGCCTCGCTTTATACTCTCCCGGCAACGCCTTTGGTCCGGCGAGTCCACCTGCCCATAAAATCATACCTGGAAACCCCTCTGCATTGGGGTAGCGCATGTCCCACACAAAGCTGTTGCTCCCTTGTTCTGCCGTGAGCGAGTCTTTCTTCTCTTCGGCTTTCGAGCTAAACTTTCTAATCAAGCTTCCATCCTTTTCAAGCAGTTCGAAAGTCACCGTGTCTTCGGACGAAATCGCCTGATTGATGTTGAAGAAGAATTGCACGCCATTGTGATGATTCTCACCCGCTGATTTCGGTGGTTTGCGCTTTCCATTGAAGGCTCCCATTCGATATGCATCTGTAGGCTTCAATAGGCAAATTACGTCTTCGGTTACGCTGGACGTGAGCTGGTGAAAAACAGATAAGTCATCGAGGATATACACCCCTCTACCCTGTGTTGCGATGGCCAGGTTCTTGTCCTTGACTACCATATCCGTTACCGGCGTGATGGGCAAATCAAGCTGCATACTGCTCCATGAAGCCCCGTCATCGAAAGAAATGAATACTCCGAATTCTGTACCTGCATACAAGAGCCCTTGTCGATCTGGATCGGCCCGTACTACCCGAGTGAAGTGATCCGCCGGAATGCCATTGATGATCTTCACCCAGGTCTTCCCATAGTCCTTGGACCGAAACAAATAAGGTCGATAATCACCAGCCTTGTAAAGTGTTCCTGCCAAATAAACGCCCCCCTTGGTAAAAGGATCCGGATCAATGCTATTCCACATGAGGTTCTTCGGTGCACTTGGAGGCGTAACTTCAGTCCACGTCTCTCCTCCGTCCTTCGACAGATTGACCCTGCCATCGTCTGACGCGGTCCACAATAGATCCTCTTCATAGGGAGATTCGCATGCGGCGAAAATCGTCGCGTAGTATTCAACCCCTGTATTGTCTTGGGTAATTGGCCCACCTGATGAAACCTGTTTCTCAGGCTCATCACGGGTTAAATCCGGACTGATCACTTCCCACGACTGTCCTTCATTGGTGGTGACGTGCAGGTGGTTCGAGGCGGCATAGAGCTTATCTGGATCATGCGGCGAAAAGAAAATGGGGAAATTCCACTGGAAGCGATACTTGAAATCTTCCACCCCATGCCCTATGGGGTTGTCGGGCCAAATATCTACCAATCGGAACGCATCGTTGGAGTGATCTACCCTTGATAAATATCCTCCATAACTACCACCATAGACAACCTCTGGGTTCTCTGGGTCAGGCGCAAGGTGTGCACTTTCTCCACCAGCCGTAGATTCCCAATCACCCTCACCAATACTTCTTCCTGCCGTTCTGTGTGGAATGCGAAGGGTTGAATTGTCTTGTTGGGCCACATAAATGCGATACGGAAAAGCATTGTCGGTGGTAATCCGATAGTATTGCGCCGTTGCTTGGTTGTGGTAAGAAGTCCAGTTTTCTCCCGCGTCAAAACTCACTTGAGCCCCACCGTCATCACCAACGACCAGGTTTTCGTTGTTCTCCGGAGAAATCCATAGGTCGTGGTGATCACCGTGCGGGGTGCGGTATGACTTAAAGTTCTTTCCGCCATCATCGGATCGCCAAAACTGCACGTTCATGACGTACACCCGATCCGCATTGATTGGATCGGCGAATACCTTGGAATAGTACCATGCTCGTTGCCGTAAATTGGCGTCTTCCGAAACCTTCGCCCAAGTTTTTCCGGCATCGTCTGAACGGAACAAGCCTCCATTTTTTGCCTCAACAATGGCGAATACACGATCAGAATTTGCACCAGAAACCGAAACTCCGATAATGCCCAATGGGCCATGTGGCAATCCCTTGTTCTCTGAGATGTTCTCCCAGGTATCACCGCCATCTGTACTTTTCCAAAGACCCGAACCCTCACCACCACTGCTGAGGCTGTACGGCGTTCGTCGCACCTTCCACGTAGCAGCGTATAGGATCCTTGGATTGTTAGGATCATAAGTCACATCAACGGCCCCTGCGCCAGAATTTACGTAGAGCACTTTTTTCCATGTCTTTCCTCCATCGGTGGTTTTAAACAGACCCCTTTCGGGACTATCCTTGAATAGATCCCCGATCACGGCTACCAAAACGGTATTCGGATCCTTAGGGTGAACACGGATCTCTCCGATCTGCGTCATTTTAGCCAAGCCAATAGACTCCCAGGTCTTTCCTGCATCATAAGAACGATAGACACCCTCGTAACCAGGAGAAACGTTTCCTCGAACGGTTTTTTCGCCGCAGCCGGCATATACAATATTGGGATCTGACGGACTCACCCGAACGGCCCCCACAGATCCTCCAAAAAATCCATCGGAAATACTTTGCCAGCTGTTTCCACCATCGGTCGTCTTCCAAACTCCGCCTCCTGTAGCCGCGAGGTAGTATACATTTGGTTGACCCAGCACTCCGCAGACTCCGCTAGCCCTTCCACCACGATGGGTCCCGACGAAGCGCCAATGCATTGCTTTGTATGCATCGGATTGGAAGTGGGCTGGGATTTCTGATTCGGATTTCGATTTATTCTTTTGGGCGAAGGATACTTGGCCAACGAGGTAAATCGAAAAGGCAAGGAAAAGGGTCAGTCTGATCATGGGAAATAATTTCGAAGCGCAAAGTAGTGAAGAGGTCCAAAAATCTGCATTCTTTACCCTCAGAAATAACTACATCTGTTCATGATACGTTATTTTTGAACCGCACGAAATTCGATGAAACAGACCCTGCTACTTTTCATGAGCTTGGTAATGGGCTTTCTGATTATCCTAGCCTTAAGACCGGTTGACACGTCCATAGAACATGCTTCTTCGATTGAAGCGATTGTCGATAGCGTCGGGTCCGACGAAAGCACGGGAGACATTTCCCTACATATGAAAGGAAGCGACATCATATTCTCTGTAAATCGGGGAATCTTCTTTGGAATGAAGAAGGAAGTGATATCAAGCTTGATGAATGGCAAAGTGGCGCTCATCCATTACGCGTCTCATTTCACGCCTCCGGATCCTTTTGGAAAGCATCGCCACATCATCCAAATTTCGCTGGCTGGTTCGGTGATTTATGATGAGAACAGGGATCCGCACTTCACCCTTCCGAACTAAGGGGGGTCAATCCTGTTTCAATAGTTCCATTTCGTAATTCAGACCCAAGTCATCGGACCGTGTCCAAACCTGTTTCTTCTTAGCGTTATCAGCCACCTCCCAAATGATGATTTGTTCGCCGCTATTGGCATTTCCCTCCATGGTCACGGTCGCTTCCGAATTCTCCCATTTGAATGCCTCATTATCATTGACAGCGTAAGTCTCGCTTAAAAAGGAGTATGAATAATCAAGATTGTTCTTGCCCGTTCCGTCACTCTTGAAGGTGATGGTTCCCACATCTGATAGAGGCGCCGTAAATGGAAGGGATCCAGAAACGCTGATTTCCAATCGGTCTACGGACCAAGTTCCAATGAGGCGGTTGGACAGTTGCTCTTCTTTGGAGCAACCCACGCATAGGATGGCAAGGATGACGATGCTTAAAATTCTTCTCACCATCTGGAAAGTCTTTGTATGAAAACCAAGATACGGATTGCAATTAGAATCGCCTTGGTCAAGGGAGACGACGAGCCGCCCAATCGAGGCGTGAAGGATTAAAGATCTTCTAATAAGATTTTTAGATTGTCCCGGACAAATGCGTCGAACTCTAGCTGGGTTAAGAATTTGCAATCTTCATCCACCATGAACTCTTCATCCTCGATTGCTTTCAATCGAATATCCGCGGCTTTGAGGTGCATCAGAATGTCATAATGCTCAATTTCATACTCCATAAGCATTCCTTGAATAGCTCCATATATCGTCGCCCAATTCGGATCTACGACCCCAAATTCATCTGAAACATAAATGGTTTTTGGCGCCGAATCCCCTTCGAAGAATAGGTTCACCTTTCTCACTGACTTACCTGCCATCTCAACGATCTCTTCGGTCTGTTCTGCATTGAAATTTCCAAGGCTGTGGCCCAATCTGAAATCAGCCGCCGAATCGATGATCACCCCGTATTGATCTCCGAAAATCTCAATGGTATTGATCATCTCATATTTTTCTGCGTCTGAGATGACTTCCATTTTCAAGATGCCTGCGGCTGTCTTAAATGAAGTCTTCATTTTGTGATCTTTAAAGGTGATCTTCAACTCTTCCGGCAACATCATCACGAGCGCCCCGTCAGCATCAATATCTGGATAAGAAACCTGATAAAGAATCTCACCTTCTGAAAGATCGCCGCTTACTCCGGAATCGTTAGAGCACGACATAATGAAGGGAAGCAAAAACGCAACCAACAACATAGGAACTACTTGCATTTTACCTATCCTCATCACAATCAATCGGTTTGGATGATTAACGTTTTTGTGATCGACCAAAAGCTTCCTGGATTTGCAATCTTGATCGTGCTTGAGTTCCCACTTCCACTTATCTGGTAGGATGCACTTGGGTGATCTGAGATTATCTTAATGGCTTTTGTGGGAATGGTCAAGTCATTGAAGTCGCGCAAGTCGGCCTTGTTCAACTGACTAAGGTTGATGTCCTCATTCAATTCAAACGTAACAAGATTCGCCTTTTTGATGATGTTCATCGCCTGAAGCTCTTTCTTACTTCCAAAGAAATGGAAGGCGGTATTGAGCTTTTGTTCGCGGATCATCAGCTCCTCTTCTTTGCTCGTCAATTCGGATTCGAGGTTCTTTACTTGGTCTTTGTACTTACTCAACCCTTGAGATTGCAGATCGAACTCCGTTTGTAATTCTGAGTACTCACCCAACACATCATTCAGCTCAGCTCCTAATTCGTTGAGATCGCGGTTCATGATGGCGATTCTGACCTCTTGGGCCTTCACCTTTTCATCAAGACTAACTACGTGGTCAAGCAGCAGTTGCGCTGCTAGGTTGTTCTTACCTAAAGATTCGCGTAAATTTTCGACGATGTTACGGTTCAAGTTAACCAATGAGGTCACCGACTTCACTTGCTCCAGAATTACGGAATCACCCTCTTGCTCGGCCAAAGACTACTTGATGGAGACCTCAAGTTGCTCAAGTGAATCGAGATAGGCATTGACAAACTTGGCCCCTACGCCAACCCGAGTTACGATTGAGTCTTGGCTTCGAACCCTTTTCTTCAGGTCCTCATTTTCTTGAACGAGCTCATCTACATCTATATCGGATTCAGCACCACAAGCGGCCATTAATACCAAGAGTAGCACGGAACCCAAAAAATGAAGGTAGAAACGGCGTTTCAATCTCATCGGATGGGTTGATTAGGTTAGTCCAAGCAAAGATAAGAAAGCAGGTGCAAATTGATCAGAAATTGGCCTAGACTTTATCTTCTTCCCTCACCTTCAAATACCAATCGGGGTCCTTAAACTTTGCAATCATCTCACCATAGGTTTTCTGCCGTTGCTCGGATATTTGGTAGGTAGAATTTTCACCATAAATGGCAGAGAATATAACGGTGCTCTCCTCACCATTGTCATCCTTGAGAAAGATGCGAACGAGCTCTTGATTTCCCATATAGGTGAGTTCGCCTCGGCATCCAGGGCATCTGAAATGCGCGTTTTCACCCTTTTCAAAATGAAGACTGGGATGATAATGCACGTTGTAGTCACCCAGTTTATCGCTCAGCAAAACGATGCCAAAGTTTCCTGCCGAATTCTTCACTGATAAAACTAGGTAGCCATTTACGTTTAGTGCGACATTACAGTGAGGGCAACTATAGGTCGACATAAGGTTAGGTTTTAGGTTAGTCTCGAAAAAATACGCTTTTTCCGCTAAATTCCCACTAAAACATGTTGAAATTCAAGTGTATACCTTCCTGCCTCAAGTTTTCACGAATCATTCAGACAAGTTCTATCCGAGCATTTTTGGGTCGACCCAAAGACGAATCAGCTGGATTTTGTCGATAAAAAAAGCCCTCCACAGTGCGGAGGGCTTTAAATCATCAAGTGGGAGCTGAGGGGTTCGAACCCCCGACCCCCTCGGTGTAAACGAGGTGCTCTGAACCAGCTGAGCT
>Ga0055584_100007735_pt1 | contig 10529 bp, 9 predicted proteins | sample OSDHelmetaG_FD_58716 | JGI IMG/M metagenome (GOLD analysis project Ga0055584, IMG submission 58716) | Pelagic marine sediment microbial communities from the LTER site Helgoland, North Sea, for post-phytoplankton bloom and carbon turnover... | ecosystem: Environmental > Aquatic > Marine >...
GCCGCCTACCAGCAAGCCGTGTTCCAGTCCGGAGAGTCCGACGTACCATTCAAGCTCGGGATACAGGAACCAAAAGCCCGCCGCGATGACCAGCGCAGTGATTCCGGCGACCGCCAGCCAGCGACGCCAGTCAAATACCCCGCCGACAAGCCAGGCGACGAGCGCGATACCGGCCAGATTGAGCCACATATGAGTCCAGCCCAGGTGCACCAGGTGATTGGTCAGGAATCGCCACCATTCACCCGCTGCCACCCCCTCGCGCGTGTAGGCCAGCGCTGCGCGTACGGGGTCCCCCCCCAACTCCAATACGATGGAGCTAATTGCAACCAGCGCCGCCATACCCCAGCAGTGGCGCTTATTCGCATTTAACGCAAGTTTGTGTAACCCCATGTTTGGTATACTGACGTTTACGCTAATTCAGTGTCAATTCAGCGGATCCGCCTGGTTTGCGGACCGCGTGGAGCATCGCTTGTGAAGGAACATCAGAATATGCCAGTGCAGCAGCTACGCCAGGCCGGTTTTACGCTTATCGAAATCATGGTGGTTGTCATCATCATTGGCATCCTTGCCGCTATTGTCGCGCCCAATGTTATCGGCAATGTTGACGTCGCCCAGGTCACCAAAGCGAAGGCCGACATCGCCGGGATTGAAAACGCAATGAAGTTCTATCGTCTCGATAACTTTCAGTACCCATCGACTGAACAAGGTATCGAGGCGCTGGTTACCAAACCGAATGACCCGATGGTCAAGAACTGGAAGCCGGGCGGGTACCTGGATAGCATGCCCAAAGATCCATGGGGCAACCCCTACGAGTACCTGAATCCCGGGAACCATAAGGAAATTGACATCTATACGCTTGGTGCAGACGGGCAACCCGGTGGCGAGAAGCTGAACGCAGACCTGGGTAACTGGGACGACGACTAGTCGGCCGCAGGACGAGATCCTGATGCTCCGTCAGCCACAATCCCGCGGCTTCACTCTGATCGAGATCCTCGTCGTCATTATTATTGTGGGGACCGTTCTCGCTATCGTCGTCTTGTCGACGGGTCTAATCGCAGACGATGAAGAAATACTGACAGAGCGGATTCGCATCACCGCCCTGATGGAGACGGTTCAGGACGAGGCGATGATGCAGGGACGGGAGTTCGGCCTAGAAATTATGACCTCAGCCTATCGTTTCGTTGAATTCGATCCGCTGACGCGGCAGTGGATGGACGTGCCCGATGACCAGCTCTATCGATTGCGCGACCTGCCTGAAGGCATCGAATTTGAGCTTTATATTGATGACAAACGCATCCAGCTCAACAGTGATCCGCAAGAATTCGAGGACCCCGACAGCACCAGCATGACCGCGACCACCCAAGTATTCGTGCCACACCTCTTCATTTTCGCCAGTGGCGAGGGCACCGCCTTCGAACTTCGTCTGCTTCGACCGCAAACACGGAAAGAAATCATCATGCGCGGCGATATTCTCGGTGAGCTCAAATTCGGGGAAGACGATGAGATCTAGAGGCTTTACGCTGCTGGAGGTCATGGTGGCGCTCATCATCGTTGCGTTCTCGCTCACCGCTCTCACCGCCAGTATGAACCAGATGATCGATGCCGCGAACACCCTGCGGGAGCGCACCTTCGCAAGCTGGATTGCCCAGAATAAAATTACAGAAATGCGTCTGGCCAACGCGATACCCGAAGTAAGCGCGACCAGCGGTGAAATCGAGTTTGGTAATACTGAGTGGGAATGGCGTGCTGTCGTATCCGAAACCGGAATCGAAAACTTCCGGCGCATCGATGTCTCCGTGTCTCACTACGGTGCGGAATACGTCATACTGACAGTGACCGGATTTATTGGCGAGCCGATCGAGATCGGCCGCCGTAACGGGATTTACAGATGATGTCCCGACAACTAAAAAGAGGCTTCACGCTCATTGAGGTGATGGTCGCGCTTGCCATTTTCGGCATCCTGACGGCGCTGGCCTACGGCGCGCTTTCGCAAACTCTAAGCAACTCGGACCTGCTAACCAAACGTATGGATCGGCTGCAGAGCATCCAAAGGACGATGAGCTATTTGTCGTCGGAATTACTCCAGGCCGCGCCACGATCGGTGCGCGCAGATCTCGGCCAGTACGAGCCCGCGATGGTATCCAACTTTTCCTCGGATTTCGCCTTGCAACTAACGCACAGTGGCTGGCCAAATTCAGCTGGCGTTCCACGCAGTACTCAACAACGAACCGCTTATCGCATTGAGGACGACGAACTCATGCGTTATCACTGGAACGTGCTCGACCGCACGGTGAATAACGTCCCCGTCACAACGGTGATGATGACGGATGTCGAGAGTCTGACGTTCCGCTTCCTGCAGGTGGACGGTGAGTGGACCGATCAGTGGCCCCCGATCAGCCTCCAGACGACGTTGAACACGGTGACGTTGCCGCGCGCGGTCGCTATTTCCCTGGTGCTGCCCGATGAAGGCGAATTGATCCGTATCGTCGAGGTTGCCCCATGATACGCATACGCGGCGTGGCACTGATTACCGCCCTCCTGTTGACCACACTTGCAGGATCGGTTGCAGCGGGGCTCGCGTGGGACAATGCATTGGATGTGCGGCGCACCATGGTCATGTTGCATCGGGATCAGGCGATCCAGGTCGCGGTCGGCTCTGAGGGCTGGGTAAGGACGATACTGCGCGATGATGCATTGCAGACGCAAACCGATCACCTCGATGAGGTCTGGGCAACCGACATTCCCGCGCTGCCAATCGATTCCGAAAACGTCCAGGGACAGATCTACGGCAAGCTCGAGGACCTGCAGGGACGCTTTAACGTCAATAACCTGATCGACGCTGACGGCCAGGTCAACCAGGCCTACTTTGAGCAGTTTCAACGCCTGCTCGCAGCGCTGGGGCTTGACCCGGCCGTCGCGGATGCGACCGCGGACTGGCTTGATCCGGACCAGGAAGAGACCATTCCGAACGGCGCTGAAGACCCTATGTATACTGGATTCGTACCCGCCTATCGCACGGCCGATCGTCCCATCTCCAATATCACGGAACTGGCCGCAGTCAACGGCATGGACCGCATCAGTTTCGAGATTCTGCTGCCGCACGTCACGGCATTACCCGGTCAGACTGCGATTAACGTCAATACCGCGAGCCTCCAGGTCCTGCAGTCGCTTGGTCCCAACATTGACCTGTCGACCGCCGAGGGACTCATCGATGTGCGCGAAGGTGGAGGATTTGCGGACATAAGTGGTACTTTTGCGCCGCTGGTGGCTCCCGACCTCGCTCAAGCAGGTTTTAGTGAGACATCCGAGTTTTTTCAATTGAAGGCGATCGTACAGATTGATACCGTTCGCGTTAGTCTATTTACAGTGTTTCAGCGGGTCTCCGGATCCGGTGAAGTAACACCCATCCTCCGCAGCCTGGGAACCATCTGACATGACAGATTTTGTCGTCATTCGACTAGGAAAAGAAAACGATCCAATGGTTGAGTGGATCGTTGCCGATGATAGTGGCACATGTCGCAGCCAGCCCTTTCGTGGCGCATTGGCAGATGCGGCAGCGCTGGTGCAGGGTCGACCGGTAATCGCGCTGATTCCGTCTACCGAAGCGCTCACAACGACGGTGAATTTGCCGGCGCGTGGCGGATCCAAACTCAACGCAGCCATCCCGTATGCCCTGGAGGAACAGGTCGCAGCCGACATCGAGACCATGCAGTTTGCGGCGGGAGACAAACGTGATTCGGGAATTCGGCCGGTTGCCGCGGTATCCCGCGCGCAGCTCGACGCATGGCTGGCGCGATTCGAGGAAGTCGGCATTAATCCATGGAAGATTATCCCGGAGAATTACGGACTGGCGCGCATACCCGGAACAATGAGCGTACTTGTCGACGACGACTGTGTCTTTTTTAATGATGGTGAGGACACCGAGTTTGTGATGCAGGGCGCGAACCCCAGCGACGCACTCGTCGCCGCGGGAAAATTGGCCGACCGGACAGATGACGATGCACCGCCCGAACAATCCGGACACCTCATCGTGTATTGCAATGCCGCGGATGAAGAGCGCTTGTCGCACGATTGGATTGCGCTGCGTCACGAATTGCATAGCGTCGATATCAACCTTCTGGCCGATGGGGCGCTGCCCCGCCTTGCCGTTACCGTTGCCAGCGGTCAGGGCGTCAACCTGCTGCAGGGACGTTACGGACCGAAAACAGACTACCAGTCCTGGCTGCGCCCCTGGAGTAAAGCCGCCATCCTGCTGCTGACGCTGATCATTGTTGGTTTCGCCGGCAAGGGCGTCGATTATTATCGACTCACGCAGGAGGAAGCGGCGTTACGTGCGCAATTCACGCAGGAGTACCAACAATTTAATCCGAACGCCTCGACCGATATCGTTGACCCGATGGCCATCGTTAACTCAATGAAACGGTCCATGGGTACGGCGACGGCACCACAGGTTTTTCTGCCATCAATTCGCGAACTGGCGACAGCGATGCAGCAATATTCGGAAGCGCAACTAGAAGCCGTCAGCTACCGCGCCGGCGTGGTGGACATCAGGGTCATCTCGCCTGATGTTGAAACAGTCGGCAACATTCAAAAAGCACTCAACGCATCCGGTCGCTTCGTAGCCTCGATCCAGTCAACGGACAAAGTGGCCGACCGCATCAACAGTCGTATCCAGATTCGGGAGGCAGGCTCATGAGGAACTGGTACGACAATCTGGAAGCACGGGAGCAGGTTTTCGTCCTGATCGGCGTCATTTTTGTGAGTGTTGCGCTGATCTACTACGTGCTTTGGGCCCCGCTTGACCGGAATCATAGCCAGGTAGCGACCCGCGTGGCGACCTGGGAACGTTCACTGGCTGAATTGCGGCCGTTGCAGGCACTGGTGGCCTCGGGAGGCCTGAACACATCTGCGGGCGGAAGCTCCGCTCAGCAGGCGCCAATCATCGTCGTTTCGCAGACGCTGCGAAGCCGGGGTCTGGAGCAGTTCCGCCGTCGCAGTCAACCAACGACCAGCAACGGCATCCGCGTTGAGTTCGAAGAAGTGGCGTTTGACGATCTGATGCTCTGGTTAGGCGACCTGAGCGATAATCATGCGATGTTCGTCCAGTCCGGCAGCCTGTCCCATGGCGACGCGGTCGGTGATGGGCGCATAAACGCGTCGCTGACGCTGGAGCGCAGTCTTTGATCATGCGCAACCGCGGGCTCCTGTTGCTCACAGTTCTGACGATGGTGGTTGCGTTGGTCATAACCTTTCCCGCCCGCATTGCTTACAAATGGATGTCTCCACCCTTTGTGCAGATCAGCGGAATTTACGGCACCGTCTGGAATGGCGGCGCTCGCGAATTTGCGACCAACGGTGTGTACCTCCGCGAGTTGACCTGGCATATGCGTCCGCTTGCACTGTTCACAGGCAAAGCACGTTACGACATTAGCGGAACGCCCGTCTCAGGCTTTTTCGCAAGCGAGGTGACGTTAAGCCTGGGGGGAACGCTTGCTCTCAGTAATCTCTCTGCTTCGGTACCTCTGCAAATGTTTGAAGAAGCATCCAACATTGTGGGACTTCGAGGTACCGCCAGCCTGCAATTCGAAAGGCTGGAACTGGCGGCCGGTCGTGCCTCCGCCATGGACGGCACGGTCGACATAGCGAATCTCCTGGTCCCGCTTATCGGTAATATGTCGCTGGGAGGATATCGGGCCGAGTTCTATACCCAGAACAACGGCATCGTTGCGAGCGTTGAGGATACGGACGGCGTAGTGGACGTTGCCGGCAGCCTGAAATTGAATCCGGATAAGACTTACGCTTTTCGCGGTCAGGTCGTAGCGAAGCCCGATGCCCCGGATAGTCTCAGGAACCAAATGCGCTATCTTCCAACGAACGATCGCGGGCAGCAGGAATTGAGCCTGGAAGGGCAATATTAGACTTCGACAAATTCCTGCAGCAGTGGGAAATACAATGCGCAGCGCGGGCGCTGCCCGGAATAGGCCGCGTATAAAGCCGCGTACTTCTCCATCTGAGGTGTGTAACGTTCTACTTCGGCTTTGAGAAAGCCCTGCAGGTTGCCACCTTCGTGGGTACTGGTCTTGTAGTCGATAATCCAGTGATTCTCATCCTCATCGATGCGCACCCTGTCGAGGACCACAGATTCGATGGCACCTTCGAATAATCCCGTTAGCGCGAACTCTGCCCGTCCTTCCCCGGCCAGGATCCAGCGTCCTTTTGCATCCTTTCTGACGCCGTCCAGTGCCGCTGCCACCCGCGCCTCAATGCCGACCTGAAGCTCGTCGCCGATACCCATTTCCCGCAGCCAGCGCCGCGTCACCTGCTGTTGACCGTCACTGTCGGCAGGGTCCACGTCAGTTCGCCCCTCGGCGAGCACCTGCAGCCAGCGGTGGACTACCGTTCCTGCGATACGCGCCTCCGCCCCTACCCAGTAGAACTCTACCTCTTCATCGGCGGCATCCGTGTCGGCTGCAGGTGATTGCGGTCCAGGCAGAGGCGGCACTGCGGGCGCCTCCCAGGGGCGTGCGAATCGTCGCAGCCGAGGAACACGCCATAAACCATCGTCGTTATCCGCCATGGCGATGTCTGCGCTATCGAAGGCGCGGGCAAATTTTTCTTCGACGGCTGGCCACAACATACGCAACAGACTGCTTTTCGCCGGTGGCTTGTACCCATCTTCTGTGGCCAGCGTGTTACCCAGAAGATGCAGGGACTTGCGCGCACGCGTGCATGCCACATACAACAGGCGCGCTTGTTCGTGTTTATCCTTGGCGCCATCCGTCATTTCGATAAATCGATGTACCGGATCCTTCTCAACCTCTACTCGTGGTCCGACCGGACTGATGATTTTTCGCTCGTCTCCATGTTCATTGGGAATATCAAACCACGAGAGCACGCTCCGGCCGCTTTGCCCCGGGAGTCTCCCGAGCCCGTAGAGTAATACGTGCTCAAATTCGAGACCCTTGGCCTTGTGCATAGTCATGATCTGCACACGCGCGCTGCCATTCGTGGAGACACGCTCCAGGTCGAGTAATGACTCAAGTGCGGCGACATCCTGCAGCGATCCATGCTGCTCGTGCTTTGCGAGCACATCAAAATATCGATAAACGTTCTCGACGGCATACTGATCGGTGAGCAATGCCGGGCCACCCAGCAATAGCCAGCAATCCTCCACAAGATCGCGCAGTGAAGTTAAGAGTCGTGGTGCGACAAGTTTGGCGAGCACGGGCATGGCCCTTAGCACAGCATCACGCCCTGCCGGCGATAACGTCGCCAAGCGGGCCTCGTCTTGCAGTAACTCAACGATGCTTGCCTGCGGCGCTCCACTCACCAGTGTATGCAGGTCCGTCCAGTCCAGCCCTATCCAGGGAGCACGCAACAGGCCGAGCCAGGCGATACGGTCCCCCGTATGCGCAGCAGCGCGTGTTAGCGCCATGACCTCTATGATCTCAGGGAGATCCGTCAGCCGGTCGATCTCAATGGCCTGGTAGTCAATGCCGTCCTGTCTCAATGCAGCAAGCAGCTGCGGCAACTGATTACGACCACGTACCAGGACCGCCACATCGTCGTCAGGATGTTCCCTGAGTGTGTCTGCGATTACCCGGCAGCCAATCTGTGCTTCGGTCTGCTTGTCGCTGCCGAAGACGGGGTGGACCATACATTTCCCGATACCGCTCAACTGCGGAACCGCAATAGCCTCTGAATAGCGCACCGAACCGCTGCCCGGGTCGTCCTGTGCCGCTAGGACTGCCGGGAATACGGAATTGAACCAGTCGACGAGTTGTTCGCCGGAACGAAAATTCCTGCGCAGTATCAACGGTTCCAACGCTATGTTGCCGATACCATGCTTCCTGGCCAAAAGGAACTGACCCACTTCAGCGTTGCGGAAACGATAGATCGATTGCATCGGATCACCGACGCAATAAAGTGTTCTGCCGTCATCAGGTTCCCATCCGCCCGTAAGGGACTCGAGCATGCGGTACTGCGCACTTGACGTATCCTGCATTTCGTCCACGAGCAGGTGGCGAACCTGGTAATCCAGCAGCAGTGCTATATCACCCGGATTCTCGGCTGTGCCGAGCGCGTCGTCTGCCGTAATCGCGATATCAATATGGTCGGCAACTCCCTGCTCTGCAAAAAGCCGTCGCAATTCCCCACTGGCCAGCGGCAGCAGGCGGAATAGCGCAAGCAGTACCGCCCACTGGTCGTCAGTGTATTGAACCGGCGGCAGTGCCCGCACGTTGTGCAGAAGTTCGGCCAGCTCGGTGCATGACGCGAGCTCTGCCAGGAGTTCCTTGAGCGCGTCCTTTTGTGCTTTGTTTTCAGGAGGAAATCCCTGGCGTTTATCCACCTGTTTCCGGAACGTGCCTGACAAGGTCAACAACATCTCGGCAACGCCCCGCCACTGCCTGGCAGCGGCGGCCTCGCCTGCGGGAAGATCGCTTATACCGGCCAACGCGCAAATTGGGTGTTCTGTGTTGCCTTGTTCCTGCAGGCTACTGCCTGCGTAGTCAAGCAGCCCCGCGAGCTCGTGGCGTACTGTGGATGGAAACGATGCAGCCGTCAGCGACAGGTGTTCTGCCACAGCCATTTCGAGGTTGCCCTCGAGCCTCTGCCGCAGTCCAGCAGCTTCTTGCGGCGATAACGAGCCACTTCCCGTAAAGGGTAGCCACTGATCCCTCGTGCCCAGCATGCGTGCCAGATAGTCGACGTAAATGCCGGTGTTGTTGTCCAGGTGGCCGAGTACTTCTGCTGCAACATCGTGCACCGCGCCCGTCATCGCCACATAGTCCAGCGTCGCCATGGCAGCGGCACGATGCAGAGCAAGCATTTCGGCATCGACGACAATTCGGACGCCGCTTGCACTGGCAGGCGCACTGATTGGTCGCGAACGGGCTATGGCGGCGTTCAGAGAGTCCAGTGTCTGGATTCGCATGCGTCGCGGATTGGCAAGCAGGTGCCAGCCGTTTTGCGCATCACGCTGCAATGCGGCAGCGGCCAGTTTCGCCGTTCGGCGCAGGTGCTCCTGCTCGGGCTGCTCACCGCGCACCGAGCGGCGCAGTGCCGTGAGCACCCGATGCTGCATTTCCGCCGCCGCCTTGCGTGTGAATGTAATCGCAATAATCTCTTCCGGCGCATCCACCACGGCCAACAGCCGTAAATATCGCTGGATGAGAAGCTCGGTCTTACCGGACCCCGCCGGCGCCTGGACGATAAACGAACGCGTTTCATCCAGGGCCTCATGGCGCGCCTTGAAATCGTCGTCCAGCAGTTGCTGTTCAGATGTCACTGCGCAACTCCGTGAACCGCGTCAGCAGGTTGAGAGGCCTCGCATCCGCCATGGTCATCGACATATTCATGCGCACATCACCGGCGGTCAGCTCAATGCAGGCACTGCGCACGAGGTTCGACCAGCCCACCAGCTGTTCAGGCCATAATTCCGGATTTGTGTATCCTGTTCCCGCACCGTTGAATCCCATCGTCCGTGAATCCACATTGACGAGCGCCAGCGCCGCCACCGGTTCATCGACCGCACAAGCATAGGCGACCAGTTGGATTTCCTTCGGCTCGCCCTTGGCCGTTAGGAATTTCTTTTCGGCGCCCGTCTTGTAGTCAAGGATCGCTATTCCATCATCGGGAAGGCGATCGATACGGTCGACACGCAGCTTCAACCTCACCCCTGCTTCCGCAAACTCAACACTGCGCTCGACGCTGTCGACGATAAAAGCGTCTCGTGCAATATCGATAGCGATGAAGTCGTGCAACAGTCCGGCAACTCGGCGGCGCTCCATAGCCAGAAGCGCGAGTAACACCCGGTCCGCATGCCTCTCATGACGACCGAATGCAAAGTCGATTGCGCCGGCAATACGATGTTCGCAATCCGTCCATCTTTGGATGTCATCACGCGAGGGTTTTTCGATATACAGTTGATAGAGTGCGTCGTGTATCAGGTTGCCGCGCAGTAATGCCGGCAGACCATCAGTTTGTTCGTCGAGAGCGCGTACCCCGAGCCGTCCGCCAAGAAACGCCGCTATGGGATCGGTCAGTTGATTCTGAATCGTGCCGGCTCCGCCCGACAGCGGCTCGTCAGGCCCAATCGGTGGCACCCTGTCTGCAAGGTCTACAAGACTTGCGGTTCCGGCCATACTTGCGGCAAACAAACCTGGGGCAGGAAACGCGTCAGCGGCGGCGAGTTTCGACGCCGGCAAGAGGTCGCTCGGCGTCTGTTCTGCGTCATCTTCGGTCAGCGGATAGCTGCAAACCATCACCGGAGCCGCCGCACAAAGAGACCCGAGTAAGCGCCGGGCATACGCAACCGTGTCATCAGGCGTTGCATCCGGCATACCATGTTGTTCCTGCAAGCGCCTGGACACGAGCGCTGAAGGATTGCCTGCCGGCGGCCACTGCGCCGCGGTAACGCCAGTCAGCCACAGCGCATCGAACTCAAGTCCGGACGCCTCCAGCGGTCCCATCAGATGCACGCGCGCGTGCTCGGATTCGGGTTGAAACACCGCATCGGCGGCCATGCT
>Ga0055584_100007736_pt1 | contig 10528 bp, 20 predicted proteins | sample OSDHelmetaG_FD_58716 | JGI IMG/M metagenome (GOLD analysis project Ga0055584, IMG submission 58716) | Pelagic marine sediment microbial communities from the LTER site Helgoland, North Sea, for post-phytoplankton bloom and carbon turnover... | ecosystem: Environmental > Aquatic > Marine >...
AGAAAAAATGACACGGATCAGTGAGAAATCCGGTCAGTATGGTTTCATCGTAAACCCTAAAGCCAACAAGATCCAGATTAAGGAAGCAGTTGAAGAATTATATGGGGTGAATGTTGTTGATGTGAATACCATGAATTACGGCGGTAAACTTAGGATGAGAGGAACCAAAACAGGTTTCACAATGGGTAGAACAAGTAAATTCAAAAAGGCAATAGTAACTCTCAAAGAGGGAGATGCAATTGACTTTTATAGTAGTATATAACTCCTTGAAATAAGGTAGCAATGGCAATAAAGAAATTACGTCCAACTACTCCGGGCCAAAGGTTCAAAGTAGTAGCGGATTCAGGCGAGATCACAAAATCAAGCCCTGAGAAGTCACTCACAGTAAGTAAGAACAGGACCGGTGGTAGAAACAATCAGGGAAAGATGACTATGCGCTATATCGGTGGCGGACACAAGAAGAAGGTCAGAATCATCGATTATAAGCGTGACAAGAAGGATATACCTGGAAGAGTAGCATCTATTGAATATGATCCGATCAGAACAGCAAATATTGCACTGATCTTTTATGCTGATGGAGAAAAGAGATATATCATCGCTCCAAATGGCCTTAAGGTTGATATGAATGTGATCGCAGGGCCTAAAGCAACTCCTGACTTGGGTAATACAATGGAGTTAAAGGATATTCCATTGGGTACGCTTGTTCATAATATTGAATTACGTCCTGGACAAGGTGGCAAGATCGCACGTAGTGCAGGATCTTATGCGCAATTAGCTGCAAGGGATGGGAAATTTGCAACTATAAAGATGCCTTCAGGTGAAACAAGAATGATCCTTACTTCATGTGTTGCAACCATTGGAACGGTATCAAACCCGGAACATAACAAAGAAACCAGTGGTAAGGCAGGAAGATCAAGATGGTTAGGTCGTCGTCCACGTGTGAGAGGAGTAGCTATGAACCCGGTTGATCATCCAATGGGTGGTGGTGAAGGTCGTTCATCTGGCGGTCACCCAAGATCCAGAAATGGTATTATCGCAAAAGGCTTCAAGACTCGTTCGAAGAAAAAGCAAAGTAGTAAGTATATCATCGAGAAGAGGAAGAAGTAATTAATTAAAGAAATTAAGTTAAGTATTATAAATAGTTATAAATGAGTCGTTCACTAAAAAAAGGTCCTTTTATCGATTACAAACTTGAGAACAAAGTTTTGTCGATGAATGACGGGAAGAAGAAGTCGGTGATCAAAACCTGGTCGAGAAGAAGTATGATCTCCCCTGATTTTGTAGGACACACATTCGCAGTACATAATGGGAATAAGTTCATTCCGGTTTATGTAACAGAAAATATGGTAGGTCACAAACTAGGTGAATTTGCACCTACAAGAACATTTAGAGGACACTCAGGTAATAAAGATAAATCGTCAAGGTAACAAGTCATGGGAGCAAGGAAACGTAAATCTGCTGATGCACATAAGGAAATGATGAAGTCTGTTTCTTATGCCAAGCTTAATAATTGCCCGACTTCACCAAGGAAGATGCGACTTGTCGCTGATCTGATCCGTGGTAAGAAGGTAGAAAATGCATTGAATACTTTGAGATTCAGCACTAAAGAGGCATCAGGAAGAATGCAGAAATTATTATTATCTGCAATATCAAACTGGCAAGCTAAGAATGAGGGAGAAAGGATTGAGGATCACGAATTGTTTGTGAGAGAAATTTATGTCGATAGTGCACGCATGCTGAAAAGGCTGCGCACAGCACCTCAGGGAAGAGGGCATAGAATTCGAAAGCGTTCTAATCATATCACATTGATCCTTGATTCAAAGACCATGATGAATGTTGAACAGGAAGAAGTAGTACAAGAAGAAGAAGAAACTAACCAGTAATCTGATAGAATAGAATATTAAATGGGACAAAAAACCAATCCAATAGGTAACAGACTGGGTATCATCAGAGGATGGGATTCCAACTGGTATGGGGGTCGTGACTACTCTGAAAAACTTGCTGAAGATGAGAAGATCAGGACTTACCTGACTGCCCGTTTGGCAAAGGGAGGTGTGTCGCGCATCATCATTGAAAGAACGTTAAAGCTTATCACCGTAACCATTAATACAGCCCGTCCGGGTATTGTAATTGGTAAAGGAGGAGCTGAAGTTGATCGCATCAAAGAGGAGTTGAAAAAATTAACGAAGAAGGATGTGCAGATTAACATTTATGAAATAAAGCGTCCTGAACTGGATGCAGTTTTAGTAGGTGAAAGTATTGCTCGTCAATTGGAAGCAAGAATCTCTTTCCGTCGTGCGGTAAAGAGCGCTGTTGCCTCTACAATGAGAATGGGTGCTGAAGGAGTAAAGGTAATGGTCTCAGGTCGTTTGGGTGGTGCTGAAATTGCACGTTCAGAGCAGTATAAGCAAGGAAGGATTCCATTGCATACGTTCCGTGCTGATATCGATTTCGCTATTTCTGAAGCTCAAACTACATACGGAAAGATTGGCGTTAAAGTATGGATCTGTAAAGGAGAAGTTCTTGGAAAGCGCGACTTGTCACCGAATATTGGACAGTCAGGAGGCCCTAAAGGAAAAGGTAACATGGGTGGTGGACCTAAAGGTGGCCGTGGAGGCGACAGAAGAAAAGGTTCTGGAATGAGAAATAACTAATAATAAAGTAACAACAGATAATTATTTAATACAATGCTGCAGCCGAAGAAAACGAAGTTCCGCAAAATGCACAAAATGAAATCCAAGGGTAATGCTACTCGTGGAAATCAAATTGCTTTCGGTTCATTCGCTTTGAAATCAATGGAATCAGCGTGGATAACATCCCGTCAGATTGAAGCCGCTCGTGTAGCTGTAACACGTTACATGAAAAGAGAGGGTCAGATCTGGATCAGGATATTCCCTGATAAACCGATCACAAAAAAACCTGCTGAGGTAAGAATGGGTAAAGGTAAAGGTGCACCTGAATACTGGGTTGCTGTTGTGAAGCCTGGACGTATCATGTTTGAAGCTGAAGGAGTGCCACATAACATTGCAAAAGAAGCAATGCGACTTGCGGCTCAGAAGTTACCCGTAACTACAAGATTTATAGTTAGAAGGGATTTCGATCACGCCTCATAATTAAGGAATTAACTGAGAATATTTAAACTGATGAAACAAGATATAGTAAAAGATTTGACCACTGATGAGATCCGCGACAGGATTGAAGAGGAGCGTACGAATTTCTCTAAGTTGAAACTGAATCACACTGTTTCACCGATAGAAAATCCGTTAGTCATCAGATCTACACGCCGATTTATTGCAAGACTGGAAACTGAATACAGAGCAAGGCTTGCAGCTCAGCAAAATGAAATAAAAAAAGATTAAACAGGAATGTCAGAAGAAACTAGAAGCCTGAGAAAAGAAAAAATAGGTACAGTAGTAAGCAATAAAATGCAAAACTCTATTGTAGTGAGTGTTGAACGTAAAGTGAAGCACCCTATATATGGAAAATTTATTAATCGTTCCGCTAAGTTCATGGCACACGACCAGGAAAATAGCTGTGGAATAGGTGATAAAGTTAAAATAATGGAGATCCGCCCCATGAGTAAGAACAAGCGTTGGAGATTGGTGGAGATCTTAGAGAAAGCTAAATAAGAATAATTAGAATCACAGAAGATAATGGTTCAATCAGAATCCAGGCTCACAGTAGCCGATAATAGCGGGGCAAAAGAAGTTCTTTGTATCCGTGTCCTTGGAGGTACCAGAAAAAGGTATGCTTCTGTAGGAGATAAAATCGTAGTAACCGTAAAACATGCGATACCAGCCGGAAACATTAAAAAAGGTACGGTTAGTAAAGCAGTAGTTGTAAGGGTGAAGAAAGAAGTAAGACGAAGCGATGGATCTTATATCAGATTTGACGACAATGCTGTAGTACTTCTCACTGCTACTGATGAATTAAGAGGTACCAGGATCTTCGGACCTGTAGCAAGAGAGTTGCGTGAGAAACAGTATATGAAAATTGTATCACTAGCACCGGAGGTATTGTAATGGAAAGAACTAAGAACAGACAGCAAAAGCTGAACATCAAAAAAGGCGATACCGTTAAGGTGATTGCTGGTGTTAGTAAAGGTCAGCAAGGCAAAGTACTTGATGTACTAAGCGATGACCGTAAGGTATTGGTAGAACAAGTAAATCTTGTTTCTAAACATACCAAACCTAATGCAGAGAATACTCAGGGCGGAATTGTAAAGAAAGAAGCCTATGTCCATATTTCTAACGTTATGCTGGTTGATCCGTCATCAGGAGAACCTACCCGCGTTGGTAGGAGGATCGAAGATGGCAAACTGGCCAGATACGCAAAAAAATCAGGGGAGGTAATTAAGTAATGTCATATAGACCAAGACTAAAAGATAAGTATAAAGCAGAAGTTGCGCCTGCATTGAAAGAAAGATTCTCATACAAGAGCGTCATGCAGGTTCCTAAGCTTCAGAAGATCTGTATCAATCAGGGCGTAGGTGATGCTGTGGCTGATAAAAAACTGATGGATTTCGCTCTCAATGAGATGTCATCGATCACAGGTCAGAAGGCTGTACCTACCAAATCGAAGAAGGATATCTCAAACTTTAAGCTAAGATCAGGTGTACCTATTGGTGCACGAGTGACCTTACGCGATGTGAATATGTATGAATTCCTTGATCGCCTGATCTCTGTTGCACTTCCACGAATTCGTGATTTCAAAGGTGTCAATAACAAAGGTTTCGATGGAAGAGGTAATTACACTTTAGGGGTCACTGAACAGATCATCTTCCCGGAGATTGATATCGATAAAGTAAATAAGATTACAGGAATGGATATCACTTTCGTTACCAGTGCTAACACTGATGATGAAGCGTATCACCTGTTAAAAGAGTTTGGAATACCGTTTAAAAATAAAGAACAATAAATGGCTAAAGAATCAATGAAGGCGCGTGAGCGCAAACGTCAACGGGTTGTTGCTAAGTACGCTGAAAGAAGAGCAGCTCTAAAAGCTGCGGGTGATTATGAAGGACTTAGTAAACTACCACGTAATGCCTCACCGGTAAGATTACATAATCGTTGTAGCATCACAGGACGCCCACGTGGATTTATGAGGCAGTTTGGAATATCAAGGGTCACTTTTAGAAAGATGGCGCTTGAAGGAAAAATTGCAGGTGTAACTAAAGCCAGCTGGTAATTAATTAACAAAAGTAATGACAGATCCGATCTCAGATTACCTCACTAGAATGAGGAACGCAATAAAAGCCAATCACAGGGTGGTTGAAATTCCAGCTTCAAACTTGAAGAGGGAAATCACTAAGATTCTGTATGATAAGGGTTATATCTTGAACTACAAGTTTGAAGAAACTGATAATCATCAAGGACTAATAAAGGTTGCTTTAAAGTACAACTCAGTTACAAAGCAACCAGCAATCAAGAGTTTGCAAAGGTACAGTAAGCCAGGCCTGCGAAAGTATGCTGGAACGAATGGAATTCCCAGAGTATTGAATGGTATGGGAATAGCCATTGTATCTACTTCAAATGGAATAATGACTGATAAAGAGGCTCGCCGAAACAATGTAGGTGGAGAGGTTCTTTGTTTTGTATACTAACTAGTAAAGAATAAAAAGACAAAGAAATGTCAAGGATAGGAAATGCACCAATCACAGTACCAGACGGAGTTACGATCGACGTAAAGCCTTTCCTGGTAACAGTGAAGGGTCCCAAAGGTGAACTCACTCAAGAGTTGAAAGATGGGATTAAAGTAAATGTCGATGGAGGCGTGATCAATGTTTCCAGAGATACCGATCAGAAAAGACACCGTGCATATCACGGGTTGTATCGTTCGTTGATCAACAACATGATCACCGGAGTAAGTACCGGATACAAACTTGAACTTGAACTTGTTGGTGTTGGATATCGTGCCTCAAATCAGGGTCAGTTACTTGATCTGGTATTAGGTTATTCTCACCATGTGGTATTTGAGCTTCCGGTGGAGATAAAAATTGCAACAGCTCAGGAAAGAGGAAAGAACCCGATCATCACTCTTGAAAGTCACGATAAGCAACTTATCGGGCAGGTAGCTGCAAAGATCAGATCTCTCAGAAAACCGGAACCATATAAAGGTAAAGGTGTCAAATTCGTAGGTGAAGTATTAAGAAGAAAAGCCGGTAAGTCGGCCGCCAAAACTTAAATAAAAAATGCAGGCTAAAAAGGTAGTTAGAAGAAAAAGTATCAGAAAACGTGTTCGTCGTTCTATCCGTGGAACTGCTGACAGACCGCGTTTCTCTGTATTCAGAAGCAATAAAGAGATTTATGCTCAACTGATCGATGATGATGCACAACGTACGATCGTTGCTGCTTCTTCACGTGACCAGGATGTTGCTGGAGATAAAATCAAAAAAGTAGAACAAGCATCCAAGGTGGGTAAGATCATTGCGGAAAAAGCTGTTGCATCCGGAATTAATAGTGTTGTTTTTGACAGAAGTGGATACCTGTATCATGGTCGCATCAAGGCTTTGGCCGATAGTGCTCGTGAAGGAGGATTGAAGTTCTAAATATTATTGCTCAAATAGATATGTTTACATCAAACGTAAAAAAAGTAAGAACCAGTGAAATCGAATTAAAAGATCGTCTGGTAGGAATTAACAGGGTAACCAAAGTGACCAAGGGTGGACGTGCTTTCACTTTTGCCGCAATCGTTGTTGTTGGTGATGAGAATGGAGTTGTTGGATACGGACTTGGTAAAGCCAAGGAAGTAACAGACGCTGTAAGTAAGGGGATTGATGATGCCAAGAAGAACCTGATCAAGGTTGCAGTGATACATGGTACTGTTCCTCATACACAGGTCGGAAAATTCGGCGGTGCTCACATTCTACTAAAGCCTGCTGCGCCTGGTACTGGTGTAATAGCTGGCGGAGCAATGCGTGCTGTGTTGGAGAGTGTTGGTATCACAGATGTATTGGCAAAATCAAAGGGTTCATCAAACCCACACAATGTTGTTAAGGCAACTATCCTTGCGCTATCAGAAATGAAGGACGCGCTCACTTTATCACAAGAACGTGGTGTTAGTATGCAGCGCATTTTTGAAGGCTAATTAATTAAAGAATTAACTAAAAGTAAATAAATAAGCTTCTTTCAATAAGTTATAAAAATGGGAAAGGTCATAATAAAGCAAGTTAAAAGTAAGATCGATAGGCCTGAAGGTCAGAAAAGAACGCTTCATGCGTTAGGTCTTAGAAAAATGAACCAAGTAGTTGAGAAAGAAGCTACACCTCAGATCTTGGGGATGATAGAAAAAATTAAGCACCTTGTTGAAGTTGAACATCAAGGTTGAACATAGTATTAAAAAAAAATAATAAAGAAGAAGCATTAAAATGGATCTCAGTAATCTAAAACCGGCAATAGGTTCCGTGCAAACTCGAAAAAGAGTGGGTCGTGGACAAGGATCAGGCAGAGGCGGTACTTCAACCCGTGGACATAATGGTGCTCAGTCTCGATCAGGATATAGCAGAAAGCAAGGATTTGAAGGTGGACAAATGCCGCTTCAAAGAAGGCTTCCTAAATATGGATTCAAGCCTTTGAATCGTGTGGAATATAATGGTGTCAATCTGGATGTTATTCAATCTCTTGCCGAAAAACATAATATCTCAGATATAACGCTTGAGTTTATGAGAGATAATGGACTGGCATCCAAGAAAGATAAAGTTAAGATATTAGGTCGAGGCGAATTGAAGTCAAAATTAAATGTGTCAGCACATAAATTTTCGGCAACCGCAAAATCGGCTATTGAAGCAGTGGGAGGAACCATAACAGAAGTAGTTAAATGAAGAAATTTATAGAGACAATTAGGAATATTTTTAAGATCGAGGAGTTAAAGGATCGTATCCTTACTACCCTTGGTTTTATCCTTATCTATAGGTTGGGTGCTCATATTGTGCTTCCTGGTGTAGATCCGGGTGCTTTGGCTCAGTTACAAGCTCAAACTTCATCTGGGATACTGGGGCTTATCGATATGTTTTCAGGTGGAGCCTTTTCTCAAGCTTCGATTTTTGCTTTAGGGATCATGCCATATATTTCTGCATCGATCGTTGTACAACTTTTAGGAATTGCAGTTCCATATTTCCAGAAGTTACAGAAAGAGGGCGAAAGTGGCAGGAAAAAGATCAACCAGATTACTCGTTGGCTGACCGTTCTTGTTACTTTAGGTCAGGCACCAGGTTATATCGTTAACCTGCAATCTCAAGCTCCCGGAGCTATCGTCGATGGTGGCACAGGATTCTGGATCACTTCAGTGATTATCCTTACTTCAGGAACACTCTTTGTGATGTGGTTAGGTGAAAGGATCACAGAAAAAGGTATTGGTAACGGTATCTCATTACTGATCATGATCGGAATCATAGCACGTCTCCCTAGTTCATTGAATGATGAGTTTTTCTCAAGACTGAACGAAGGTGGTGGATTGGTGATGTTCCTCGTTGAGATCATAGCATTGTTCCTGGTGGTTGCTTTCGTGATCATGTTGGTTCAAGGTACCCGGCGAATACCGGTACAGTTTGCCAAGAAGATCGTAGGAAATAAACAATTTGGAGGAGTGCGACAGTATATACCTTTAAAAGTAAATGCTGCAGGTGTAATGCCTATCATCTTTGCTCAGGCAATTATGTTTATTCCAGCTACTATCGCACAGTTCTTCCCTGAGTCTACAACATGGCAAGGATTTGCAGGTGCTTTCACAGACTTTGTATCGTTCTGGTACAATTTCACATTTGCACTGTTGATCATCCTGTTCACATATTTCTATACAGCAATTTCTGTGAATCCAAATCAGATGGCTGAGGACATGAAGAAGAATGGTGGGTTTATTCCTGGTGTGAAGCCAGGGAAGAAAACCGCTGAATTTATTGATAATGTAATGTCAAGGATCACCCTTCCGGGTTCATTCTTCCTGGCATTCGTCGCTATATTACCCACATTCGCAATATTAGCGGGTGTTAACACGAACTTTGCGCAGTTTTATGGTGGTACTTCACTGTTGATTCTGGTAGGTGTTGTTCTTGATACATTGCAGCAAATTGAAAGTCATTTGCTCATGCGTCATTACGACGGATTGATGAAAACAGGTAAAATTAAAGGACGTTCAGCTGTAGGTGCGGCAATGTAAGTCGAACCTGAAATTGAATGTTTACAAATTGTAGAACCAAAGAATAAAACAGTGTCAGTTATATATAAAACTCCGGAAGAAATTGAGAAGATCCGGATTAGTTCTTTGCTTGTTGGTAACACATTAGCTGAAGTAGCAGCTATGATCAGACCTGGTGTCAAGACGATCGACCTCGATAAGGTTGCGGAGTCATTCATCAGAGATCATGAAGCTATTCCTGCATTTAAAGGATATCATGGATTTCCGGGTTCATTATGTATCTCTGTCAATGAACAAGTGGTACATGGGATTCCTGGAGGAGAGGAGCTTATTGAAGGTGATATTGTATCGATAGACTGTGGAGTGATCAAAGAAGGGTTCTTTGGAGATTCAGCCTACACATTCGCAGTAGGTGAGATTAGTGATGAATTGAAAAAACTTCTTTTAGTCACTCAGGAATGCCTCACCAGAGCAATCGAAACTGCAGTCCAGGGTAAAAGAGTTGGCGATATCGGATACGTTGTTCAGGAACATGCCGAAAGTAATGGATATTCTGTAGTAAGGGAGCTTGTTGGTCATGGTGTTGGTAAGCAACTTCACGAGAAACCGGAGGTGCCCAATTACGGGAAAAGAGGAAGAGGGATATTGTTAAAAGAAGGAATGGTGTTGGCCATTGAGCCAATGGTTAATTCCGGAAAGAGGAATATTAAACAACATAGTGATGGATGGACGATCACAACCGCAGATAATAAACCGGCTGCTCACTTTGAACATACGGTTTCAGTGGGAGGACCAAAAGCAGATGTGTTATCATCATTTGATAAGATAATAGAAGCTGAGAAGAAAAATATAAATCTCAGCGTATAGATATAAGGTTAGTTAATGGCTAAACAAGGCGTAATAGAACAGGATGGAACAATTGTAGAGGCACTTTCCAATGCAATGTTCAGAGTAGAGTTGGAAAATGGTCATGAGATCATTGCGCATATCTCCGGTAAAATGAGAATGTATTACATAAAAATACTACCGGGTGATAAAGTTAAATTGGAGATGTCACCATACGACCTAACAAAAGGAAGAATTACATACAGATATAAATAATTATTACAATGAAAGTCAGACCCTCATTAAAGAAAAGAAGCGCCGAATGTAAAATCGTGCGCAGAAAAGGGCGTCTTTACGTCATTAACAAAAAGAATCCTCGATTTAAAATGCGTCAGGGATAAGTAATGAATTAAACCATTAGAATAAACAATAAATGGCTCGTATAGCAGGTATAGATTTACCAAAGAAAAAAAGAGGTGTTGTAGGACTTACCTACATATATGGTATTGGACCCACTGTTGCGGAAAAGATCCTCACTAAAAGTGGTGTGGATATCAGCAAGAAGGTTCAG
>Ga0055584_100007737_pt1 | contig 10528 bp, 14 predicted proteins | sample OSDHelmetaG_FD_58716 | JGI IMG/M metagenome (GOLD analysis project Ga0055584, IMG submission 58716) | Pelagic marine sediment microbial communities from the LTER site Helgoland, North Sea, for post-phytoplankton bloom and carbon turnover... | ecosystem: Environmental > Aquatic > Marine >...
CTACCGCCCTAGGTTAGCAATCCAGGGATTTCTCACACAGCTAGTGTGTTCTAGTTTGTTTTCTGAGGAGCTAGACCTGCCCTGTGACTTACGCAATAATTTGCAGTGTTAACTGGGGTCAACCAGACTGGTTTTAAGTCCAGTAACTTCCTATCTTTTCAGTCTACTGTGGCTCTAGAAGGCGTCTAACGATATTTTTTGACCCTGTTTAATCAGGTTGAGGACTCGGGTCACCTCGGGAGCACTCAGGAACTTTTTACAACGCAGCTGAGATATTAGTTGGTTTTCGCAGTTTCTATACTTCAGGCTACGATAACCTGCGCAGCCTCACTGTTAGCTGTTACGGACATTTTTTATTTTACAAGCCTGTGTCTTGTCAACTTGTCAGAAACCTTAGTAACTTAACTTACTAGTTGAGGAATTGAACCCCTCTCCCCCTTGGAAGGAGAATGTAACCAACACGTAGTAATAAGGTGAAGTCTTTAGCTTCATGCTTTTCTCAATTTCTGAAACTATTATAACAAACTTTCGGATGTTAAGCAAGTGATTTTTAAACCTTAGGAAGGGTCATGGCTTCATCCGTAGATTACTGTCATCAGCCTCTCTCAGTTCAATTTTAAAGAAATATACGGAAAAGCTAGAGTGCCGTATAGGCGTTCCCTTTCTAGAATCGGTGGCTCTGCATCGTCTTAGTTCAGGTGAATAATTTGCTTTATTTCCTCAATTTCTGAAACTATTATAACAAGAAAAAGCTTGTTAAGCAAGTGATTTTTTAGGATATTTGATGAGAAGCTTACCTAAATATCTCCCTACGGCTTGTACGTCACCCACACGCGTAGCTTCTTTAGCTTAATGAGCATCACTATGATACGCTCTTTTTAGAAATTTACTGCCCAGAATTGAACTGGTAGGTTTGTCGACAACCGTGAACCACACTCTCAGAACTTTAACTAATTAATCCGCATTCGGAAAGTTCGTTTCTTTTCTCAATTTCTGAAACTATTATAACAAGAAAAAGCTTGTTAAGCAAGTGATTTTTTATAACTTTAAGCGGTATCTAACATATATCTCTGTTTTACGGTACTCTACGTCGTTGCTGCTACCGAAGGGAGCACCTACAAAAGGCTGACTATGGTGGGACAGACCTGCTGAAAAAGCTCCACACTGTTCGCCTACGTCGACGGACCCCGAGACTTTATGGTCTACTCGTTTACCTTGGTCGTAGAATACCAGTTCGTCTAGCTTGTACCCGATACCTAGTTCAAGGAAGGGGTAGCAATCTTTTAAGAAGTTGTCTTGAACGCTAGTATTTGGTAGCGTTGAACAAGCTGATAAAGTCAGCACTATAAGGGAACTTAATAGTTGTTTTTCCATAAATAAATCTCTCTTGTTATTTGATAAACATATTATAGCAAAATACTTATCAAATAGCAAGTGATTTAAAACGAGAAAAAGCCATTCAATGGATTGAATGGCTTTCTGTTATTGGTAGCTCCCCCGAGTTTTGATCTCGGTGCCTCCGCCTTGTAAGAGCGGCGCTCTCCCGATTGAGCTAGGGAGCTGTTGTTTGGTGATCCACGTTGGGACTCGAACCCACGTCTGCCGATTATGAGTCGGCCGCTCTAACCTGTTGAGCTACGGGACCTTAGGTAATTACTCAAGTAAGATCTGATGTTCTCAGCTCCTACTGGATTTGCTGAATGTACATTGAATTTGAAGTTAGTATGTAGAATATTCGCTGATATATCCGCGTCCACTAAAAACTTAGCGCAGTCATACCCAGTCTTGCCCAGACCTAGGTCATGGTCGAAAGAAATATAAGTAAACTTAGCACCGTAATGTGCGAGGGCTAGGACCTCTCTTTCAAAGTTTTCATAAGACCTTATAACCTTATCAAACTGCTCAACTTTTGGAATTCGCTCATCGTCTAAATAAACTCTCATAGGGAAACCTTTTTTGGTGGGGTATGCTAAGGTATCGAACCTTCAGGGGTACGCGTCAGTCCCACACTTCCTAAGTTATCCAGCGCGCACTGGCTGCATTATCCCCGTTGTTTGGCACAGATATGAGGTTACGATCCCCACAGGCGAGGGGTTGGAATCCTGCCGACACCCAGTGTCCTATCTGTTTTGTTTGTTACGCCTTATCTACTATCTCGTTAATTTGTAGTATGGCTAGGGTTAGCCCTACGATAACTGCCGCCACTTCGTTCTCTGTATCTTGAGCCATAAGGAGCTCTACCTGAGATACTAGGTGGTCTCGGGAGCTAAAAGCTAGATTCACTAGTTCTGGGCCTCCCTCGTGTAGGGCTGAAAGCATGTTTACTATAGCGTGTTCCTGTTCATTCATAAGGTTGTTCCTATATTGGTTGTTTGGTAGACGATACGGGAGTCGAACCCGTAGAACCCACTTTTTAAGAGTGGTATGTATGCCAGTTCCATCAATCGTCCAGAATTTGTTTGTTGCTTTGTCGAGGACTTTAACCCCTCCAACCCTACAAAGCTATTCCAGGCAAAGGGTTACTCTAGGTCTAGGCAGTTTGCACCTGCGGTAGATTTGTCCAGAATTTGGTACGCAGGGAGGGACTCGAACCCTCAAGGGTCTGGGTTTTAAACCCAGTAGCTGTGCCAATTTGCATTAACCACCCACGCATTGTTTGTTACTTACTTAGAAAAAGCTTTTAATACCTTAGTTTTAACGTAAGCTGTTACTAATTTGATCTCGTCAGAGTAATAAGAACCTACTACTAAGCCTATTGCGAATATAATCATTTTGTACCTCATTGTTTTGTTGTTAAAAATATAAAGTCGGGAATAAAGGATTCGAACCTTTGACAACACCGCCCCAAACGGTGAACTCTACCAGACTGAGCTAATCCCCGACTTTATATTCTTGTGTTAATTGGTGCCGATACGAGGAGTCGAACCCCGATAAGTAGATTACAAAACTACCGTAATAGCCAATTATACGATATCGGCGACACTGTTTGATTTCTTTTGGTTAGCTTCAGCAGTCAAGTGTTGAAGGTTATACTCTACGTGTAATCCACATACTAAAACCCCTTGTAAGGGTACTATATGATCTACATGATACCCTGCAGGGCAAGTGGAATAAATCTGCGCTATCTTTTTCAGGTTAGCCCATTTGGGAATAGCCTGTAACTTAGCCGCCCTGTATTTAGCTGTTTTTGCCGCAGCAAACGGGGCCTCTTTAAGAGCCATGCATTGCTTGCAGTAACTCTGTAATCCATTAATCCTACTAGTGTTACTAGAGAAGTGTTTGTAGCTTAGTACTTTGTCGCAGTTAGAACACCAATGCTTATTAGTATCCCGCAGCATGCCTGTGTAGACTGCTGCGTTTGGTATCCTATTTGGGAAGTGTTTATTTAAAAACTTTAAAGCTCCTGCTGCTGACCATCCCGCTCTCCGGTACCCGTACAGTACAAGACTCAATACGTCCTTCTTATATCTAGAGGGGGTAACTAGGGGTATACCTCTGGTTTTAAGTTGTTGAATTACAAAGTCTTCTAAAGACATTCCTGTGGAAGTAATAGTCCTGTATCTCCTTGTTGATATTCCAAACTGTGGTACGAGTATTTATATGGTCTTTCCCTACGTACTTTCTTGACCTCTAGCATTTTGGTTCACAAGGAGCTAGTTCCTAAGCAACATTGGTCGTTGCCACCCAGTCTAATGTCTTAGCAAGACATTCGTCAGCACTTTTCAGTACTTAAATTGCTATCCTTAAACTGACCTTTTTGAGTTTTATTGCTGAACACAGTTTTCTGAATTTGGCACGTGTGGTAGGACTCGAACCTACAACCCCTGACTTAGAAGGTCAGTGTTCTATCCATTGAACTACACACGCATTGATTGGGGTGGTCGACGGGAGTCAAACCCGCATGATCTCGAATCACAACCGAGGACATTTTCTACTCTGCCACGACCACAAATTAATCACCTCACTTTTGAGATTTGCCTTCTCACTGGTTCCCTAGCGCATACTGGGGAGATCCTAATGAAGTAACTAATTTGTGCACACTAGTTTATCGAGGTAGTGTGGGACTCTAGCTCTACGTTCAGGACTCTCACCTGTTACGGTCTTTATTGCTGTCTCCGCTAAGCTACTAGGCATCATAGTCAGATCTAGTGGTCTGCGCAGCGACTACTGCGATAGTACTATTTGGCGGACAAGGAAGGACTCGAACCTTCTATCTTGGAGTTAACAGCTCCCCGCATATGCCACTTATGCTTCTCATCCTTTGTGTGGTGGGTCTAGGAGGTATCGATCCTCCGTCAACTAGTTAAAAGCTAGCTGTTCTACCATTGAACTATAGACCCGTAGTCGTTAGGATAGCTCACCTAACTTAAACCATGCCCTCCTGAGGAGTATCTTGGTTACTAACGTTGGAACATGTGACGCGATTTGAACGCGCTCCTACTGGGTGGAAGCCAGTCGTGCTACCGTTGAACACTACACATGCAATATTTCTTTTCCCGCTTTATCAAAAAGATCCTTAATCGATAATTGGATTTCAAATCTATTTTTATTTTAGTTATTATAACAAGATTTCTCACTGTTAGCAACAACTTTTTTAACTTTTTTACAATCACGATTAGCAAGGTAATCGTCTGCTACGCTGAAGATAATCTCATAACCTTTCTTTCAGAAGAAGCTTTAAAGCGTCTTTGATTGCAGTGCTACTGACCCCAGGGTTTGAGCTATCTAGCCCTTTTAATATTCGTTTAATTCTGGACTTTTGCTTCGTCTCGTCTCGCTCTCTAAGAGCTCTTCGCTCGGCTAGGCTTGTGTGTTGGCTATGCATTAGCAGTTCCTTAGTATGTGTTACTCGTGTAGTAACCAACCTCTTAGCCTGGTTCGCTGTTCACAGCTCTCCCCAAGGTCTACAGAGGTCAATTGTTCATGTATCCACTCTTCAGGGCAGTCTACGTCTTCGGGTACTTCGATAACAATATAATCGTCTGACATGAAAGAGTGCTCTTCCCAAGAATACTCGTCAGCAGCAATGATTGTTCCGTCTGCCCATACGTTGTAATCCATCTTGTTTCCTTAATTTCTGAAACTATTATATCAACAAATCTAACTTTAAGCAAGAACTTTTTTAACTTATGTAGTTCTGACTACATACTTTTCTCGCCTTTCGTACTCCACTTGCGTAATCCCCCTAGCAAGAAAGAACTCTCTTATTTGCCTTGCTAAGAACACAGACATTACCCCCCTAGCATTGCATAAATATACGGTGCTATCTGAGATAAAATGTGCTGTACAGCTAAATAACGCGGTGTCCCTACCTTCGTAACTTTCTCCTTCGGAGAATATGCGTAAGGTGGCTATTTCGTCCTTAATATGTACCATGCTATACTCCTTATAACATACTTTTCTATTGGCGGATAGAGGAAGAATCGAACTCCTGCCCTTTCGGACTCACTGGTTTTCAAGGCCAGGGCAATCTCCAATGATTACTACACTACCCAATTTGTTTGAATACTAGGCTGTAGAGAACCCACACCCTCATTATCTTGTTACATTTAATTTACTCTTTGGTCGCGACGAGTTGATGTAACCTAATATTCAAACAAATTGGCAGGGACAACTGGATTCGAACCAGCGATGACGGTGTCAAAGACCGTAGTGTTGCCGCTACACTATGCCCCAATAGTAACCTGTAATTTATAAACCGCAACAGGATAACAGGCGGGGTGTTTGGGCGCACTTTCTTTTGTTTAATGGCAAAAGTATGGCAGCTGCCTCCATCAGTTACCCAACCTGTCTAGGGGTAACTTAAGCTCTAGTAAATATAAGGAAAGTGACGTCTACTGTCTTTGGGTTTGAATCCTCAGATGCAGCAGCAATCCTTAGTAACCTTGGCGCGTCAACGCCCGTCTAGTGCTATACGTATTTGGCGGGTTGCATGATACTCGAAATCAATCCCTTACGGGACGTATCGCTCTCCAAGCGTACCCAGTACCCTGACTGGTTTACAACCCTTTGTTGGCGGATAAAGTAGGTCTCGATCCCAAAGCCGTTAGGCTCAGTTCGCTTAGCAAGCGGCTCCCATCCCCGATGGGTTCATTATCCTTGAATTGGAAGATACGACGGGAATCGAACCCGCTTATTACTGGATTGCAATCAGCAGCCTGGCCATCTGGCTCCGTATCCTATTGTTCTATAACGTCTGCTAGGACTTTCATCCCGTCTACAGCCCAGTTCTTTGTAATTTGGTTCTGGATCACTCTTGCCCGCAGTGTTTCGCAACTGCCGTCACTATAGGTAACGACCATGTTACAGAAGTAATCTCTTTCTTGTTTATAATCAGGAACGTCTACAGACACTACAGATAATGTAGGCTCAGTAGGCGTCCTGCGCTTAAACCAGCTAAGCGTTCTTGACTTGAAAGCGGTCAAGTAAGTTAAAAATCTTGACACGACCCGCTAGGATTTTCTGTCTGCGAGTATTATCTCGCATATTAGTACGCCAATGCGTTAAATTACCTAGTAGTGTGTGCATAGCCATGTTCTGTTCGAACATCACGTCTTGGTTTTCGCGTAATTCGTCCTTCATTATTTAGTCGCCTTAAAGTTGGGAGTTACCGAGGTTACTAACGTTTTCATGCCAGCACCATCGTATAAGAAATACTTCTGTTCCGGGTAGTTACCTTTTGTAACGGGGTTACTCTTTTGAGAGCCATCAGTTTTTGCTGCCGCAATTGCGATGCCGTCTTCTGGGTGTGCCTTTAAGTGGCGTGCAAGACGAGCTTGTCGGTTCTTGCTACGGCGAGACTGCGCGCTGTACGCTGCGTACTGTTCTTTATCTGAAACGTGCTTACCTTTTGACTTAGCCATTTTTATTTTCCTTTTCGTTAATTTCTGAAACCATTATAGCAACAATTTCAATGTTTAGCAACAACTTTTTTAAATTAGAGCCTTTAAAGCACTTCGTTTCGCTAATTTCTGAAAAACTATTATAGCAAGAATTTCTATGTTTAGCAACAACTTTTTTAAATTAGAGCCTTCGAAGTACTTCTTCAAGAAAATGCACTTCGGAGGCTCTAACTCATCATAGTCGGTAGACCACTTTCTGCTGTATGAGTTTTTCGCCCGATGAGTGGACGCACGATTAAAGTTATTCTTTGCTACTAGATTTCGCATTTCTTTGTTCTCCTTAATTTCTGAAGCTATTATAGCAAGACTTTAGCTATATAGCAAGTGATTTGTTAAAGTAAAGCCACTTACTGTGGCTTTTCTAAAAACCTACTTAGCACCTTTGAAGCTTCCCTAATAGTTGCGTATGATATAAGCCTAGAAAACCTCTGGAAGGCCTCATCCTCTGTCATAACATCTATACAGCCTAGTGAGTATGCTTTTTCGGTTGCTTTTTCGTTTGAAGAAATAAACACTACAGGGGTATCCTGTAGTGTTTTTCTAACCTCTTTACAAGTACTAATTCTACCTACTACCACTAAGTCTGGGGTATTGTCTGACTTTAATGAAGTAGAACTAGATTGCGTGACTTTAGCACCCAGAGCTTCTAGCACTGGTATGCATGCACAGGACTTATCTAGGACTAGTATGTTAATAAGAAGTCTCCTAAGTATCGTCGGTTTTCCTTTTAGCAGCTCTACTGTACAAAGCATTCTGTACTGCCATGTCTGTGCTTAAGGTAGCCATTTGTGTGTTTAAACCCCTAAGCAGGAGTTTTATCTCCTGCTGATCTTCCTTGTAGGGTTCTAGTTCGATTCGAATTGCATCCTTCATTCGAGATTCCGTTATGAACTTTAACTCTGCCCTAGCGTTTGCTGTTGTTAGCGTGGCTAGGGTTTCGTCTCTCTTTCGGTTGTCTGCGTCAGTATTTTTCTTACTGTACCACATAAAACCTACTAGAAGAACCCAAGCCTTATTCAGTAATCCCGATAGGGTTATTGTTTCTGCGATGGGCATCTTATTCTCCTACTACGCTACTAGGTTTAGGTCTAGGTCTGCGTCAGTAACGGTTAAAGTACCTGGATTAGCATAGGTCTCTTTAGTAATAGCAGAAGAGGCTAGAAAAACTCCACCTGTTTCGGCACTCCAGTAACCTAAGTACTCTACCTCGGCTCCTGCCGGGATATCCAATACAGGTACATTTGAGCTATCTAAGGCTCCTGCATCTGCTGCACTGAAAGTTATTGACTTTCTTGCGTAAGATCCGCCTGAGATTTCATTAGTTCCAGCTTCTCCTGGGTCTGCTGAATGTGCGGAAACGTGGGTTATACCTAATGCGTCTAGCATTTTGTTTCTACCAACTGTTGTGTATGGCATAGTTTGCTTACTCCTTTATAAGTTTGCTTGTTATAGATAATTTTTCACTTAATAATGTGGTAGGGTCGCCTAAAGCGTTTACCTGCCATATCTCGTGGTGGTAGGAACCCTCAAGAAGAGAGTTTAATACCGGGTTTACTATTTTGATGGTTACGTCACTACCTGAATAAGATATTTCAGAACCACCTAAACTAAACTCTATTAAAGGTTTAGTGTTCTTTCTCTTGGAGATAGCATATCTTAGCTCCTGAGTTCCGGATAGGTCTTTTTCAGACCCATCCTTGTTTAAAACTCTGAAGGTTAAGTGGTATGTATTTCCTTGACTAAGTTCCTGCATGTATTGTCCTTGTTATATAAGTTTCCTCTGCCGTAGTCTCTAGGGTGATACTAAACACATTGGAATCCTGGAAGTTACCCAGGACAACAGAGGTTATAGTACCGTTTGCTGTTGTGAAGGATAGTACGTCTTTATCTACGTATACACTAGATAGAGGAACCCCACTACCTGTAGCGCTAACTAAGACTGCGGTGCCCTTAGAGGTATTAACCTCCAGAGTTAAACTTCCTGTTATGGTAGTTGGCACCTCTTTCCCTACTTCAGTACTTACAGAAGTCACTCCCGAAGCGCTGTTAGTGGTAGAGAAGTTCACACCCTTTAGTAGCTCTAGGTGTACTCTCCCTCCTGCGGTTACTAAGGAACGTTCCGTAGAACCTTTCGATAGGGATGCACTTATCGTCCCCCTAGCTGTTAGTATTGATTCTACTAGCTTCGTTACTGATACAACAGAACTATCTGTTCCGGTTGCTGATACGGTAGTTGCGGTATCCTTGTCGGAAGATATAGTAGAGGCTACATAACCACCCCCACGTACTTTTGCTAGAATACCCGCTATTTGGGAGGCTTGAGAACTAACAGTACCCCCGCCCTCTAGAAGGGTGGATATATCTTTATCAGCCAGTACATTAGCATAACTGCCAGTATACCCGGATACAAGAGCGTCTGTTCTCTTTAGAACGTCGAGCAGAGTATTGATAGTGCCGCTACCAGATACCACACTAGTAAGACTTTTGGCATAAGCCTCTAAGGTGTTTAGAGAGCCAGAGCCTGAGATATGGGCTGCTTTTGCTACTTGTTTTGATACAGTACTTAGCGCGTGTCCTCCGCCAGATAAGCGAGAAGCCACTAGTATGCTGCCCTCTATTAAGGTCGTTAGGGCTGTTACGTCTCCGCTACCTGTTACTAGAGATACTACTCTTTTCATAACGTCAGCTGATGCGGTTAAATCCCCACTACTAGAGAGGTGTACGGATAACTGTGTATCTATTGTAGGGTTAGTATGTAAGGCTCCTCCCCCTGAAACAGGGATAGTAACCTGCCTACCTGCCATAACGTTAGCTCCCGGGATGCCCCCAGCAGACACGTTAAGTACTACCTCTACTCCTCCACCCGCGGCTTCGGCCGCGTAAGCCCAGGAAACGATATCCGAACCTTCAGTACCTTTAGACACTAGGTAAGTATCTGCCCAAGATTGTTTTACACTATAGTTTTCACCGGCGAAGTCAGAAAAGGCGCTTTGAATTTCTGTGTCGCCCAATCCAATCTGATTACCCTCAACGTCTGTAAACTGATCAGTAGCAGAACTTGAGAAAACATTGTTGGAGGCCAGAACCTGAACACCGTCATAAAACTCAGCTAACCAAGCGGTGCTGCTAGCTATTATCGAGTTTGTTAGCGTGACTTTCCCAGACTTAACTACTAGACGACCGGTTAGAATGCAATTATCTATATACGAGTCTGAACTGTCATCTGTAGTACTAGTTATCCCACCCCCTGCGAATACGGAGTTCTTAACTTTCTGACTATTTCCAATATCTAAAGTGGAATCTAGAAACACAGATTCTATGAGTACGTTAGGAGCTTTAGTAGTCATTGAGACACTAGGACTGAAACGCACACCTTTCAAGTGAAGTGGTGTATTATAAAAATTAACAATGTGTGATATCTCCGCAGACGGAGTTGATCTATCTGGAGGAGTATCAATACCCCAACGCAAACCTTCTGCTCCCCACAGCTCTAAGCCTTGCAAGAAACCTCCGTTGTACGCGTAGCTCACAGATGAATCACCCAACGTATCATAAATCAAGCCTCGGACCTTATTATCTGAGGAACGTTTTCCGCTAAAGAATGTTGTTATACCATCGTAATCCTT
>Ga0055584_100007739_pt1 | contig 10526 bp, 8 predicted proteins | sample OSDHelmetaG_FD_58716 | JGI IMG/M metagenome (GOLD analysis project Ga0055584, IMG submission 58716) | Pelagic marine sediment microbial communities from the LTER site Helgoland, North Sea, for post-phytoplankton bloom and carbon turnover... | ecosystem: Environmental > Aquatic > Marine >...
CTCACCATGTCGCTTGTCTTTTCCAATTTTGGTATATAATCGATCAACCTCCTTTTCATCACCCTCAAGAACCTGGAAAAACAATTTTTCAAAGTATACCAACAAGCCTGTAATATTAACTTGCTTGTTATTCTTGCTAGATATAGCCCCGATCCCCTTAATTTCTTCAATAGAAAGTGGCTTGGTAAGTTTACTTATATATGTTATCCTAATCATCATATTTTTTCGGGAGTTGCCAATAGCATAAATTTAGGATTTATTGAGTTTAACTATGGCCAGCTTCATGAATTAGTTTTATGATTACTCCGTTGGCTGGATTATAACTTAATCAACGGATTAGTTGCTGATTTAGAGTTTTAAACACAAACCGCATCTATGTAAATTTAATGAAATTATTTGTTTTAAAAAATCAAAGTGCTTTTAAGAGTGCCTATAATTACTCAAATAACCTTTCTCTAATAAAGTTAATCCGAATCCTAACCATTTTAATGCTTATTTAAAAGACCTGCTTTATATGGTATGTTATATGATTCTAATACCTTCCTCTATTTTTGAATCACAGAGTTCGTGTAATGCAAGTTTTTCAAAGATTATCAGCTACTTCAGAATCGGGATAATAATAGGCCCAAACAGCCCATAACACACTGTTATAAATATATTCTTTATTCAGTTTTCCAAATTCAGTTTCACCGTGAATTGAAATTTCTGAAATATGTAAGACCTTTCCGTCTTTTTCACGATCAAAACATGCTATAGTCTGATATTCTGGAATATAAGCTATTACAAGTTTTCTGTTTCCCACTTCAAAATTATAAACACCCTGTTTCTTGATAAAATCTTTTGTAAAGGCTATTTCTTTGTTTTGTTTACGATCTCTGACACCAATAATATTCTCCTTCGATGGTAACCTTTTATCATCAAAGTTAGAAGTTTCAAACATCCATTTTTCGCCATGCCATGTTTCTTCAGTATCAAAGAGCATACTAACAACTTTTTCCACCGGAGTGTCCCAAACATTATACAATACCTCACCATTAGGATAAAGGTTTTTATACCCCTTGAAAGTCATTTCCAAAACGGGTAAAGGGTCTAGTTTTTCCTTCGAAAATTCACATTCCTGAGTAATCTGTTGGATAATTTCGTCACTATTAGTTTCCCATATTAACAAGTTATTATTCGTTTGAGCCAACACTTTAAAATTATAACCATCCCCTTCTTTATCATTAATAAATGGAGTTGCTAAATTGGTCATAACACAATATGCTAAAACGACATTATCATCACCAAAATCACCATCAAAAATATGAGCTTGCCAAATATGTTCAGGAGAATATGCCTTTTGAAACCCGTTATGGTCTACCACCAATACCCTGTCCTGACCTTTTAAATAATTTCTTTTTTCGGCTTCTGCAATAGAAATATACTCCGATCTGTTCTGCTGACTTCTAAATAAAAAATAGGGCGTCAAATATTTAGACATGCCAATGCATAATAACCAGGCTACACCAACAATAATCGCCCATTTTTTCGATTGTAATTTATGCTTGTTTGCCATAACAATCGCTGCAACAATAAGAACCAAAGAAAACAACTGAATGCTAACACTATTTTTAAAGTACCATACCACCCATTTTTTTTCAACACCAAAAATTTGACCAATATCGGTCATGATCATCACCCCGACAATAGCAGTAATCCCGGCTAGAATGAAAAGTGTATATACAATTAATCTGGATTTTGGTTTTATTTGATTCATGGCTACAATTGGTTTGAAGTTAATTCCTTGATGTTATAAAAAAAATAAGCCCCTATTTTTAAGATTTTAATTAACGGAGAACAAATTACAAAATTAAATACTTAGTTAAAAGTTCATGTCAAAATTGGAATCTTTCTAACAAAGTAAAGGTAATTAGGTCCAAAACAAAAAAGCTCTTCATTTTCTTTGAGAGTTTATCTTACTTTGGTGCAGCCTCATCAGGATTCGTGTCTGGTAGTTGGTTATAACCAGACAATACTTCCTCTCCGGTTTACTGCCGTAGGCATGCCAGGCAGGCTTGAACCAATTGAATGAAATTCGTAATTCAAGGTGTTTGATCGTTTGAAAAACCTACTTAAGGCTATGCCTAAAGAGCACCATCCAAGGGGAACATTTGATTATTAAATTGGCATAGTGGGGACGTGGATATATCTGAAAAATTTATATGTTATTTTTATAAATTCCATCAAAAATACTATTGAAATTATTCGTATCTATCAGTACATTTGTTATATTCTAAAGTCCAAAATTATGAAAGAAACAGATAATGAATCCCTACCAATTTTTGTTGTTTCAGGTGGTAAAGGTGTAACTGGGCATACTATAGTTCAAACTTTAATAATTCAATATCCGGAAAATCGATTAAAGGTTAAATTAGTTCCTGATATACGTACTGAAGGGTCGGTTATTGATGTAATTAAAAAGGTTAAAGATGCGAATGGAATAGTTGCTCATACAATGGTAAGTTCTGATTTGCGCATTTTCTTGATTGAAGAATGTAAAAAGCAACAAGTAAAACAGGCAGATCTGATGGGTGGTCTTGCAAATATAATAGAGAATGATTTTGGGTTGGAATCAGTTAATACTCCGGGTCTTTATCATAAAATCAATGCCCAATATTATGAGAGAATAGAAGCCATGGAATATACACTCAATCATGATGATGGTCTTAATGCACAGAATTTGCATAAGGCAGATATTGTTGTTACAGGTGTTTCAAGATGCGGTAAAACGCCATTGAGTGTGTATATGTCAATGTTTGGATGGAAGGTAGCAAATGTTCCGCTTATAGAAGGTATCGACCCTCCAAAAGAGTTATTCGAAATTGATAAGAATCGCGTTTTTGGCTTAAATATCAACTTAAACCATTTAGTTATCCAGCGACAGAAACGATGGAAAAATTTTGGTGATTTACCAAACACGAGTTATGTTGATTCAAAACTTGTTGGTAAAGAGCTTCAATACGCAAATCGTCTATTTAAAAGAGGAGGATTCACAAAAATCAATATTTCTAATAAGGCCATTGAATCTACTTCAAATGAAATAATTGGCCTGCTAATTGACAGATTTGATAAAGAAAATCATCATAATCCAGGTTAATGGCAAAGGGCCTAATTAATGTCTGAATGATACAATGCTACCATGCCTGTTTTTCAATACTTAGATAGATGTTTTTCCTATATTTAAACATCACAACCAAATCACATGATTCCCTTCTTAAGAGGGCAGAACCTAAAGGCTATGACTATTAGACATTTTTAGTGAACGAGCCAGCCTGCGCGAGGTAAAAAAATGAAAATTTAGTGTATAAGATTAAACTTTGAATTGAACTATTATTCTATTGGAATATTTATTTCGAAAATGCTACTTTTGTACCAATCAAATTGAAATTGCTGACTGAACAGCGCAGAAATTATAATGTGTTTTTTAAAGCTATGATTAAACCTTCATTGTTGTGCATGTTTTTTTTATTTGCCATGACTTCGGTCGCTCAACAGCGACATGAGCTAAAATGGAAGAACATTGAAACTCTTGAATTCGATTTTCCGAGTGAGGATTATACAAGCGATAGTATCTTTTTTTATCATGCCTTGCTCAAAAGAACGGCAGATGGAGGATCATTGGTTGACATACCTTCTTGCTCCTTTACTGATCATGCAAAACCTTTAGACCTCTATGATTATTGGGAACATAAAGGTGAAGAACAGTATGATGTCTTGTTGACGAAAGTCGCATATGTTTTAGAAAAGCCAATTCATTTTTTTTCAGAAGAACGATTGGCTGATCCGGGCTATATTTCACAAACGATGCCGACTGCAGAAATCGAGAGAATTGATAGTATCTATCATATTTCTGTTGGTTTTGGCGCACCTGAAATAGACTATACTTTACATTTTTATTCACTTGAAAAATTTGAAAACCACTATCCAGAAGTAAAAAAATACTTCAAAAAATATGATGGTGTAGGTCTATCACCTCACCTCATATCAGTGCAACATAATTATCAATATGGAAAGGTCATGTTTCACCAGACAAGTAAAATGTCAATATCTATAACCAGGTATTTCCAATTGGATAAAGAGCAGACTTTGGTATTCAACTACACTTTAAATTATATCCATAATATTCCTCCTTCTTTTATTGGTGGTAGCGATTTTTTGATCGACAAAATGAAGAAAGGTATAAAGGCCTTAATCGACGAAACACAATATATCTGCAGAACGACAGAATTAGCAGAATAGTTATTTAGAAGGCATTCTTTCTTTGGTATTTTTCCAATAAAAGTCCGTTATAAGAGATCTTCCCAATAGGCCCACGTTATAGGTGATAAGTGATAATATTTTTTTAAATGTAAACGATACTTAACCCTTATTCCTTAAAAATTGATCCTTCCTCAAAGACTGTCGTCCTGACAGGCCTCATTTAAACCAAGTAATGAGCTGTTTATCTGACATGTAGCTCCATATAAATATGCCTGTTTTTTTCGTTTTCTGACTTCGGGGTTCCCTTTTTTTCCTATATTTAAACATCAACATCCAACCCTTTGATTCCTTTCTTTGGAAAAATGATCAATTATCATGAGAGCGTATAAAATCTTAAAGCCCATTGTATTCATATTATCAGTACCGCTGATCTTTTTTATGACTTCATATCAGGTAAAAGTTTTTCAATCAAAATCTATGGACGAATCTGAGATTCAAGTTCTCAGTGACATAATTCTAATTGATTCGATTCCATATGTTTATTATAAAACGACCAATTCAGACCTTAATCAACCTTTGTCGAGGCACCTGTTCTATTTAAAGGATTTTGACCTTTGTAATTCTGTTGAGAATTTGGATTCTTTAAAATTGAGCCCAAAAGACAGAAGTTATCTTGTTGAAAGGTTTACCGAAATGGAAACCGTAAATATCAATAAGATCATACGAGACCCCAAAAATCATACGCTAAAACAACTCACTGGACACAAATGGGCCGTTATTTCACTGCCTGTAGTATTCAAAAATGGAAAGTACGCAGTATATTATTCCAAAGGTGCATATAATGGTCAATTCAATTTGATGAAAAATATAGACGGTACTTGGACGAATATATGCTCCTCAACAATATGGGTCGATTAGTTATATCATAACTTTAAACCTACTCAAATATTCAGAATCATTTATTAGAAAACATTTTTAGTGAACGAGCCAGCCTGGCACCAGGTGAAAAAAATAATTAAAGGCTCATAAAGAACTGACTTAATTTCCTTTGGATTTTAACTCAGTTATTTGTTGGTAAATGATTCCTCCTCAGCTTCCTTTTTAAGAATTCTCTGGTCTACGATGAATGTAGCAAAAGGGAATAAAGATGCAGCCAGACAAATGAGTGTTTTTATGAGACTCCACTTCTTTTTTATGGCATAATATCCTACCCAAACGCTATATAAAATGAATAATAAACCGTGAATACTTCCTACAATCTTATTTGGTAGCCCCATCTCATATCCATACTTAAGGATAACCGTTGGAAATAATAAGAGGTAAGAGATTCCTTCCAGAATAGCAAGGATACGCAGCTGACCAAGAACAGTGGTTAATTTCATTCTATTTGGGTTTGTATTGACAAGTATTTTGTCCATTTTCAATTAATCATCATAAAGTCGGCAAAGATGAAATAATTCTTTGATATTTTCGAATACAATTAACTAAATCTCATTCGAAAAGTCTTTGGCAATTACTCTGTTAAAAAAGAATACGCTACTCAGTTAATATTTTGGTCGCGTATGAAGATTGAAATGAATAAGTGAACTAAAATTAGGAAACTCCCTAAAAACAAGAACCTCTATCAACTGCATTTTCCCTATATTTAAGCATCAATGTGTTGTATTAACATGAATTCAGATTAATTGGAAAAGTCAATATTTGAAATAACAAAAATGGATTGCCCTTCTGAGGAAAACTTAATTCGAATTAATTTGGAAGGTATCTCAAGTATTAAACACCTTGACTTCGATATTCCAAAACGTAGATTGACTGTATTTCATGAAGCAGACATTGGTAGTATTGAAAGCAGTATTAAAGAGCTCAACCTTGGTGGGAAAAAACTATCGACTGAGATTACCAGCCAAACTGATTTTGGAGATAGTTCAAATCAAAGAAAGTTACTCTGGACAGTTCTTATCATCAACTTTGTTTTTTTCCTCATCGAAATAACTACCGGACTTATTTCTCGATCAATGGGTTTGGTTGCAGATAGTTTGGATATGCTAGCAGATTCTTTTGTATATGGAATAAGTCTTTTTGCAGTCGGTGGCACACTAACGAGAAAAAAGCGGATTGCTAAACTTGCCGGATATTTTCAGATAATTCTGGCTATAATTGGTTTTATCGAAGTTTTGAGGCGGTTCTTCGGAGTAGAAAAATTACCTGATTTCAGGATAATGATAGTAATATCGGTCATGGCATTAATAGCCAATGGAATTTGCCTGTATTTGCTGCAAAAATCCAAAAGCAAAGAAGAAGCACACATGAAGGCAAGTATGATCTTTACTTCGAATGATGTTATCATCAACCTCGGTGTTATAATGGCAGGGATATTGGTCACATTATTAAATTCAAATAAGCCAGATCTGATAATTGGCAGCATTGTTTTCGTACTGGTAATACAAGGTGCTATTCGCATCCTGAAGTTGGGAAAGTAGCTCGAATCATCCATCATTGGATCGGTAAGATGGTCTTTTTCCAGAACGCAACAATTGCGGAGCCTGTTTATTTTGTCAAAGGTCTAATTACTAAACTCGGACTAATTTGGAAGCCCTACTTTTTTAGAAATAGCAATAATGCGAGGGTCGTTAATCACCTTATCCAACCCTTTACCTACAAATAAATAAGGGATATCTACATCGTGATTCTCATAACTGCGTAACAGCCATTCAATACTTTTTTCAAATTGTCCGATACGATGATAAAATAACGCTATATAAAGGTCCTGACCGTTCATTTCATTTTCTATAGTTTGGCAGAGGTGCAAAATTGATTTCTCGTATCCGTAATTTTTAAAATATGTTTTTAAATCCAGATCCAATTGATACATATCACTGTAAATTTTGTCAAGAAATCCTATGGAGCCTTCTAAATCACCAATAGTGGCGCTCCCCGTTTCCATTGCCCTGAGGGTTAACATGTTTCTTGGATTTAGTTCCATCGATTTTATAAGCATCTCGCCGGCTTCCTCGTTCCTGCCCGTATTAAGGAGTACAAATGCTTTCAACGAAAACAGCAAATCGTTCATAGGATCTAAGGCAATGGCTTTATCCATATAAGGCATGGCTTCGTCACCTCTCATTTGAAGCATCAGCAGGTGTCCGTAGAATGCATTTCCCAAGGCATGATTCGGGTTATCCAACAAGAACTGCTGAAACTTGTTCTCACAAGACTCCCAGTCCCATTCAAACCATTTGATCAAGGCTGTGGTGAATTTTGCTTCCGGAAGATCCGGATCTTTTTCAAGTGCCTTATTGTTGTATTCGTAAATTTTAGGAAGTGCCTTGTTGAAATTGATCATTCTCATTTGCAACATGTAAATATAGCTGTTGGCCAGTTCAGCATAAACCGGGGCATAATCAGGATCTATAGAAATGGCCTTCTCAAATAGACTTAAAGCTTTCTGAAATCCTTCTGGCGAAAGTTTTTCCAACTGATACTTACCTGTCAAATAAGCTTTTAGCGCCTCGGGATGAACTGGGTTTGAATCTTTCAGTAATGACGCTTCCTTGGGACTCAGTTCCAGGTGAATCTCATTTGCAACTAACTGAGCGAGCTCGTTGAACAAATGCAGCAGGTTGTCATCAAGAGGCCGGTCAAAATTACGCGCCCAAAGATGCCGTTCAATAGGAAAAACCTGAACAAGCTGAAAATTGATACGAACGCTGTCACCAAATTTGAGAACCGATGACTTAATCAAAGCATCTACATCCAGTTCCGTTCCAATTTCTTTCATGCTGCGCTCTGTTTGTTCATACTTCAAAGTTGAAGTTCTAGAAATGATACGGAGTGACCTTAACTGGCTTAAAGTAGTAATCAGGTTATCCTGAAGTCCAGAGACAAATGCTTCCTGATCAGGCTGATCAGAAAGGTTATCGAAAGGCAGCACTGCAAGAGACATAATTTCCTGCTTTGGTTGCTCATATCCCATCTTCCAGATCGACCATCCCCCAAGCATTAAAAAAGCGATAAAAAAGATGAAAAATATCAAAAATCCCCTGCCTGGAGTTTTCTCCGCATAAGTTCCTGTCAGTTCAGATGTTTTTTGCCATCCTTTTGATGTCCAGTCATAAATCCAGGAAAATACAATCCATATAAAAAGCCCTATAGCCAGTATGTAAATTAATATTTTAATCGCATAGTCGGGAAAATCAAACGCAGGAAAAATAATAGAAGCAATTTGCACTAATAACCAGGCTACTGCCAGGTAAGTAATGACAGCTCTGATAACTTTCCTTCTTTTCAATTCCGCAAAAAATTGCTTCATCTTCATGACAAAAATTTGAGGGTTGTCATCCGAACTAGAAACTAAATTTCGTGTAAAACCATTCTAAACACCTATGGCATCCCTATTCAATACATACTTTAAAGTTATAAAAAAAAATGTCAAGATAATAACTACACATTACATAACTGATTTAATGATTCATCTATGAGTCTCTAATAGATTATATTTTTCGTTGAGACTATATATTTATCATAGTAATTTTATAATCAGGTAGTTATCTTTAATGTTTAACTCCTATCCAAATGTTTTACTTCATCCGTATAATTCGTTATGACCTTTTTGCCAATAGTAACTTACTATGTGGCAGGCAGGTTTTATAAGTATCAGAAATATGCTGTTGAAGAGATTGAATTAGTCCTTCTTATTATATAACTTATTTCCTGCTTCTTCAAATTTATCACCAGCCATCCAGTATGGTTTCTGATCCCAATTAGCGATTAGTTCAGCAGATCTAATAAAAGAGATCCAATATTTATAGACGTATTCAAGGTCAACAGAATCAAACTCATCATTGGGTTGGTGATAATAAGTTGAAATTCGCTCATCAAATGCAGCCATAGACATCTTATAATTTATGGCTGGTACTCCTTTCTTTGCAAAACTAACCTGATCAGATCTTTCATAGTAGCCCTGGTTTGGAATTCGGTCTCCCATTACACCGAGGCCCGCTTCTTTGGCTGCTTGATAAACCAATTTATCGATATTGGTCCTTGCAGTATCAAGTAAGGTTATATTCTCTGTATCGGTGTATCCTGAATTGTCAATATTTAATGCGAATACACTTTCTTCCAATGGAACTTTTGGATTGTTTGAATAATAGGTGCTGCCCAGCAAACCTTTTTCTTCAGCGGTTAAGGCAAGTATAATAATCGATCTTTTGGCAGGGTTCAATCCAAAATATTTCGCGGCATTTATCAGTCCGGTTGTTCCTATACCATTGTCTCTTGTTCCGTTGTAAATGGAATCTAAACCTTTACCAGATTGCACCCCTACATGATCGTAATGAGCACACATAATGACGTGCTCATTTTTTAACACAGGATCTGTACCTTCAATTTTGCCTAAGATATTGTAGGTGTCAATTGACTTTTTAACTAAACCTTCTATCGAAACGCTGGCAACTGCCTTCCCCTTATTTTCTTTCAAGCTCATCGCAAGACCATCCGAAGGATCATGCACCCATACACGAGGAAAACTTTGTTCATGGCTTAATTTACCAATCTCCATTTTTTCTCCATTTAAATACCTTGAAATATCGGCCCACTTAAATTGCTGACCTGATCCAAAAATTTCTATTAACCCAACAGCGCCATTTTCTTCTATTTTCTTGAGTGTATCGTGATTCGAAAAACTTGCTCTTGGATCTCCAATGACCATAATTACAATTTTACCCTTCAAATCAGCATTTTCTAATTCTGACGGATCTTCTATATAAATAATCGGGCCTTCTATTTTTCCATTTTTACCATTGATATAGGCCAGATTAGTTTCAATATTGAAGACCGAATCTTTAATCCTAGCAGTTGCCATGGACGGTGGTTTTGTAAGTGCCAGCGTTACTTTTTGTTTGTAATCACCTTCCTGATCACCAAGTGGATCCAACCCGTATTTTCTAAATTGTTCCGCAATATATCTTCCGGCAATTTTTAATTCTATCGTTCCTGTATTTCTGCCTCTTAATTCATCAGCAGTCAAAAAGCGCAGATGCGATTGTGCATTTATTGGATCGATGGTAGATTTTATCTTTGACATCTGTGCAGAAATACTGAAGCTCATCAGGCTCGTAAAAACAAACACTAAGCTCAATTTAATGGGTTTGATCATTTGATATATTTTTAAAAATTCATATTCGGAAAATGTAATATACAAATTTAATAAAAAAGGTCAGGGACCAACTGAGGTCTTTCCAAGGCTAAAAATCAACCGATGGCCCCGAGTACACCGAAAAGAGCTGCTC
>Ga0055584_100007740_pt1 | contig 10525 bp, 6 predicted proteins | sample OSDHelmetaG_FD_58716 | JGI IMG/M metagenome (GOLD analysis project Ga0055584, IMG submission 58716) | Pelagic marine sediment microbial communities from the LTER site Helgoland, North Sea, for post-phytoplankton bloom and carbon turnover... | ecosystem: Environmental > Aquatic > Marine >...
AGTTCAGAGTTCAGAGTTCAGAGTTCAGAGTTCAGAGTTCAGAAGGGAAAAAAACATCGTGGAGGAGCTGTCAAGCATGAACAGCGAGGATGACCATGGGCATTGAGCGTCTGGAAAATATCTTTCACCCTAAATCCATCGCCGTTGTCGGCGCTTCCGAACGGCCGGGCGCGGTCGGCCGGGCAGTGATGCGTAATCTGATCGACGCAGGATTCCAAGGCCGACTCTATCCGGTCAATCCGAAACACCGGTCAATTATGGGCCAAACGGCATACCCATCCTTGAACCACGTGGAAGGTCCAATGGACCTGGTTGTGGTGACCACCCCCATAGAAACGGTTCCGGAAATCATCGACCAGTGCCGGCACATCGAGGCGGCCGGCGCGGTGGTGATCTCGGCAGGTGGCAAGGAGACCGGTGAGAACGGCCGGCAAGTCGAAGAACAGATCCACCAGGCTGCAGCAGACAGCAGCCTCAGGATTATCGGCCCCAACTGCCTGGGGATCATATGCACCGCCTCGCGACTCAATGCCAGCTTTGCCGCCCGCATGCCCCTTGTGGGCAAGCTGGCCTTCATCTCCCAGAGCGGCGCCATTGGCGCATCCATTCTGGACTATTCGGTCAAGGAGCATATCGGATTCAGCCATTTCATCAGTTTAGGATCCATGCTGGATGTAAACTTCGGTGACATCATCGACTTTCTGGGCACCGATCCCAGTGTGAGCAGCATCGTCATGTACATGGAGAGCCTGAGCCATCACCGCGGCTTCATGAGTGCGGCCCGGGCGGTGAGCCGGGTCAAGCCCATCATCGTCCTGAAGGCTGGAAGAACCCGGGCCGGAGCGGCGGCGGCGGCCTCCCACACCGGTGCCATGGCCGGGGAGGACGCGGTCTACGATGCCGCATTCCAGCACGCCGGCATCGTCCGGGTCAAAACCTTCGAAGAGCTGTTCGACGCAGCTGAAATCCTCTCCCGCAAGGGCCGTTACCGGGGCCCCGGACTGGCCATTCTCACCAACGCCGGCGGCCCCGGCGTCATGGCAGCCGACGCGCTGGCCGATTACGATGCGGAGCCGGTGTCCTTGTCGACGGACACCATGAACCAGCTCAACGCCCTTCTGCCCGAATACTGGAGCCGGGGCAATCCCGTCGACATCCTGGGCGATGCCCCGGTGCAGCGGTACACAGACGCCACACGGGTACTGATGCAGGCCCCGGAAGTACAGGGTCTGCTGGTCATGCTGGCGCCCCAGGCCATGATTGACGCCACCGAGGTCGCCCGCGTCCTCGCCGAACAGCTCAAAAACACAACCATACCCGTGCTCACCTCCTGGCTGGGCGGGATCGATGTGGAAAAAGGGCGGGAACTATTTAACCAGGCAGGCATCGCCACCTTCGGCACACCCGAACGCGCCGTGCGCGCCTTCATGAACCTGCAAAAGCATGCCCGCGGCATCGAGTTGCTCCAGCAAATCCCACCGCGCCTCTCCAGGCGGATCCTGGTTGACCGCAGCCGCGCCAGATCTGCGATCGACGCCGGTCTGGCCACCGCCAGCGGTATGCTGATGGAAACCGAGGCCAAGGCGCTATTGGACGCATACGGGATCCCGCTAAATTCGACCGGTGTAGCGACCACGGAAACCGAAGCGCTCGGCCTGGCCCAGGGATTCGGATACCCGGTGGTCATGAAAATCCACTCCCGCGACATCACCCACAAGAGTGATGCCGGCGGCGTTCTGCTGGACCTGAGAACTCCGGAATCGATCTGCAGCGGTTTCCATACACTCATCGACAATGCCCGCAAAGCCTTTCCTGCGGCGCATATCGAAGGGGTCACCGTACAACCCATGGTCGTCCCGGACTGCGAACTGATCCTGGGTGCCAAACATGACAGCGGCTTCGGCCCGGTGATCATTTTCGGCATGGGGGGTATTCTGGCGGAACTGCATCAGGATCGCGCCATCGCCCTCCCGCCCCTGAACCACCTGCTGGCCGACCGGCTCATGGAAAACACCCGCATCGATAGGCTGCTGAAGGGTTACCGCAACCGCCCGCCGGCCAACCGGTTGTTGCTGGAGGAGATCTTGATCCGGCTTTCTCAACTGGTGACCGATTTTCCTGAAATAGCGGAACTGGACATCAACCCCCTGGCCGTGGTCGACGACCGGGCCATTGTCTTGGATGCGCGGGTGGTCCTCAAACCCGCCCCTTGCTCGGCCCCGTTCCACTTGGTGGTCAGTCCCTACCCGTCCCAGTATGAATCCAGCGTGAACATTGAAGGGGTGGGCGACCTGTCGATCCGCCCCATACGCCCCGAAGATGCCCATTTGCTTCTGAGGTTGTTTGAGACCCTTTCACCACAAAGTATCTACTTTCGCTTCTTCTCTCCCATGAAACAGCTTTCTCAGAGTATGCTGGTCCGGTTCACGCAGATCGACTACGATCGGGAGATTGCCATGGTCGCCATTTTGGAATCGGCGGCCGAAGAGAAAATGCTCGGGGCGGCCCGTGTGATTCTTCAGCACAATCTTAAAGATGCGGAATTTGCCGTCCTGGTGGGTGACCCCTGGCAGGGCAAGGGCATCGGTGCGCAGCTATTATCCACGTGTCTCGATATCGCCAGGGAACGCCGCTTCAGGAGCATCTGGGGGACGGTGCTGGCCGATAACAAAGGCATGCTGGCATTGGGCCGCAAGCTCGGTTTTACCATCAGGCGCGGCGATCAGCCCGGCGAGTTCGAACTGACCTTGGACATGTCCCGGTTGCCCCCTGGGACGGCGGTTTCTCCCTGAATCGAGGGCAGCGGCCATCCGGTATCTTCTCAACTGGTTGGATAACCATCAGAAACGACAACATCAATGGAAAATGCCAATGTAATTCTCATCGCCGATCGCAATCCCCACATCAGGGGTTTCCTGAGACGAGAGCTGTCGGCTTGCGGATACCATGTCCGGCTGGTCAAAACCGGGAAAGAACTGTTAAAAGAGATATACAGCCGAACGCCGGTTGACCTGCTTGTTCTTGACCCCGATTTTCCGGGTGTCGAGGCGAGGGTCATGGCCAGAAAGATAGAAGATCGGATTCCTCAACTGCCGGTGGTGCTCTACTGTATTCGAGAAACCGACAATCTCTCAGATTGTTTCACCGGGAACGTGTTCCATCTCGAGAAAAATGGCCAAAGCATCGAAGTTCTCAAAGAGATCATCCAACAGATTCTTGCCGGTGCTGCCATTTGTACAGCACCATCAACGGATCGCTAAAACGCTTCCGACATCGATGACCAGCCTATAAAAGTGCTATACCGAGACAAAAAACTGATCTCAACAATAAAATTTTGGTTCAGATCAAGGCGAATCCGAGTTTCAACCTGCAAGCATACTGGAGTATGTCGAGGACTTGAAACTCGGACCCAACACAAAAATTGGGCCAATAGACACTTTTTAGATGCCTTAAAATAATTTTACGATCCCTTATACCGCTTATGAACCGACTTTTTCCTGATTGATACCATCGGAAGAGTAGTTCAAAGACCGAGACCCTCTTCTCGACAGATCGAGCAAATGCCCCCCGGCAATACTGCGTATTCTTTTTCCAAAATTTTTTATCAACCCATTTACAACCTGTAAAACAACCTGACAGGAGTTTTTCTTCGAATGGATTTCAACAATGTTTAAGAAGCGTATATTTTTATTAATTACATTTAGTTAAAACATTTTCGAATTCTTTGGATGGTGGCATCTCGATTGCTCAGGCTATGTGAGACCGGTGCCAATCGGATTCTAATCGATAGAACAAAACTACCACGAAGTGGTTTTTAACAATGATCGATCAAGGAGGAACAATGTCACATCAAACCGTGGTGGACCATAACTACGACCCGTTGCTGGCGCATGAGATCCATAATCAGAAATGGACGTGGAAAAGCAGGCCCGGATACAAGCCCATGTTCTTTGTCATCGCCGCCCTGGCGTTCACCTTTGCCGTTATGATGCCACCGACGCAGGGCATGCTGGACATGGTAAAAACGGAAAACCCTGCTGGGTATAAACTGTCGCAGGGGGTCAAAACGATTACCGATGCCGTGAACAAAAAATTGCGACCCGAGGCGTTCAATGCCGACAAATCCTCAAATGCAGAGGCCTCCGAGGAAGGTGGTCACAACAAAATCAAGCCCCTGCTCACCACCTACCAGGTCGCACAGATGGCCAAGCTCACCGTCTGCATTCTATTCCTGGCTGCCTTCCTATGGGGCACCGAGGCACTGCCGCTGGGGGCCACGGACATCCTGGTGGGCGTAATGTTATACCTCTTTGCCATTCTGCCCATCAATGACATTTCCAAAGCCTACATGACTGACGCGGTGTTCTTCATTTTCGGCATATTGGCCGTGGCCGTGGGGGTGGCCAAGACGGGCCTGGACAAACGCATCGGCCTGATCCTGCTCAGCCGCATCAAAAGCGCCAAGGCCTTTGCCTTCGTTTTTCTGCCTATGCTGGCTCTATCGGCCGGCTTTTTGTCCGAACACGCCCTGGTGGCATTGCTCATCCCTGTGCTCATGGGCGTTTATAAGGTCACCTGCAAGATGTACGGCATCAAAAAGGACCGGGCCCTGGCCATATTCCTCATCCTAGGGGTCTGCTTTGCCGCCAACCAAGGCGGTCCCGGATCTCCCGCGGCCGGCGGGCGCAATGCAATCATGGTGGGCTACCTGGCCGACTACGGCACCCCCATTACCTTTCTGGAGTGGATGAAAACCGGCATTCCCTTTGTGCCGGTCATGTCCTGGGTGATCGGTCTTTACATGTACCTGCGTCTGAAACCCAAATTTTTGGTCAAAAATGTGAACCCGGGTAAGGTAGTCAGGGATGAAGTGAAAAACATGCCCAAATTCAGAGGGCGGGAGGTGGCCATGGCGGTCATCCTGGTCCTCTTGGTGGCCGCCTGGGTGCTCATCGGTGAGCATGCCGGGCTGGGAGGTCCTACCCTGTATGCCGTGATGGCCATGTTCCTGTTTAAGATAATCAACTGGGAAGATGTGCAAAGCGGTGTGGCATTTGACGTGGTTGGGCTTTACGCCGCTGCCTGCGCCATGGGCGTGGCCCTCAAATTCACCGGTGGCGCCCTGTGGCTGGCCAGCACCTTCGTGAGCGTCCTGCCGGATTTTCTCACCAATGGTGATGGCCTGATCATTGGCGTAAGCCTGCTCACCGGCACCATGACCAACTTTATGAGCGACGGCGCCACCGTTGCCGCATTAGGGCCCATCGTCCTGCCTATGGCCACTCTGGCCAACGTGAGCGTGTGGAAGGTGGGGCTGATCACATCCTTTTCCTCCTCCTTTGCCAACTTCCTGGTGGTGGGCACACCCAACAATGCCATCTGCTTCGGCATAGCCAAGGATCCGGAGACCGGTGAACGGCTTCTCGACGTCATGGACTTTGTCAAATACGGGCTGCCGGTAACGATCCTTGCATGGCTGGTGCTGTGGTTCTGGGCCGTGTTGGGCTACTGGAAGCTCATCTCCTGGTAATAGTATTGCCGATGATGGATAGGGACGACCCGGATGAAGGCGGAATGGATGAGAAAGAATCTTTTTCGTGTGCCCTTGCCCCTCCCTTCAACGGCACGCAGAAAAAGGTTGTTCGTTGCCATTCGCAATTGAACCAATAATAGTAGATAGACAACAGCGGCGGTCAACATGAAACGGACCCTCTACAAGAACCTAAAGCTTAAGCTGATCAGCATCACCGTGGCGGTGTCCATCGGCCCGCTGATTCTGCTGGGGGGCGCCATCTACTATCAGTTCGGCAAGCTTTACAAAGAGCGCATCGAAGATCAGATCCGTCACCTGGCCCGTTCCCAGAGCAATGCGGTGGATGTCTTTTTAAGGGAACGCACCACCATTCTGGCCATGATTGTGGAGACCCATTCGTTCGAATCCTTGAAAGACCAGGACAACCTGTCCCGGCTCTTCAGGCTGATCAACAGGAGAGCGGAAGGGTTGGGGCTGGTGGATCTGGGCGTCATCGATGACCAAGGGCGCCAACTGGCCTATGCCGGGCCATACAGCCTCAAAGGGCTCAACTACTATCAGCAACCGTGGTTCGATGAGGTCATGCGCCGGGGCAAATATATCAGCGATATCTATATGGGCTTTCGCCAGGTGCCCCACTTCATCATCGCCGTGAAGGGTGAAGCCGGCAACAGCAGCTGGATCCTGCGGGCCACCATCGACTCGGACATCTTCAACCGGCTGGTGAGAAGCGCCCAGGTGGGAACTTCCGGAGACGCCTATATCGTCAACCGTAAAGGGGTGTTTCAAACCAGCCCCCGCTTCGAAGGACTCATCCTCGGCCGATCCAATATGGACACGCAGCGTTTCGGGGAAGGCACCACCGTCGTCGAAAAGAAAGTGCCCGGTAGCGATACCCGCTATATCGGTGGCTCCTGGCTTAAGAATAACGAGTGGATGCTGGTGATCAGCCAGATTGCCGGCCAGGAGCGTGGATGGCTGGTCAAGGCACGCAATACGGAAATCCTGATCATTGCCACGGGCTGCCTGGTCATCTGCTTTGCCATCGTGCTGATTTCCCACATTCTGGTTCGCCACCTGGAACAAACCGACCGGGAGATGACCGAACTCAACGCCCAATTGATTCAACAGGACAAGCTGGCGGCACTGGGCAAGATGGCCGCAGGAATCGCCCACGAGATCAACAACCCGCTGGCGGTCATCGGGGAAAAAGCCGGCTGGATGGAAGATCTGCTGGCTGAAGAGGAGTTTCGCAACAGCACTAACTACAAAGAATTTGCCGCCTCCATTGCTAAGATCGAGGAACATGTGGACCGGGCCCGGAAAATCACCCACTCCATGCTGGGATTCGCCCGCCGCATGGAACCCCGCCTGGACGACGTGGAGATCAACCGGGTGCTGGATCTGACCATCGATATCATGGCCAACCATGCCCGCATCAACGACATCGAGATCAAGAAACATTTCACAGACCGGCTGCCGGTGATCGCCAGCGACCAGTCCCAACTGCAACAGGTGTTTATGAACCTGATCAATAATGGCATCGACGCTATCGGCAGTAACGGCACAATTGATATTGCCACACAACTGGACAAGGACTATATCAACGTTACCATCCGCGATGACGGTCCGGGGATTACCGAGGCGATTCAAAAGAAAATTTTCGATCCGTTTTTTACGACCAAGCAAAATGGCAAGGGAACTGGCCTGGGCCTGTCCATCAGCTACAGCATCATTGAAAAAATGGGTGGTCATATCACCGTAGAGAGCGGCATAGGCAAGGGTACCACTTTCGTGGTGTACCTGCCGGTAGTGCTGCCAGAGAAGAAGTAAAGGAGAAACGAACATGCATACATTCAGGATTCTGGTTGTGGACGACGAAACCGATTTTTTGGAAACCATCGTCAAACGGCTCAACAAGCGTAAGCTGGATGCCAAAGGGGTGACCAGCGGCGAAGCGGCCATCAATCTATTAAAGGAAGAACGCTACGACGTGGTGCTGCTGGATATCAAAATGCCCGGCGGCATGGACGGCATCGAAACCCTGCGGGAAATCAAACGCATCCAACCCCTGGTGGAAGTGCTGCTGCTCACCGGACACGCCTCCGTAGAGACCAGCATCGAGGGAATGAAACAGGGCGCCTTCGACTATCTGCTCAAGCCCATGAAATTCGAAGACCTGCTCACCAAAATGGCCCAGGCCTTCGAAAAAAAAGCCACTCATGACAAAAAAATCTGCGATGCCAAAATCCAGGAACTGATCCGTTACCCCAGCCGGGTGTTCGAGCAGGAAAAGAAGTAGGTCGACAGCTGAATGCCGACCTCCATGGAAGCCACCCGCCCGTAGGTCGCAGTGAGAAGATATTCCTTCTTCAACCGTCGCTGGATGATGGATCAGCGATAAAGTTTTTTTGCGCGGTACACCGGCTAACCCACGTAGTCCCCATTTTCTCATCAGCAAGGATAAGCTTGAGCCCATCATAAGGCTGAAAAGAACTATATTCCAAATCATTACAGATTGTTTAATTACCCCAACCCAGTCATAGATCCACCCCACGATCTTATCGAACGCAGCGATGGGGATGCCTTTGCCTTTATTAAGAATCATGGATGTCTACCCGATTTGATGGTGTTACCGGCCGAATCGTCAATGAATTGATTTTCCTTATGAATTAACCATTAAGCTACCTTAATCCACGCAGTAGGATGGATGGGCCTGGCGGCCTCGTAACTCCTCCCTTTTTTTTCGCCTCTTTTACACCCTGTAAAAACTACTGACAGTCAGGATCTTTTACACCCTTCCGCAGCATTCTAGAAAATTTTTTTTTCTAACTATTCCGTATTGTTAAAGCCTTCATACAAATTTCTGGTATTGGCATTGAACTTGATAATCATCGAGAGGCAGCGTGTTTTTTAACAAATGACCAGATTCTCTTAACATCGGGAATGTCTATGAACCGCAAGCCAATACCACTGAGTCCCTATTATCGATCCCTCACCCGCAATATGGTGCTGCTGGTCATGGTCATTTCGCTCACCCCCATGCTCCTCGTCACCGGTATCATTCTAGACCAGTTCAGCACCTCCCACCACGAAAAGGTATACGCCCATCTGGGCGAACTGGTCCTCAAACACAAACAGAACATCGACAGCTTTTTAGATGAGAAGGTCCAGAACATCCGTTTTCTGGCGGATTCCATCGACTTTGGCCGTGTCGGCCAGGCTGTGATGATCGCTGAAGACCTCTCCCGCCTACAGGGCGCCTATGGCACGGTATTCGTGGATCTGGGCGTGGTTGACGAAAATGGACAGCAGGCGGCCTACGCGGGCCCATTTAAACTGGAAAAGGCCGACTATGCAGATGCAGACTGGTTTAAAAAGGCCATCGACAGGCCTTGCTACATCAGTGACGTCTTCCTGGGGCTGCGCGGTTCGCCCCACTTTATCATCGCCGTGAGGAAAACCTGGCAGGACCGCAAGTGGATCATCCGAGCAACCATCGATTTTCTCTCCTTCAACGGCCTGGTGGAAAGGGTCCGCATCGGTGAAACCGGTTTCGCCTATATCCTCAATCGTGAAGGCCAGTTTCAAACCAAACCCATTTTTGATTTTATCCCCACTCTGGACATCTACATCCGCTACTTTTCGACCCTGGAGCGAATGGGGAAAGAGGTGGAAATCCAGGAACGGCTCGATGGCACCGGCGTGAAAAGCCTGTATGTATCCGCCCTGCTCAAAGGCGGAGATTGGCTGCTGGTATACAAGCAGGCCAGCAGTGATGCCTTTTCCGACCTTCGCAATGCCCAAATCATCGCCGTTATTATTTTCGTTTTTGGTGGGATCGCCATCGTCACCATGGCAGTCTGGATGTCTGGCAAAATGGTTCGCCGAATCGCCACATCTGACAATGAAAAGGAAATCATGAACCAGCAGGTGATCGAAACCGGCAAACTGGCCTCGATCGGTGAGTTGGCTGCCGGCATCGCCCACGAAATCAACAACCCGGTGGCTATTATGTTTGAGGAGGCCAACTGGCTCCGGGACCTTATAGAAGATGGCGCTTATAAAGATGAAGCGGACATCCAGGAATTCGAGCGGGCACTGAACCAGATCCGTACCCAAGGCCTGCGCTGCAAGGAAATCACTCTCAAACTGCTCAGCTTTGCCCGCAAGACCGATTCACGAATCGAAGATCTTGATATCGGCCATCTCATCGAAGAATTGATGGCTCTGTCAGCCCAGCGGGCCAAATACAGCAACATTGAACTGGTTACACGGATAGAGCACGACCTGCCGACCCTATCCGCCTCCTATTCAGAGTTGCAGCAGGTATTCCTCAACCTGATCAACAATGCCATGGATGCCATGGATAAGACCGGTGGTACCTTAGAGATCAGCGCCAAGCAAGAGGAGGGACAGATCCTCATCGGTGTCACCGACAATGGACCGGGAATCCCGAAGGCCAACCTGGGCCGCATTTTCGACCCCTTTTTCACCACCAAACCCGTGGGCAGCGGCACCGGTCTGGGGCTTTCCATCTGCTACGGAATTATTGAGAAAATGGGTGGGGGCATCACCGTGAAAAGCGCGTTAGAAGTGGGTACCACCTTCGAGATCCGCATACCGGTAAAAACCAGCGAAGGCCAGGACAACCAAACGTTAGCGGAACCCGATACCTGCAATTAAGCAGACCACCAAAGAAAGGAGACCAACCCATGGCAATAGCAACCATTATGCTCGTGGACGACGAGATTCCCTTTGTGGAGGCGATGACCAAACGACTGACCAGAAAAAATCTGGAGGTGGAAACCGCTTTCAACGGTAGCGAAGCGCTGGAAAAATTGACCGCCTGCAGAATGACCGAAGTGGTGATCCTCGACGTGAAGATGCCCGGCATGGACGGCATCGAAACCCTCCAGGCCATCAAGCAAAGGGTACCGCTGGTGGAGGTGATCATGCTCACCGGCCATGCCACCGTGGAGTCGGCCATCG
>Ga0055584_100007744_pt1 | contig 10522 bp, 11 predicted proteins | sample OSDHelmetaG_FD_58716 | JGI IMG/M metagenome (GOLD analysis project Ga0055584, IMG submission 58716) | Pelagic marine sediment microbial communities from the LTER site Helgoland, North Sea, for post-phytoplankton bloom and carbon turnover... | ecosystem: Environmental > Aquatic > Marine >...
AGCAGTTGACTTTTAATCAATTGGTCGCAGGTTCAAATCCTGCCGGGCGCACCACTTCTTATAAATAAAATCAATGACTTAATGATCACCTAGCAAAGAGCCGCCTTTATATTTGTTCTCTGGCTGTACTCCAGTTGACGCAATTAGCTAAACTATTATTCATCCTTATGAGAAAAGCTGATCTTATAAAGACTATTTTTAATTAACCTATTCGGGTATCGGCCTCGTCAGGTCAAAGCTGACAAGAATGTTGTAAGGTCTCAAACCGAAATTCATCCACCGCAACCCGTCACGTATAGACGGCTTTAAATCCTTAAGGTCTCGGATCAAGCGATAGTTTATTCTTGAGGCGTTAAGCCAAGGCTCGGTCATATCTCCTGAATCACCAAAAAATTCTGTTTCTCCAGCATCTCCACGGTATTCAGAGACTAACAGGAGGGGAATACCGAATGTGTAATGCCCACGCATAAGCTGGTAAGTAGAGGCGTAAAGGCCCAAATTTTCCATTATGGCGGCGGGTGTAAGCCCACCAAGCCATGCACCAGCACAAATTCCAACACCGGTACCCTCATTGGCGACCGGTACGTATTGCATTGACTGCGCCTCCATGCACCGGCGTATGGTATTTGCAAAACCACTGCAGGGAAGCCCTACAACAAAGTTAACCATGTTTTCCTGTAGGCCATCAAAAAGGATATCTCCAAAACTGTCATCTTCACTAATCGAAGAAAAAACTTGATCTGGCTGCGGTGGTTCTCCGTGTTCCCGGGCGGAGGGTTTCAGTATGATTTTATTCTCTGTCTCCTCTATATGCCGGACAAAGCGGTACTTGTTTTCCTTTCCATCCATAAGGGAAGTGCCAACAAAGGCTTGCTCATTATTAATTTTGGCAATGATAACGGTCGGACCGGTTTCATCTTCAACCCCTCCCCGCACTGCGCTTTCGAACTCATCGACGGTTTTTACCTCGTAAACATTTTTTATACCCGAGGACCTCGCAATGCCTGCAATATCAATAACGCTAGAGGAGAGTGATGCCGTATGCTTGCCTTTTCCTGTCGAAATATAACCCTCGTTATCTAGGATGACCACGCACAGATTGGATGGTGCCGTTTGGGCAATGGTTCCAAGAATGGAAAGATCAAAAAGTATCCCTCCGTCTCCGTCGAAGGCTATTACCTTACGGTTTGGAAGTGCCATTGAGAGCCCTAATGCATATGGCGTGACCATCCCCATGCCAACAAAGTAGAGGTTGCCATCGTGTTCGCGCACGGCACGCCACTCGTTAGCGGTGTTTGCGAGGTTTGTAATGATCAGTTCATCAGTCAACGAACCTGCAATTGCTTTAAAGCAGTCAATCCTCTTCATTGTGCCACCCGGTGCTAGAGTAATGTTATAAATAAAAATACAGGAATATTATCGGGTTAAGAAGAGGGCATGTCGATGGTGCTTTCAATTTCTGTCATTGGAATTTCCTAAAATTTTTAGTGGTAGCCCCCAGGTAGAAGGACACCCCCCGGGGGGGAAGGGGGTGGGGTGATGATTTGTACAACTGGACGTCACCTGGCACAGAAAAGGCTCTATAAATGGCAATTTTGCTAACCATAGCGACTGACTTTTAATCAATTGGTCGCAGGTTCAAATCCTGCCGGGCGTACCACTTCTTCCCAGAAAACTTATTCTTTTTAACCCGATCCCCACATGGAATTTGTGTGGTTTTGGTATTTGCCGTTAAAGTATTGGAAACAGGCGGCCATACTGCGTCTCAGATTAAAATTAAGGTTCCCAAGATGTTCGCTAAAATCAATCACGTCGCCATCATGTCGAGCAATTTCTCTCTACAGGCCCAGTTTTATGAAATCCTTTTTGGCATGAAGCGGGCAGATGGGCCGTCACAGGGTGCGATAACGGTTGGCGATGGCTATGTCGGGTTGAACATCAACCCCCGGAAGCCCGGCCGACCTGGCGGGCTTGATCATTTTGGCGTGCAGGTTGAGGACGTTGAAAGCGTCTTTGAGCGAATGGCGAAATATCCCCAAGTAAAATGGCTCAAACGGCCAAGCAGTCGTCCTTATGCCGGCATTACAACACATGACCCTGATGGCAATCTATTCGACCTGTCCCAGGTCAAAATGACGAACCGCACGGGCATTTATACCGCTGGCGAATGGGAGCAGGATCGTCATATCAGCCACTTTGCCTTGCGAACGCTAAACCCTGAGAAATGCGCAGAATTTTACTGTGATGTCCTACAGCTGAACCTCGCAAATCGCAAAGAGGGTGACGAGAATTACTATGTAACCGATGGGTGGATAACAATCGTGCTCGCCCCGTGGGATATTACCAACTACGCCAATACGGGTATTTCCCGCGCCGGTCCCGATCATTTTGCCTTCAAGGTCGAAAGCCTCGATGCTTTTAAAGATAGTTATCAGTCTATGATCGACCGCAATTTAACGCTTATCCCACCACCGGTGGGTATGGGACCAGAAGGCAAGGCACGTCTGGAATTTCTGATGAGGATTGCGCCCTACACTCAGCACCACCTCGCAGACCATGACAGCGTTCTAATCGGCGTTTCTGAGTAACAATTAGCCGTTATCTGCAACGGCTTTCAGAACATCCGGGTTGGGTGTCAAGCCAAAGCCTGGCACGTCAGACATCTTCATCATGCCGTCGGTTTGTGCTGGTTTCTCGCCATAGAGCACATGACCGGCCGCAACGGTATTGAACTGATATTCGACAGCCGTACCGACGCTCAATCCCGCCTGTAGATGGGCGTTGTGAAGCGGGGCACCGCCACCATTGGAAATGGGCACATTAAAAGCCGCTGCCATACCAGCAATCCGAACGCATTGAGTCATACCACCCGTGATAATCGCATTGGGTTGAATGACATCGACCGCGCCTGCCAGCAACATGTCTCGGAAACGATACGCTAATCCTTCATTTTGCCCGGCCGTGAGCGGGATAGATGTTTCCCGGCGAAGTTCTGCCATAAGCCGAACATCATTCTGCACGATAGGTTCTTCAAAGAACGTAATATCCAGCTCTTCCAGTGCCTGGCATAGTTTCCGGGCACTCGGCAGATCAAGACGACAGGCCGCATCGATCGCGATCTCGATATCCGGACCAACGGCACTCCGAATGGCGCGGACCCGTTTGATATCGCTTTTGATGAGGTCGTTGAGGGCAGGGGCGTTCTGTCCGCCACCCAAGCCAGGGCGCCCGACCTGTAATTTAACGCCTTTGAATCCCTGAGCCACGACGCGCTTTACGACATCGATTAGTTCATCGTCCTCAAGGAATGAGAAGCCGCAAGTAGCATAGATCGGCAAACTCGAACGAGCGCCGCCTAAGACCTGCCACACCGGTTGCCCGCAGGCCTTTCCCTTGATGTCCCATAGCGCGAGGTCTATCGCACTGATGGCATGCGACGCGTACCCGGTTTGGCCCCAAGGCGTGGCCTTCCAGTACAGCCGGTTCCACAGGTCTTCATGGAAGAGAGCATTCAGATCAATAATTTCTGGTCCCAACACAGAACTGACTACCTCAGCGACAGGGCGGGCCTGCGTAATTGAGGTCATCCCGTAGCCAATCAGCCCTGTGTCAGTCTCAACCTCGACATGCGTAATGCTGTTGAAGCCCGGATGATCAATGCCCAATTCTTCAAAATTCACTGGAATTCTGAGAGGAATAGCTTCAACCCGGACTATTTTCATCAGGCTATACCGCTTTGATCATTTGGCCGGATCGTCTTTCTCAAAGACAATAACGCCCGGTACTTCACCGGGAAGATCCAGTTCTTTCCAGTTCGCTGCAACCTTGTCATAGACAGATTTCCGCAACACTGTCCGTTTAGGAAATTTGTCCCGATGCTTGTGGTTCTTACAGGCATTGATCAGCGCCTTCGATCCATAGGGGCGAAGTGCCGGATCGCCCTGGCTTGGATCGAGCGGTGTGCTCCAGGTATTGCGCAGGATATCGATGTCATCAATCGGGTTGCTTCTACTACCCAGAGCCCAGAGTACCTCGTCCATATTGGAAGGGTCCACGTCTTCGTCGACAGCAACAATCCACTTTGTGAAGAATGCACCGCCGGGAACCTGAGCGGCCAGAGCCAGCGCCTGCGCGGCATGTCCGGCATAGCGTTGCTCTAGGCTGACCACGGTAAGCCCATAACCACCGGCGGAGGCTGGGTGGGCGTAGACGCCAGCGATACCGGGCACGCCAAGCTTATCAAGATCATCCCAAATTTTCGCAGAGCGAATAATCGCAAAGAATCCACTTTGTTCACAGGACGGATAATCCGCCATCAAGGCATTGGTCAGGATCGGGTTATCTCGATAATGAATGGCCGTAACCTTGACCAAAGGCGCTTGTCCAACAGGTGAACCGTAATAGCCCGTAAATTCACCAAACGGGCCTTCGGCGCGCACTGCCTGGGGTTCGATAACACCCTCAATCATCAAATCGGCATTGGCGGGGATCAACAGATCGCTGTTCTTGGCCTTTACGACGGGAACCGCCTGACCCTTTAGACCACCAATATATTCATATTCGGAGACGTTTTTTGGAAAGCCCTGAGACCCAACCAGCATAAACAGAGGATCAACGCCCCAGCAGGCTGCAACCGGCACGGATTCGCCTCTTTCCCACGCCCGTTCGATATGCAGCCGTGCATCTTTACCGGGGGATAAATGCAGTCCAACTTCGTTTTTACTGTGCTGCATCATCCGATAGGTACCAACATTCAGATACCCATTGTCGGGGTCACGGGTAATGACACAATCGCCAGTTCCGCCGTAGCGCCCGCCATCTAGCGGCCAATGGGTTGGGATAGGTAGAAGATCAAGGTCAACATCATCGCCTGACAGCGTATTGGTAAAGATCGGCGCTTCATCTGCCGAAACTTCAACGGGCGGAATTTTGTTGGCCATCTTGCCTTTGACACGGGTGATGAGCTCAATAGTTGGCGTATCAGCGGGCTCTTCAAGGGTAATGGCGATGCGCTTGATACTTGGACCAACCAGGTTCCACAACAGACGGGCCCCGATAGGGTTGTTGTCATCAAACCCGTTAGGACTCTCAAACAGGACAGTCGGCGAGGGGTTCTGCTTTCCCAGTAGATAAGCAATGGCACCCATTTCTTCGTCGCGATCAACCGGCTTCGTTACCCGAACAAGCTCACCAAGGTCATCTACATCTTCGATCCACTCACGGAGATCTTGTATTGGTTGGTTACGTTTCGCCATTTACCTTAGTCCTTGTGTCACAAACCCGGTGCAAGGATTGCGCCGGGAATAATTTTTGATCGCTGAAAATAGTCCGCCAATGGCTGTAAGGTCCAGAGCCCTTGTATAAATAAAAAAGCGGCCAAAAGCCGCTCTTTTCCGATCGTCTGAACTTTTTTCGTTTACAGCTGGCGGCGTCGACGGACGGTGCGTAAGCCAATTAAGCCAATGACGAAAACCAGAAGGCTTTCCGGTTCCGGAATAGCAGTTTCAACATCAAATTGCGTTGTTACACTGAAGGACCCAAATACACCTTGCGCAGAAGTGCCGGCGACATCAACCGGGTCAAACGACGTACCAGTCCAAACCGTTGGAAAAAACGCAAGCGAACCAGGATCCAACGTACCTGTGAAGGTATTTGTAATACTGTTGTCGCTATAGTCGATATCGATATCAAAAATAGCATTCGACCAGCTGGCGACTTGATTGAAAATATTAGGTGCCGTCTCTTCGAATATGGCGGCGCTACCGTTCCTGTAAATACGATTTTCAGTGGTCCCCAAGTCGCCATCAGGAGCGGTTAAATCGCCAGCAGCCAAGCTTGTATCCAATGTGAACCCGGAAATACTAATATGAAGACTTCCCGTAAGCCCAAGTCCTTCGAGCCCATGGGGACCAGATGTTGAAGCAGCAAATGGTGTAAGGGGCGCATTAGCTCCATGGGCTAATTCGTTTCCAGTCGCCGTATCGAATGCATCCGGACTCACGATGGCGGTATAGGGGCCGGCTACACCTCGGTTAATGTAAAACGTATTCATATGAGCAATTGAAGCCCGTGGAACAAACGAATGTCCTAACAAACCTTGTCCATCACCCGTAAGGCCCTGGAAGTTCACGGTGACCGCGCGCGCAACATTTGCTCCACCGATCCAAAGGGAGAGCAAAATTGCTACAAAAGGTATAACGCGCATCTTCATCTGATAGACTTTCCGATAGAGCTCTACGACCTGTAGTCGTAAATTATAGGCAATATTGATGCGAATGCCAAATGCGAGTTTTATCGACGTTGAGGGTGTCCGAACCCGTTATTTCGAAGCCGGTCAAGGGCCAACCTTGGTCCTATTTCATGGCGGCAATATGGGATCAGGCAACCTCGCCGAATGTGCCGAGGATTGGGAGTTAAACTTCGCGGCGTTAGCGCAGCAATGTCATGTTATCGCAATTGATAAATTAGGTCAGGGATATACTAACAACCCATTGACAGATAATGATTTTACAATGCCAGCAACAGTATTCCATGCAAAGTCGTTTCTAACGGCCCTCGAGCTAAAGAACGTTCACATCGCAGGCCATTCCCGCGGCGGTTACCTAGTTTGCCGTTTGGCGCTTGATAACCCAAACCTTATCGCATCCTGTACCATCATCGACACCAACACCCTTGCTCCGGGGGTACCCAGTAGCGCGGAAATTCTCGCTAATCCACCCTTGCCAAGATTGAGCCGTGACAGTCAGCGTTGGATTATTGAACATTACTCTTACAACCCCAGTCACATAACAAAGTCATGGCTCGATGCGGTGATCGAAATTGCGGCCTTGCCAAAAAGCAGCCATGCGTATCAAAAGATGACGGTGGATGGGTTGAGTAAAAATCAATTTATGCCGAGGCTTACAGAGGATCGTTCTCGTATATTCGCCGAGTTACGAGATTACGGCATTAAGTGCCCGACACTCGTTATGTGGGGCAGGAATGATCCAACAGCGCTATTGGCACAGGGTACGATTATCTATGATCTGATTGCCGCTCGGCAACGGCGAACAGAGATGGCGGTGTTCAATCGCGCGGGCCATTTCTGTTTTCGTGAACAGCCAGCTGCGTTCAATACAAGGCTGCTCGGCTTTATAAAATCAACTGAGCTTAATATGGCCAGTTCATAGGCGAATGGCGCAACCGCCTTTATTCATCCAAGGGATGAAAAGGGAAAGGTGAGGGGGCCGGTACAGACCAGCCCCACAACAACCAAGTTATTTTACGACCAAGTTCTCGGCCGAAGATTTTCCGTTCTGGCCTGGGACCAGTTCGAATTCAACGTCCTGACCTTCATTCAAAGTCGACAAACCTGCACGTTCAACCGCAGAAATATGGACAAAGGCATCTCGGCTTCCGTCGCTAGGCTCGATAAAACCGTAACCTTTGGTTGGATTAAACCACTTAACTTTTCCACTCGGCATCTCAATAATCCTTTCAAACGTCTTTCATATGCACCAGCTATCGGCTGCTGCATGATCTGGTTCCACAGTGTTTCTGCTAAACGTAGCTATTGAACCTTTAAGCAGTCCAAGGGATACGCTGGGATCATGTGTTACCTAGCGTTATTTTCTCAGCATTCCGATAATGAATGCAATAGGATTTCGGGAATGAAATAATTATTTTTTTGTGGCCAATTTTTGCAAGTTCAGGATATTTTCAGGACAGCTTCTATGAAAACAGTTTTTATTGTTGTTTTTCAATGAGTTTCGTTTATTCAGATGAATTAGTCAGAAACTTTTCTGCTTCTGCTTTGACTCTGTCGTATTGCCCATTGCGTGTAAGTTCTGGTTCGTCATCGGCATATTCTTCCATCCCTTGCTCACGACGATCTTCGCCCCACTTTCGAATAAAGTCCCGGATATCCTGTACTGTAAGGATGTATCTCAATAGAGCGTTCTGAATTTCTAATGGCGGTTCGCCATCGTCATCATCGGAAATATCTCGGCAAACCGCTCGCAAATATTTGACCGCATCAAGGATCAACGCGGCCTCCTCTTTGCTCCAGTTCTTGTCTGGCGTAAAGCTATTGTCCTGGAGGGCCTTAATCTGATTGAAGGTCAATGTCGCCGGGGTACCAACACGTGGCATGGCAGCTTGCTCAGCCGCAGGCTTGCGAACGAGTGCTTCTCCCGGGTCAGCCCGACTAGAACGCCTTTGGTGAATCCTATAAAGGATCCAAGCACCCCAGCCAAAGCCGAAGGCAACCATTAATGTTTGGGGGTCCATACGACTACCATCACCATCGATAATTTAATGGCGCGCAGAATGCATCGGGGACCAGCCCCGTGCAAGCCGTCGTTACGACCAAACAGAAAATTTAGGTTCGAGGTTCCCAGCAATTATCGGATGTAATAGCGCGCAACGTGAAACTTCTGGCACCGCGCATACCCTTAAAATGCAGGATCGGTCCCATCCGCTTAACATAGAATTGCGAGGTTCCTCCCGTCGGCCAAAAGACTTTCAAATATTGGCTGCTCTTGTGCATTTCCCATGCACCAAAGGACCGTTTTTGCTTCTCCACCTTATTCTCATCGTACTGGATCAGAGATCCATTGCCGATAAAATGTATCTTCAAATCAAGACTGTCGCCCTTATCTGCATCGCCCCAGCAACCAAGCACAGTCACGTTGAGTTTCTTTGTTTCCAGAGCCTGCGCGGAAATGGAGAGCCCAAGGAGCCCCGCAACGATAAATGTCGGCAGGAAGGAAGAAATTGCATTCGAAAAAAGTCTGAACATTGCCAATAACCGTCATTTTTTGGTCATGGAGGCCAAATCAAAACTGCTTGGCTCCATTTTCCAAGGTCGTGAGTAACGGACGAAACCACAATGGTAACGCCAATTTTCGTCGCTATGAGGTTATAGAATGCTGGTTAACGGAGAGTTTACTTAAGTCCGCTTGGGCGGATCAAAAACGATAGCCATAACGAATACCAAATGACTCCAAGCCTTCATTCGCGTCACAAATATTTGCGTTCGAAATATGATCTAGAAAACCGGTAATACTGTGACGTTCTTGGAAGATGTAGCCTAATTCAAAGGATTCTCTGAAGAGGACCCGGCAGCCAAGTTCCTTGCGGTCAATACGTGTCGTGGTTTTCTTGCCGTCATGGATAGCGCCGCCAAGGCTAAAATCAATGAACCAGTTGCGCCAAAAACGCCATTCCCAGGTCAGTCCCACATAGGCCTGACTGGTATCACCGGCCGAATTTACCGATAGACCAATATGGGGACGAGGGGCCCAAATCTTCTTTAGCCAGGACGGCGACGTAAAGAGAACTTCGAAGTTTCCATTAAACCCATCCTCTTCATTTCGAGAAAACGGCCTGATATCATGTACCAGAAACCCGACTCTGACCTCAGAAATGAGACCTTTGCTTCCTCGGGGCAATCCTGCCACTGCCTTATTCTCTCCAATCGCCGCGGGCATTCTATCCGAGACAGATTTTTGCGCCGCAGACCGGGGCGTCGCGCGCGAAGGCGTTGTAAACCCCGGGATACGGGCTGGGGCCCTGATATTCCTCACTGGAACAGCCACAGACGAAGATGAAGAAAAATAGGGGTCACTGGCCTGACCAGAAAACGGATGCGGTTCATTCAGCAAGACATTGATGTCATAGGATCGTGTACCAGCCTGCAACGTCGCGGGAACCAGGAAGGCATAACAGACGATCAACCCAATGATCTTTGATGAAAATTTATTGATTATTATGTCATCCGCTTATTACAAATTTCGTATGGAATGGTCATGTTCCACTCTCCAACCGAAATTGTCTATCGTTTACCACCATAACCGCCGTCATTGATATCGCCCACAAGCGAGAATGATTGGCATTATTTCAGTAAAACGGTAAACTTGGTTATGGTCGAAAAACCCGTCGAACAAAATTCTGATGAAAGCGCTAACAAAGAACGTAAGACGGAATATATCGTTCTTGGTGTTCTCTTCTTTGCTGCGCTGATGGCATTCCCGGCATTTCGCGACGTACAGCTTACGCAGGATTTCTTTATTTCGATCTGCTCCGGGCTAGGATTGACCTAACCCGGAGCAGATCCAAAGTTTCGGGTTAAAAATTTACAACGCTTCTGATTGATTCACCTTCATGCATCAGATGGAAGGCGTCATTGATATCCTCAAGCGGCATAGTGTGCGTGATCAAATCATCGATGTTGATCTTACCATCCATATACCAATCGACAATTTGTGGAACCTGAGTGCGGCTTTTGGCACCGCCAAAGGCGGTTCCTTTCCAAACGCGCCCCGTGACCAGCTGAAATGGCCGTGTGGAAATTTCCTGGCCGGCACCGGCAACACCGATAATGACGCTAACGCCCCAACCGCGATGGCAGCATTCTAAGGCCTGCCGCATCGTGTTGACGTTGCCGATACATTCGAAACTGTAATCCGCACCGCCGTCAGTTAGATCAACCAGATAGGCAATCAAATCATCACCGATTTCATTCGGATTGACGAAATGCGTC
>Ga0055584_100007745_pt1 | contig 10520 bp, 6 predicted proteins | sample OSDHelmetaG_FD_58716 | JGI IMG/M metagenome (GOLD analysis project Ga0055584, IMG submission 58716) | Pelagic marine sediment microbial communities from the LTER site Helgoland, North Sea, for post-phytoplankton bloom and carbon turnover... | ecosystem: Environmental > Aquatic > Marine >...
GGAGGTGGGGGGGAGCGTCGCGGAACTCGTTGTACTGCTCGACGACACGAAGCGCTTCGTAGCCGTTGGCGGCGGTGGTGAAGTTCTCCTTCCCGGACGCGTCGTCGAAGGTCCAGAGGTCGTAGCTTCCGTCGGGGTTGCCCGACACCGCCACGCCGCGCTCAAGGTCACCGATTGTGACGTAGTTCTCTTCGACGTCGTACAGGAAGTAGCGCTCCTCGCCGCTCTGCGAGTCGACGACGAAGAAGGTCACGTCGCCGCCGTCCGCCTCGGAGGAGACGATCGTCTCGAAGTCCAGCTCACGGCTCCCGAGGCCCTCCACGAGAACCTCACCGGTGTCGAACGCCCAGTAGGAGCCGTCCTCGAAGGAGATGGCGTTGGCTTCCCACTCGTCCAGCCCGCTGAGGCGGATCCCCCAGGTCTTCCAGAGGTGTGAGACGAGCGCTTCGCCGCTGGTCGGCAGCGGACCCGCGGTGTCGTCGTCGTCCCCCGCATCGTCGTCGTCCGCCGCGTCGTCGTCGTCCGCCGCGTCGTCGTCGTCCTGACCGGTCGTGACGTCATCATCGTCTCCTCCCGCGTCGTCGTCCCCGGGGGGGCTGCAGGCGACAGGCAGAAAAAGGGCGAGGACAGAGGCGAGCAAGGCGAAGAGCAGCGGACGAATCATTGGAGGTCTCCGTGGTTGGTTGGGCGGATGGCTACTCGACGAGGCCTGCGCGCAGCGCGTACAGCAGGACCTCGCCATTGTTCTCGACACCGAGCTTCGTTCGGACCCGAGACAGGTGGTTGCTGGCGGTCGAGGCCTGGACCTCGAGCTCCCCAGCGATCGCCCGCACGGACATGCCTTGCAGGAGCAGCCGAAACACCTGGCTCTCGCGAGGACTCAGCGACTCGTGGGGTGCCCCCGCGGCTGTTCCCGCAAGGGCGATCCGACCGTGCAGCTGCGGAGACAGAACCCGCTCGCCCCTCGCCACCCGCCGCACGGCGTCCAACAGCTGCGGGGCTCCGACATCCTTGGTGACGTAGCCCGACAGGCCGGCCTCAACGAGATGAACCGCCAGGCGGTCCTCCGGCTGAACCGTGAACGCGACGATCCCTACCTCCGGCCAGCGTTCCCGAACCAGGCGTACCAGCTCCAGGCCCCTGATGTGGGGCAACGACAAGTCGAGGACCAGGACGTCGCAGGGCGTCCGACCGAGGACATCCACCAGATCGGCACCGTCCACCGCCTCGCCAGCCACTGCAAGGTCCGGCTGGCGCGAGAGGAGGCGTCGAAGGCCGTCCCGGACGATCGGGTGATCGTCGGCGATCACGATCCGCGTCACCGTGGCACCTCGAAGGTGAGCCGTGTCCCGGGCTCTGCCGGCTGCCAGCTCGCCCGGCCGCCGAGCTCCGCCGCGCGCTGCTGGATGCCCTCCAGTCCGCGGCCGGATCGATCCGGCGCCATGCCGCGGCCGTCGTCCGACATCTCCAAGACCACACGGTCCACCTCGAGCTGGAGGCGGACCCGCACGAGACCCGCAGCGGCGTGGCGCACCGTGTTGTGCAGCGCCTCCTGGCAGACCCGGTACAGCGCGGTTCGGTGGGAGTCGGGCAAGTCGTCCAAGGCCCCCGGCGCGTCGAGCGAGAACGCCAACCCCCAGCGGCGCTCTGTGTCCAGGAGCAGTTCGCGGACGGCGCCGACAAGACCCCGCTCCTCGACGAGGCGCGGCTGCAACGCGTCGAGCAGTCGCCTCAGGGAGCGTTGGATGTCCCCCACCTGTTCGTCCAGCTCCGCCAGCAGCCGTCGCGCCTCCTCCTCCCCCGCGTCGACACCCAGGCCCGCCAGGAGGCGCAGCGAGGCCAACTGCTGGCCCAGCCCGTCGTGCAGATCGCGAGCGATCCGCTGTCGCTGCTCTGCGCCGGTCTCCTGGGCGCGCCCGTGCAAGGCCCGCAGTTGCCGGGTCTGGGCGAGGACCCGGTCCTCCAGGTTGTTGGTCAGCACCAACAGCGCCGACTGCTTCTCTTCGAGCCGACGCCCGAGCAGGAAGCCCGAGCGCAACGCCAGGTAGACGACGTGACCCAGCGCGGTCGCCAGGGCCGTGACGAACACCAGGTTGCTGAGGCAGGCGCCGGCCCCGGGGTGGATCCACGCCTCGCTCGGATGGAAGAGGAACGCGCCCCCACATGCAGCTGACAGCGCGATCTCCACCCCGATCCGCGTCCGCAGCGGGACGACGAAGTGCAGCCCGAACAACGGCGCGATGTACGTGAATGAGAACCACAAGGGCTCGGAATTCCCGGCCTCGGCGAGCAGCCAGCCGCAGCCCGCGACGATCAGGGCCGCGAGGGGGCCGACGATGAGCGTCGGGTTGGACCGCGCCCACGTCCACCGCGGGAGCAACAGGCTGGCAGGGACGAGGGTTCCGATCACGAGGAAGCGGAAAGCATCCATCGCCGCGAGGTCCCCGCCAGTCCCTCGGAACACCAGACGGTCGAGGGGCCACCAGACGAGCGCGGCGAGGGCGATGGCGAGTCCGACCCGGGGAAGGACTCGGACCATGACCCCGTCCACCCAGACGCCGAACGCCACCTGATCGATCGCGGTTCGTGGCTCGGCGCTCTGCATCCCAACCTCCAGGCCATGCAAGGGCGAGGGGGCGCATCCCCTCGTTCGTCTGGGACACCGGCACCGTCCTTGCGAAAGTCGCACGGTGACCGAGGGAGGGTCTATAGAGATTGCTTGAGTCTGACGACCGCTGGATGGGCCTGCGGGAAGCAGCGGGGGAGCTTCGCCCAAGGAGAAGAGCCCGCCCGGATCGCTCCGAGCGGGCTCTTCAGTCTTGTGGTCGGCCTTACAGGATGGTTTTGGAACTCTTCCGACGCTGGGACGCCATCCCGGGTCCCATGGGTAGCCCCGCCAACTCGTCAGCAACCGGAGGGCGGGGGCAGGTCCGACAAGCGGCGCCATATCGACTCGGCGAGACGGCTGAACGGTCGCGAAACAGGCGCGAGTCAGGAACTCCCGCGCGTGCCGGCGGACCGCTTCGTACAGCTCCGTCTGCTCCGGGCATCGTCAGTCAGAGCGTTTCGTCGCCCGCTCGAAGACCATAGGTCAGCCTCGCCTCCGCGACGCCGCTGGCCACGCCGGCGAACGACATTCGGCGGAAGCGGGCAGCGGCACACTCGTCCACCGCGGTGTTGGCCAGCGTCGATTCCCGAGCCGACGCCTCGACGACGCGCCCGGCCGAATCGATCTCGAACCGAACTCGGAGCTCGCCGGCGACCTCCGGGGTCGTGTCGAGCTCACGTTGATGGCAGAAACGCAGCTCTCCCGCCTTCTCAGCGACGCTTCGGTCGATGCCCTCGGGGACCGGGCCCGTCGCCTCGTCAGAGCCTGCCCCGTCGGCAGTGAAGGAGAGGACCTCGATGGACAAGGTGGACAGGACAGTCGGTTTCCGCACGACGCTCGGCTCCAGGGAACCCGCTCCGAGACCGCGCCCGAATCTGCCGACGGGCGGCGATGGATCGTCCGCTCCTGCAGCCGCCGTAGGCCTCTCTTCGACAGCCGCCTCCGCAGGTGAGGACGTGGGCGCCTCGACCGGTGCCGCGGAGTCCGACGTGAGCTCGGCGGCCAGAGGCTCGTTGCCGGGGGAGGGGGCTTCCTCCGGCTCGCAACCGGCGGCGAGGACGCCCGCGACGACGAGCAGGACGAGGGCAGGCAAACGTTTCACTGGCAGGGACCTCCGCCGTAGTTTAGGGGGCTTCGAAGGACTCGAGGGCACCGGACGGCGATCGACCCACCGGGCCGCGCTCGGCCGTCGATCCCCCTGCTCTCCACCCGGGGTCCCTCGGACCGCGCTGAGCACCGCCGCGAGACACCCCCGAGACACCCCGAGACACCCCCGAGACACCCCCGAGACGGATCGGCGGGACCAGATGCGCCGGCGACCGACCCGGACGGTGTAGATTCGGCTGTGTTTCTAGCCGCTTACGCCCAGAGCTTCGATCCGGCACGGGACCTGCAATCCGACGTGAACACAACCGTCTGTCTTCGGAGGTCCTCATGTCTCGCTTCGCTCTGTTCGCCCCCGCCATCGTCCTCGCAGCCGCCGTCGCGGGGTGCGCCGCGCCCTGGGGCTGGGACGGCGCGGAGGAGCCGACTCCCTCCTGGGGTGAGCCGACCCCGACCCCCGAGCCCACCCCTGGCGCGATCCAGGGCTGCGACCCCGTCGGCGCGCTGGTGTGCGGGGTCCGCGTCGCCGGCGACACGTCCGGGGACGACGCCACCGCCCGCATCGACGGCTACCCCGTTTCCGTCGGCAACTTCGCTGGCCCGGAGATCGCGTGGACCTTCCAGGCGACCCGCGACGACACCGTCACCTTCGCGTTCGTCGACCCCCGGCCGACGCTCCTCAACCACGACCTCTTCCTCCTCGAGTCGCCCGACGGGACCTGCTCCGCAGCGGACGCCGTGGCCCGCGGCTTCAACAACCTGGAGTTCGACGTCGTCGCCGGCCGGACGTACCACGTGGTGGTGGACGCCCCCGACGGCCAGGAGGGGGCGTTCGAACTCGACTTCGACTGTGCGTCCCAGCCCCTGGACAACCCCAGCGAGCACTACTGGCGGCCCGCGCCCGGCTGCGACGCCGACGCCCTCGCCCGGTACAGGGCCTGCCTCCAAGACGGCGGGTTGCTGGCTGCAACCGGAGGAGACGAGGATCGGCACGGCGAGCCCGTGCTCCCCATGGACGACCCCTTCTGGGACTCCGAAGAGGTCGAACAGGTCCGGACCGACTGCTACCAGCAGGAGCCGACCGTTCACACCTGCGCGGAGCTCGTGGCCCACGACAGCGGACGCCAGGACGACCTCGGCCTCACCGCCGACCCGCGGGACATCCTCCCCCAGGACGAGCACGACCAGAACGACGACGCCGCGAGCCTGCTCGGCGACCAGCTGTGGCAGGACTGGAGCCCCTCGGTCGTTCCGTTCGCGACGGTCTACGGCGTGACTCACGACGGCGTGATGGACGGCTACATCGCCTGCTCTCCCGAGGACTGCCCCCTCAGCGACGCGGCCTGGAACGCCGTCTACGGCCCCCAGTGCGGTGCCGACTACGGTCTTTTGGCCGACGCGGAGCGAGCGCAGCAGGTCGTCCGGGATCAGTTCGTCCAGGCCGACTTCGCCGTCGACCAGCTCAAAGCCCGCCGCGAGGCCCTCAAGCAGGCCATCGCCATCAGCGCCGACGAAGTCGACGCCTACAACGACTCGGTCATCCAGCGCATGACCGCGCGGGCGGTGGGCCATGCCCTGTGGGCGGCGATCGGCGGCACCGTGAAGGGCGCGATGACGACGTGGTGGGTCGACGGGCCGCGGAACTACAGCGTGCAGCGGGTGATGACCCAGGAGCTCCTGGGCTCGCCTCACGCCGTGGGCATCGACGTCGCGCTGCGCGGAAGCCTCCGGGACGACGTCGCGTTCGTACTCGTCGACCAGGCCGCGCCCCAGCTCATCCAGGGCCAGGTGGACAAGCTCGTGACCGACTTCGGCGAGACCGTGACGATCCAGGACGTCGCCATCGGGGTCACCGAGCAGATGATCGAGGAGCTGGCGCAGTTCGCCCCGTCCGCCCCCCGCGCCGGCTACTGGCGCGCCGCCAACGGCGCCCTCAAGGGCCTCCCCTTCCTCGGTCTGTACCTCGATCTGGAGGGCGTCATCCAGGAGTCGCTGCTGTCCATGGACGCCAACCCCGCGCGGGCGGCGTTCGATCTGCAAGTGATGCAGATGCACGTCCTCCTGGACGACCTGAAGACCGCCCGGGACGAGCGCGACGCCGCCATCGCCGCGCTCCCGGGACTCCAGGCCGCGTACGCCCAGTTGGAGGTCGAGTGCAGCCGCTACTGACGATGCGGGCCGCCTCGGAGGCGTAGACTGCGGCCCTGACCGAAGGCCCCCAGGACGCCCTGCAGCTGGGCGACATCGAGCTCGTCAAGCCGCTCGGCAGCGGCGCGCAGGCGGACGTATGGCTGGGCCGCCACCGGCCGAGCGGCGACTTTCCGGTGGCCGTGAAGCTCATGGCCGACGGCCTGACGTTCTCGGAGCAAGCCGCCGACCGCTGGAACGTGGAGCTCCAGGCGGCCGCGAGCCTCGACCACCCCCACGTCGTCCCCGTGTACGACTACGGCCACGTCGGGATCGCCGACGCCGAGCGCAGCGGCGGGCGACTGGCGCCGGGCCGGCGCTTCATCGTCATGGAGTACGTGGCGGGCGAGACCCTGGGAGCGTCACTGGGCGCCCTGTCCTGGACCGACTGCCGACGGATCCTCCTCGCCATCCTCTCGGGCCTGGGGCACGCCCACGCCCGCGGCGTCGTCCACCGCGACATCAAGGGGGGGAACATCCTCTTGGGGAGCTCCGGCGACATCAAGCTGGCCGACTTCGGGGTGGCGGCGGTTCGCGGCGGCGCCGGAGCGCCCGACGTCGTCTCCGGTACCCCGGCCTACATGGCCCCCGAGCAGTGGGTAGGCGACTGGCCGGATCAAGGCCCCTGGACCGACCTGTACGCGCTCGGCTGCCTGGCCTGGGCGATGCTCACCGGCGGCCCCCCGTTCGGCAAGACCGGGGGCATCGCGGCGCTCGGAGCCCGCCACCTGTTCCGTCCGCTGTCGGTCCTGCAGACCTCCGTCGACGTGCCGCCGGGGCTCGATGCCTGGCTGGCGCGCTTGCTGGCCAAGTCCGCCGCGGAGCGACCCCGGACCGCCGCCGAGGCCGCAGCCGCCCTGCGGGCCCTGGATCCGGGGCCCGCTGCCCCCTCCGAAACCCGTCGCCGCGGGCCCCAGGCCGAGGGCGTCCACCTGGTGGGGGCCGGGCTGGGGCTGTTCGCGCTGCGCCGTCCCCGCCTCGTGGGCCGCGACGCCGCCCTGGACCGGCTCGCGGCGGAGCTCGCCGCGGTGCAGGGGGAGGGGGTGCGCCACGTCCGGGTGGGAGGCGACCCCGGGGTGGGACGCTCGGCGCTGCTCATCGGGTTCGAGGAGCGGACTGCGGAGGCCGGCGATGCCCTGCCGCTCCGCATGGGGTCGGGGGAGATGGCGTGGCAGGCCCCGCTGGAGCAACTCCTGCGCATCCAGGGCGTCGAGGGCGAGCGCCGGCTCGAGTGCCTGTTGCGGCGAGCCGAGCAGCCCTGGCCTGACCGTCCGCTCTCGGGTCGAATCCGGGCCCTGTTCACCCCCCGCCCGATGCCGCCGACAGGCTCGCTGGCCCACGAAATGCTGGTCTGCGACGTCCTGACGACCTGGTCCACCGAGCGTCCCCTGGTGTTGTTCGCCGACGACGCCGAGCCCGAGCTGCTCAAGCGCCTGGATGCCCTGGCCGCCGAGCCCCGGGGCCTGCGCGCGCTCGTGGTGTCGGCGCCTCGGGACGGCGAGGCCAGCGCGGACGTCGTGCTCGACAACCTGGGGCCCGCCGCCGAGGGCCGGCTGCTGCGGGACTTCGGCCTCGACGCTCGGCTCGTCGCCCGCGTCGCGGGGGTCACGGGGGGAAACCCCGGGTACGCCCACCGGCTGCTGCGCTCGTGGATCGACGCCGGCTCGCTGGTGCCCGGGTCTGTGGGCTTTCGGCTCGCTCCGGATGTCGACCTCGACCGCCCGGCTGCGGACCTGGCGGTGGACTGGGGCGCCCGCCTGCGAGAGGTCCTGGCCGACCGCTCCGAGGTCGATCGGGCGGCCGTACAGCTCGCCGCGCTGCTCGGTGACGCAGACCCGCCGGTCCTGTGGCGCCTGGCGTGTGCGCGCGCCGGGGTCGTCGCCGAGCCCGACCTCGTCCGCGCGCTGGTGCGGCAGGGGGTGGCCGTCCCCCGCGGGGCGGGCTGGGCGTTCCGACACCCTGCGCTCCGGGCGGCGGGGCGGGTGTGGGCCGAGGACGCGGGGCGAGCGCCAGCGCTGCACCTGGCGGCCGCTGCCGCGTTCGAAGACGTTGGGCGGGTCGACGACGGGGAGCGCGGGCGCCACCTCCTGGCTGGGGGGAGGCCAGGCGAAGCCCTCGCGCCGCTGTTGGCCGGGCTGGACCGCTTGCGGCAGTCGCTCCGCCCCCTGGAGGCCACGGCCCTGGCGGATCGTCTGGAGGAGTGCCTCACGGCCTCAGCGGTCCCCCCCCGAGACAGGGCCTGGTTCGAGCTGTGGCGGCACCGGGTGTCCATCGGGATCGGGGTCGGCGACGTCGAACTGCAGCAGGCCGCGACCCGAGCGTGCCGACGCCACACGGACGCGGCGGAGGACCCGACCCAGGACGTCGAGTGCAAGCGCCTCGAGGGCACGTTCGAGGAGTTCTCGGGCCGCCTGGACGCGGCGCTCGCCCTCTACGGAGACGCCTACGCCGAAGCCCGACGGCTCGGCTCCACGGAGCACGTAGTCCTGTGCGGGCTGCGCCTGGGGGTCGTTCACGGCCGGCAGGGCCGCTTCGACGAGGCCTTGGCGATGCTGGACGGCGTGCTCGCCAAGGTCGATCCGTCAGTCCGCGGCCAGGTCCCCTTGGCCCTCGAGATCATTGCGAACCGCACCCACATCCTTTCGCTCGCGGGCCGCCCCGCCGACGCGCTGACGTCGGCCGACGAGGGGCTTCGCCGGGGAGGCGACGTCCCCTTCGGCCGCATGCACGCCGTGCTGATGGCCATCCGGGGCCGCGTCCTGGCGAGCCTGGAGCGTCTCGAAGAGGCCGAGGCGGAGCTGCGGCGGGCCCTCGAGCTGACCCCCCACCCGGCGTCTCCTGACGCACGCCGCACCGAGCAGGCGCTCCTCGGCGTCCTGCTCACCCGGGGGAGCCCCGAAGACACCCTCGCGCCCCTCCGGCGGCTCCGAAACTGGTGGGAGCGCAAGGGCTCGCTGCCGGACCTGCTCGAGGCTGAGCTGCTGCTCCTGCGCGCGGCGGCGGAGCTGGGAGACGAGGGGGAAGCGGGCGCTGCCCTGGACCGCATCGAGGCGCTGATGCAACGCACAACCGCCCGCAGTCCGGTGCTCCTGCCGTCCGTCCGGGCCGCGGCGCGCCGCCTCCGGGGCGATCAGCGACTCCGCTGCTCCGCGCTCGCTCATGAGCTCACGCGCTCCCTGCAATCGACCTGATTGATCAGCGCCGCAGCTTCGCGGGGTCGATCCCCTCGGCCTCGAACCAGCGATAGACGGTGGCGCGGCTGACGCCGAGGGCGGCGGCAACCCCGGTCATGCGTCCTCGATGCTCGTGGAAGACGGCCACGAGCTCCTCCCGCGGGGGACGCCCCGACACCGAAACCTCCGGCGGCCTCTCCTCGACACCCAGTCCCCCGCGGATCAGGGACGAGTCCAGTCGGCGCTCCAGCTCTTCGTGAGCCCCCTCGCCCGCCTGGCGCCTCAGGGCGAACCAGCGCGCCACGGACTGGAGTTCCCGGATGTTGCCGGGCCAGGGGTGCAGCATGAGCCGATGGACGAGCGAGGCTTCGGGCGCGTCGACGACGGCCGCGACAAGCGTGGGCACGTCCTCGATGCGGTCCCGCAGGGGAGGCAGCTCGAAGGTCCAGCGGTCCAGCCGGGCGAGCAGGTCCGCCCGGAAGCCCCCCTCGGCCACGGCGCGGTCGAGTTCGACGTGCGTGGCCGCGACGACGCGGAGGTCCACCGGCCGCTCACTGCGTCCCCCGACGGGACGCACGACGCGCTCCTGCAGCACCCGGAGCAGGGCCGCCTGAAAGCGTGGGGAGGCGTCGCCGATCTCGTCCAGGAACAGCGTCCCCCCGTCGGCCTGGACCACGAGCCCGGGCTCGTCTCGCGTCGCTCCGGTGAACGCACCGCGGCGGTGACCGAACAGCTGGCTGGTGAGCGTTCCGTCGTCGATTCCCGCGCAGTGGACCGCGACGAACTCTCCGGTGCGGCCCGATGTCGCGTGGAGCTCCCTGGCCACGAGCTCCTTGCCCACTCCGGTCTCCCCGCGGATCAGGACCGCCATGGACTCGGGCCCCACCGTGCGCAGCGAGCGGAGCACGCGAGCCACTGCGGGGCCGACGCCGAGCAGCCGGGGGTGCCGCGGCGTGCGGTGATCGGGCGGGAGGTCACGACGCACGAAGACGAGATCGCCGATGCGGATCACGGCCCCCGGCCCGGGCTCGGCCGCCTCCACCCGCACCCCGTCGACGAAGGTCCCGTTGGTGCTGCCAAGGTCCGTCAGCCGCAGGCCTCCGTCGGCCGGCTCGAGCCGAACGTGCTCGCGCGACAGGCGGCGGTCGTCCAGAACCCCGGCGCCGAGCTCGGCCGATCCGCGCCCGAGGACCAGCGGGTCCAGCAGGGGCACGACCAGGCCGAGGTGTGCGCGGTCCGGATGGTGCGCAAGAACGAGCGCGGGGATCGTCGCCTGGCGCGCGTCGGTGCTCCAGGCCGTGGCCACGGCCGTCTGGGGAAGTCCCTCCATCGACGTCAGTCTATCTCGTCCCATCTCGCTACCAGGAGCCGCAGCCTGCGGACGATCGCTCCTGAACGACGAAGGCCCGACCGGACGTATGCCGGTCGGGCCTTCAATCGATGGTCGG
>Ga0055584_100007746_pt1 | contig 10519 bp, 9 predicted proteins | sample OSDHelmetaG_FD_58716 | JGI IMG/M metagenome (GOLD analysis project Ga0055584, IMG submission 58716) | Pelagic marine sediment microbial communities from the LTER site Helgoland, North Sea, for post-phytoplankton bloom and carbon turnover... | ecosystem: Environmental > Aquatic > Marine >...
GGTCATGATCGACCCCAAAATGCTCGAACTCTCTGTCTATGACGGCATTCCGCATTTGCTCTGCCCGGTGGTTACCGACCCCAAAAAAGCCGTCGTCGCTTTGAAATGGACGGTTCGTGAAATGGAGCAGCGTTATCGCGCCATGTCGACAATGGGTGTCCGAAACATCGCGGGATATAACGCGCGACTCGAAGAAGCTCGCAAAAATGGTGAGGCGCTCACCCGCACAGTACAAACCGGGTTTGATTCCGAAACCGGCGAGCCGATCTACGAAGACCAGCCACTCGATATGAGTCCGCTGCCCTTCATCGTCGTCATCGTCGATGAAATGGCAGACCTGATGCTGGTCGCTGGCAAAGAAGTTGAATCATCCGTTCAGCGCATCGCCCAGATGGCTCGAGCAGCAGGCATTCATCTAATCATGGCGACGCAACGTCCCTCTGTGGACGTCATCACGGGAACAATTAAAGCCAACTTCCCAACCCGGATCAGCTTCCAAGTAACCTCGAAAATCGATAGCCGAACGATCCTGGGTGAGGCCGGCGCGGAACAACTCCTCGGTCAGGGCGATATGCTCTTTATGGCCGGTGGCGGTCGCATCTCTCGCGTCCACGGACCGCTGGTGACGGATGAAGAAGTCGAGCGGGTCGTTACCGCGCTCAAAGCTCAGGGCATGCCAAAATATATCGAGGAAGTCACCAAGGAAGAGCCCGGCAGCGCTATCGGCGCAGGCGGAAGCGAAAACAGCGATGGCGACGCGCTATACGACGACGCGGTAGCGCTTGTCTGTCGCGAACGCAAAGCCTCAACGAGTTTTGTTCAGCGACATCTATCAATCGGATATAATCGGGCAGCGCGCATCGTTGACCAAATGGAAGCTGAAGGCGTTATCAGCGCCGCGAACCATGTCGGCAAGCGCGAAGTGCTGGCACGGGATATCGATAATCGCGAAGCGTAGAGATAGAAAAATCGGCACCCCGTCTTATCTGTGCCATATTGATGCGTATAGATTTGATAGATGGGCCCGACAGTGAAAAACAGTCTTCTTCTTAAGCTGACAGCCATGACAATGGTTTGTCTTTGCATGACCTACGGCATGACATCATCGTCCTATGCCCAAAAACCGGCTGTAACGGCATTCTCCCAAGACAAATCGGTCATCGCCGCGGAAAAATTTCTAAATTCTATCCGCACCTTAAAGGCACCTTTTGTACAGGCTGCGTCCAGTGGCGGGTATGCGAGAGGCAATCTTTATATTAAACGCCCCGGCGATTTGCGGATTGATTACGATAAACCAACGAGCTTGCAAGTTTATGCCGATGGGACCTGGCTGTTTTATGTCGATGAAGAACTTAAGGATGTCAGCCAGATTCCGCTCGCTGCTACACCAGCTTCATTTCTGGTGCGAGACAAATTTAGTTTCTCCGATGGCCTAACCATACAAAAAGTGGAAAAGAGAAATCGTACCCTGCGCATAACAGTGGCACGGCGCGGCGAAGAGGATAGCGGGTCACTAACTTTGATACTGAGCGAGGGCGCAAATGCCTTTCGCGGCTGGACCGTCACTGACCCCCAAGGGGTAAAGACAACCATTTCGCTTTTGTCTCCCATCCTGAATCAACCCATCGCCAAAGAAGTCTTTGTGTTTACGCCGCCTGACTGGGCGTTCCCGGCAGACGTCCAGGAGTAGCCTCCGAGTTGCGATCTGAGCCCTCTCGTGATAGCCAAGAGGGGATGTCAGCCAGATCTAAAAACCCCATCATAGGCGTGCCGGTTAACTACACACCCGCCACAGACACCACGTCAGCGCTGTTCTCGACAGCGGAAAAATATGCACGCGCTTCCATGGAAATTTCGGGGACAGCGCCCATTCTTATTCCAGCCTTTGGCAATTCTACCCAATTTGAGTCAATTCTCGACACGATAGACGGATTGCTGCTCACCGGCGGACTGGCGAATGTCGAGCCTCACCACTATGGCGGCCCCGATTTTCCTGATGATGAAGCTATTGATCCCGAACGCGACAAAACGGTTTTGCCACTTATCCGCGGTTGCATAGAGCGCGGAATCCCGGTCTTTGGAATCTGCCGCGGCATACAGGAAATCAATGTTGCGATGGGGGGCACGCTGCACTACCGCGTTCATGTTCTCCCGGGCAAAAATGACCACCGAATGCGCCGGGATACCGACATCATGACGGAGCGTTACGAACTCCGGCACTCGATTACCCTGACACCAAACGGGTTTCTTCATGGGCTCCTCGGGCAAACAGAAACAATGGTCAACTCGCTACATGGTCAAAGCGTCGACAAAGTCGCCGATGGCTTTGTCGTGGAGGCGTTGTCGCCCGATGGAGTCATCGAAGCCATTCATATGCCCGATGCAAAACGCCTTACAGTCGGTGTTCAATGGCACGCCGAATGGCACCCTCAAAAGCATGATTTAGCTAAGAAGCTTTTTGGTGAATTTGGTGATGCCGCGCATGACCATGCCGCCAACAAACAAATATAGACAGGAATTTATACATGCGGATCGTTACCTGGAACATCAACTCACTGCGCTTGCGGATGCCAATGCTTGGCAAAATTGTCAAACAATTGGAGCCTGATGTTGTTTGCCTTCAGGAGATTAAAGTCGAGGACGGGTTGTTCCCCGCAGATGATGTGCGGCAACTCGGATTCGAGCACATGCTGTTTCGCGGCATGAAGAGCTATAACGGCGTTGCCATCTTGTCTCGCGTACCGCTTGTCGAGATGAAAAAGCGACTATGGTGCGGTAAAGATGATTGCCGTCATCTTGCAGCTAAACTACCCGACGGGACCGAGCTCCATAATTTTTATGTACCGGCTGGTGGTGATATTCCGGACCCCGTCGAAAACGACAAATTCGCCCACAAGCTTGCTTTTATCGAGGAAATGGCTGACTGGTTTGGCAGCAAACGTCCGGCCAAGCGTATCCTCGTCGGGGATTTAAACATCGCGCCCCTGGAGAACGATGTTTGGTCCCATAAACAACTTCTGAAAATCATCAGCCACACGCCCGCCGAAGTGGATGGACTCAATAAGATTATGACTGTGCATAAATGGATTGATGCGGTCCGGCTGATCATCCCCCCTGAAGAGCTGTTGTATAGCTGGTGGAGCTATCGCAACCGAACCTGGCCCGGCAACGACCGGGGACGACGCCTCGACCACATCTGGATTACACCCGCGCTCAAGGATAAGGTAAAAGACGCGTCCGTCTTTCGTGAAGCGCGTGGTTGGGAAAAGCCCTCCGACCATGCTCCTGTAACCATTGATCTGGATATATAGAGACGCCCCTGTTCGTGAACCTCGTCGGATTTAAGAAAATTTCTTGAATCTTAAAAATCAAAACCCATATCTAATTTGAAGGCGCCAGCTACTGGGTCTTCGAATTTTGAAATCGGGTTTGGCCATTTGGCAGACCCCCTAACTGATATTGCTCATAGGAGGGTATCGATATGACGACTTTTGATTTTTCCCCACTTTTCCGTTCATCAATCGGCTTCGACAGTATTCCACGACTCTTGGATACTGCGATGCAATCAGCAGACCGCAGTGACGGCTATCCGCCCTATAACATTGAAAAAGCCGATGACAATCATTATCGAATTTCAATTGCTGTTGCCGGGTTTAGCGAAGACGATCTGGAGATCACAGCGAAAGAAGACACGCTCGTCGTCCGCAGCAAGGCGCAGGAAGTGGAAGACAAGGCCACCTACCTCTATCGAGGGATTGCCGGGAGAGCGTTCGAACGCAAATTCCAGCTCGCTGATCACATCCAGGTAGCAGGAGCTGACCTTACCAACGGGCTGCTTCACATAAATCTGGAGCGTGAAATTCCGGAAGAACTAAAGCCCCGATCCATTGAGATCAAAACCAGCGATACCAAACAATTGTTTGGCAAAGCGGCATAATTTCTTACTCAGTCAGCAAAACGGCGTCCCGGTTTAGTTGCTTCCGGGGCGCCGCGATGTTCCAACGTCGCAATTAAGCGCTGCGGGCGTCACGGAGCTGGGCATTGGTTTGCTCAAGCCGTTGAGCAAGTTCCCGCATAATCTCGATCCCCATATCGGGATATTCCCGCACCATTTGAAAAAACAAATCTTTGGAAATGGCGAGCGTCGTAACCTGATCGTCCGCCCGCAAGGTTGCCGTTCTCGGAACATCGCAGAGGATCGCGATTTCACCGACCAGTTCATTCTTACCTATTTTAGCAACGGCCAGTTCTCCGCCAGGACTATCTATCAGGACATCTGCATTGCCATCGATAATGATGTAGGCCGTATCCCCGGAATCGCCCTGGTGAAAAAGTTCCTGACCTTGGCCAAAAATAACCCGCTCGCTGGCAAAAGCCAAAAGCTTGAGCTTCGACGGATCAATTTTTGAGAACATCGGAATGTTTCGAAGCAGTTCGACTTCCTCGTTCAAACTCACAGCAACCTCCTTTTGTGCCTATTCGGCACGAATCAAATCCATGAGAGCACTACCCTCATTTCCCAGTTCAGCGTAATTGCCTTGTTCAACAACCCGACCCGCCTGCATCACCAGGATTTTATCAAATCGTTCCGCCAGAGCGGCCCGATGAACAACCCAAATAACGCTTCTGCCGTCAAATTCGGTAAGCAAATTGTCCAAAATTCGCCCTTGGCTGGCACCGTCAATTGTGGCCGTCGCCTCGTTAAGAATGAGCACATCGGGCTGCTTAATAACAGCGCGCGCCAAACCTAGTTTTTGGCGCTGCACTGACGATAAGCGTCCACCGCCGACACCAACCTGGAAATCGAGACCGACCGCAATTATATCATCGCGAAGCTCCAGCATGGTGACGACATCGGCGATCGCCGCGCCGACTCGCTCAGTCCCCCGAGCATGGCCATAGGCCAATTTTCCAAACAAGATATTATCCTGCAAGGAGGCGGAGGCGGTGTAGCTGTCCTGCTCAAATTGTTCGACGGCGTCTTGCAAATTTTCAGGCAAGTTGTCAGCGAATATTTTTCGCGCCGCGAGAATTTGAGCCTTGAAGGATTCATCAACGACATCAAGCCGATGGCGAGCCGGCGACAGGCGGAACGGCAATGACAAGAGCATCGTTCTCTCATCATCGCGCAACGCGTCCACGCCCTCTCGTCCTAGGCGAGCAAGGAGCGCCTGATAGACCGGCAGATCTTCATGGCTGATGAACGCATATCTTTCAAAAAATTCATGTCCTGGCGGTAAATCTGCAAACAACTCGACCATTGTCGAGGCAACCTGTCGTCCAGCATCCAACATAACGTCGGTCAGACCGGCGATTTCGAGGACCTCAAGGACATAAGAATGCTCAGCTAATTTATCGAAATCAAAAGCATCCCCGACCGGCCGACCGAAAAGAAGGTTTTCACCAACGGTCGCATTGTCATTGTATTTTTCTTTATCGAAGACTTCGACTAAGGGGCTCAGTTCGGGGTCGGCAAGCTTCTTCCGGAAAGCGGCGCGCGCTTCCAGAATTCGGGAGGCCAATTGCGGATTGGCTTCCGGAACAATCGCACCGCGCAGCCCTAAGGCATATATGTCTTCTTTGAGGTCGACCATATCAAGGACATCAAGAGCGCGCTGAGTCAGAGCGTCGGGGTTGTCTAGCCCCGCAGCGGTGTAATCGATCCAGTCTGCCGCGGAGTCATCCGTTGAATTTCCGGACAATGTTGATTCTGCTTCGTGCTTATCGCGCGTTGACTTCTCATCGGCAGAATAATCTGCCGGGATTAAAGGACGGTGCTTCAAGCCATAGGTTAAATTGTCTTTTACGGATGTTGAAAATATATAGGCCGTGGGACCGACATAGCCGAGCCTCCGACCCGTGACAGCTTCCGGCAATTTATCGAGCGGCGCGCCATCGATCGCGAGCGTACCGCCAGTTGAAACGATGAGCCGAGACAGCAGTAACCCAAGCTGATCTTTACCGCTACCGCCGGCACCAACAATCGCGACATGGTTTCCTTCAGTCGTTTCAAATGACGCCGATTCAATTAACGCATGGCCGGTTTCATCTTCCAACCGAATGCCGGATGCAGAGAAATTTCCGACAAGGGGCTTAATAGTGTCAGGCTCACCGATTTGCTGATCGGCATCCATCATGCCCATTGGCTCGAATTGTTCGATGACCTGATCATATTTGATCGCGGCATCAGCGCGGCGCTGATAGAAATTGAGAAGTTCCTTCCAGGGTGCCGCCAGATCTTTATTGGCGGCAAGAACCGCAACCAGGGTGCCGATACCCAGCTCGCCTTGAATAACGAGATAGCCGCCAAAAGAGTAAAAGAAAAAAGGCCCGAGATGATTGACGGTATTGTTTATGAACTTGATCACAAACTTCCAAAGATACGCTTTGTATCGCGTGACAAAGATGTCGTTTAGCCGATTTGAAAACACGGCGAGTTCCAAACGGGCGGTATTGTTCGAGTGAATTTCCTGAACGCCTGAGACGGTTTCACCGATCCGCTCTGATAACCCACGAACCAACCGCACCCGTTTTTTATTCAACAGGTTCACGCGACGTTGGAGCTTGGGGATAAAATAGAATTGGAGGGGGTAAAACATGATGGCGGCCAGAGCCAACCAAACGTTTTGCCAAAGTACGAACGTCAAAATGACGAGAAGATACCCCCCCTGAAAAATTGGCAGGGAATATGCTTCGCCAAAGAATCCACCGAGGGGTTCAACCTCAGCGTTGATCATCTGAATGACTTCGCCCTGCGATACCTTACGAAAGGTCGGTTGAGGAAAACGCAAAACCCGGCCATAGAGATCGTAGCGCAAGCGGCGCAACATCCGCTCGCCGGTCAGACCGCGATAAATATTGATGACGTATTTAAAGCCCTGATTGACGAGGACGAGAAACAGAAAGACCCCGCATGCCGCAAAGAGATACGTAATCGAATCCATCTCGACGCCAAAGGCCTCGACATTAAACGCAACACCATTTTTAGCGGCCGCGGTCCCGATATGGTTGATGATCTGTTTAATGGTGAATATACGTCTCTCAGCCTACATATGGACGTTGAGGAGACGCTTGCATTGCGCGCAAGCATTATCAAGCACACCGCCGATATCTTTAATCCAGATTTGTTTATCGTTGACAAAGAACCCGGAGGACTGCGCAGCGAAGTTCGCGAAACGCTTGAAATGCTTAACGAACGGGGCGTTCCGGTCATCTTGGGTTTGCGAGACGTTATGGACGACCCAACGTCACTTGCTCGCGAATGGAAGCGTAAAAATGCCCTTCCCATCGTTCGTGATTTATATGACGAAATCTGGGTTTATGGACTGCCGCAAATCTGTAACCCGCTAGAGGAAATAGATTTACCGCAGTCAGTCCATAGAAAGACAGTCTATACCGGCTATCTCCCGCGGGTAGACGAAGGCGCCACGCGACCCTCCAGCCACGAACCGCCAATCGACGGCCCTTATCTTCTGGTTACGGCCGGCGGTGGTGGTGACGGCGACGCCCTCGTTGATTGGGTCTTGCGAGCCTATGAGCTCAACGAGACCGGGCTTTTGCCCGCCTTGGTCGTCCTTGGGCCCTTTATGCCACCCGAAATGCAGGCCGGCTTTCTCGAACGCGTTCAACACTTGCCGTCGGTTGAGGCCATCACCTTCGATCCAGGGGTCGAAGGCTTCATCAAACAAGCCGCCGGTGTGGTCGCAATGGGTGGTTACAACACATTTTGCGAGATTCTCTCCTTCGATAAGCCGGCCTTGATCGTCCCGCGCACGGTGCCACGCCAGGAACAGCTCATTCGCTCACAACGAGCGGCAGAATTGGGCATGATTAAATGCCTGGTCGACGATGGCAACCGCGACCCGCGCGTGATGGCAACAGCCTTACGTCATTTACCGCAACAGATTAGGCCTTCCGACATTGTCGTCCCCGGTCTGTTGGACGGGCTTGATAACGTGAATCGCCTAACCGACCGGATTCTATCTAAACGCCCACGGCGTCCAGTCGTACTGGCCCGCCAGAACGGGTAGTGCCCAGGTGGGCGGGATTGCATTCGTCCTGAAGGGCTATCCTCGCCTGTCAGAGACCTTTATCGCACAAGAAATTTTAGGACTTGAACAGGCCGGGCTAGAGCTAAATCTGTACTCTCTTCGCCGCCCTACGGACACCAAGAGACACCCAATCCACGAAGAAATTGCAGCTTCCGTAACCTATTTACCTGAATACTTATATCACGAGCCAGTACGACTATATAGGGCCTGGAAGTATGTCCGAGTACTACAGTCATACCGCCAAGCTTTATCGTTGTGGTTCAACGACTTAAAGAGAGATTTAACGCCCAATCGCGTTCGCAGATTTGGACAGGCAGTAGTGCTGGCGGCAGAGCTTCCTGCCGACATAACGCAACTGCACGCCCATTTTTTGCATACGCCCGCTTCGGTAACCCGTTACGCCGCCATACTTCGTGGTATTCCCTGGTCAGTCTCTGCCCACGCTGTAGATATTTGGACGACCCCCGATTGGGAAAAACGTGAAAAGCTTTCTGATTGCGCCTGGGCAACCAGCTGTTCTCAAATCGCGGTACAAAATCTTCGCGGCTTAGCGCCAACGCCCGACAGTGTATCGCTAATATATCATGGGCTAGATCTCAATAGGTTTGCCGTAGCCTCTCAACCCAAACCACTGCGTGATGGCTCTCAACCCGACGACCCGATACAAATCATAACGGTTGGCAGAGCCGTTGAGAAAAAGGGGCATGACATCGTAATTGCAGCATTGGCTGCGATACCAAAGAATATTCAGTGGCGCTGGACCCATATTGGGGGTGGCGAGCTTGTAAAGGCTCTCAAGAGGCAGGCTGCAGCCGCCGGTTTGAATGATCGGATCGATTGGCGCGGCAGTCTTCCTCAGCAGGAGGTCATAGACGCCTATCAGAGCGCAGACCTCTTTGTCTTAGCCAATCGGGTAGCGGCAAACGGTGACCGGGATGGGCTACCAAACGTCCTCATGGAGGCACAAAGCCAAAAGCTCGCCTGTATCGCATCAAATGAGGCCGCGGTACCAGAACTTATCGAAGATGGGCTAAACGGGTATCTGGTCACTCCCGAAAATCCACAATTGCTCGCCGAAAAAATTATAGATCTCATTCAAAACCCCACCAAACGGGTGAAAATGGGTGAGTCGGGACGAAATATCATCGAAAACAGGTTCTCTCACCTCATTGGCGTTGACGTTTTAGCTCAAAAATTCGTTGAAACCCCTCAAATTACTGAAAATCGATCGCTAGAACCGCAAAAGGTAGCCATTTAGGGCCGATGAAGGTCGCTTTTTACGCACCAATGAAGCCACCAACGTCGCCAAGGCCCTCCGGTGACCGGTTTATGGCGCGGTTAATTATGTCCGCCCTAAAACACGCAGGCCATGACGTATTTCTCGTCAGCCAATTCCGCAGTTGGAACGGAAAGGGGGGGTCTAAACAGCAAAGAACACTCGAAATTCGTGCTCAAAACGTTGTTAAACGACTTTTAGAGAAGTATTCAACCGACAAAACTGCCATTAAGCCGGAGATTTGGGTCACCTATCACCTTTATTACAAAGCACCCGACCTTATTGGACCCGCAATAAGCCAATTTTTAGGTATTCCATACGTTATTGCGGAGGCGTCCCATGCCCCCAAGCGCGCGATTGGAAAATGGGCAAACGGCCACTCGTCTGCAGAACAAGCGATCCGTCTCGCTGATCATATCGTTTCGCTTAATCCTGCAGACACGCCCTGTATTACGCCGTTACTAAAAAAATCAGCCCGAATAACACCATTAAGGCCTTTTTTACCCGCAAAAAACCTGATTCCCGCCAAAAACGGCGCGGCCGTTCATCAAAAGTCACCCGTGATAAACGGGCTAGACCCCAAGGTTCCGACACTTGTCACAGTTGCTATGATGCGTGACGGCGACAAATACGCGTCTTACTGCGCCCTAGCTGATACGCTGGGCCAAATTTCTGATCTACCGTGGCAATTACTAGTTATTGGAGACGGCCCGACGCGCCGGGCTTTGGAGCATCGCTTCGGCTCATTGGGAAATCACCGCGTCCAGTTTTTAGGCGCCTTACAAAGCAAAAACGTGGCCTCGGCGCTCGGCGCAGCGGATTTATTCATTTGGCCGGCCATCAATGAAGCGTATGGCATGGCAATATTGGAGGCCCAAGCGGCGGGCCTTCCGGTTGTTGCGGGGAATTCTGGCGGCGTTGGGCAAATTGTTCGCGACGGAAAAACTGGTATTTTAACCAAAGAGGGCAATATAAAAGACTTCGCAAATGCCGTTGCTCTATTACTCTTAAATTCGGACCGGCGTTCAGCGATGGGGGAAGCAGCAAAACAGGTCATCAAAAGGGACCATTCATTCGAACAAGCCGTCGTAAAACTCAATTCCATTCTAATTGAATCTAAAAAAGGAAAAGCACGATGATATCGCTTGCCCTCATCCGGCATGGGCCCACCGTCTGGAATGAACAAAAGAGA
>Ga0055584_100007747_pt1 | contig 10519 bp, 10 predicted proteins | sample OSDHelmetaG_FD_58716 | JGI IMG/M metagenome (GOLD analysis project Ga0055584, IMG submission 58716) | Pelagic marine sediment microbial communities from the LTER site Helgoland, North Sea, for post-phytoplankton bloom and carbon turnover... | ecosystem: Environmental > Aquatic > Marine >...
CGTCTGGTTTTGGTCCAGAAGAGTCTAGGTTCGAGCCCTAGTAGGCCAACAAAAAAGTCTGATCAAAACGATCGGACTTTTTTATTTTTATATCTATCCTAAAAATCTCTTGATTAAGATCTCTTTACTATGTTTTATAAAGATTGACGATTAATAGATATTGTTCTATATTTTAATTTGTCTATCAATTTGTTGCTGAAGAGATATAAATGTTTCGGTTCGTGATACACCTGATATGGTTTGAATCTCTTTGTTTAATAAATGCATCAAATGTTCATTGTTTTTGGCTAATATTTTTATGAAAATACTCCAATGTCCTGTTGTGTAATGGCATTCTATAACTTCAGGGATTTTTTTTAACTGTTTGACTGCTTCGGGATTGTTTGCTGCTTTGTCTAAATATACCCCCACAAAAGCCATAGTTGAATATCCTAAAACTTTGGGGTCGATGATAAACTTTGAACCAGCGATTAAGCCTGATTTTTCCAACTTGCGTAACCGCTGGTGTATTGCTGCCCCCGAAATACCTACCTGGCGAGCTATCTCCAAAATAGGTGTTCGCGCATCCGACATCAATGCACGTAATATGGCTTTGTCGATACCGTCTATATTGATATTAGGAGGTGTTGTTTTCAATAGATTTGATGTCTTTGTGTTAAATGTTTAAAGAGTTGTACCCTAAATAAGGAACAACCTTATCTTTAAATACGATATTGTGAGTCTCTAATTCTTTTAATATTGGGCTATATACTTCTTTACGAATCGGAATTTGTACTCCTGGCGTGGTGATTTTTCCGTTTAAAATGGATAGTGTGGCTATAGCTACTGGCAATCCAACGGTCTTTGCCATGGCTGTATATGTTTGATCTTCTCCTATGCATACCATAGTCGAATCTATTTGATGTTTTTTTCCATCTAACTCATATCCAAACTTATGATACATCACCAACATATCTTTGTCTTCTTGATCCAAAGTCCATTTGTCCATCAGAATCTTTTGAAGAATTTGTGCTGGAGTGGCTCGTTTTAACCCAACCATTTTCGTTGGACTAAATATGTCTAATTCTTCCAATTTGTCCCATACAATATCATCTTGGTCTATCTTAAGTTGATGTCTAAATTTTAATTCTACAGAGTCTGTGGGGCTGTATGGCAAAAAGGCATTTACAAAATCGCGATAACTCATATTTTCACTGTCGTCTATAGTGTAGCTGTCGTCTGTCATACCTAATTGAACAAACATATTCCACGCTCGAGAAAAGCCAACACGGCGCATTGTTCCTCTATAGAGGGTTTTGACGTCATCCAAGCCATATACCGATTGATATTTTAAAGAATCTCGATTGGCATAGGCTTCAAATCTGCCATAACCATCAATTTCTAAAAATTCTGTACGTCTAAATAATCGATTGTATGGAATATATTTGTAGGTGCCTTCTTGTAAAAATTTGGCAGCACCACCTTGTCCTGCAACTACAACGTTCCTAGGGTTCCATGTGAATTTGTAATTCCATAGATTGTTGTCGCTTTCTGGTGCAACCAAGCCGCCACAAAACGATTCAAACAGAATGATGTTTCCGCCTTTGTCACGTATTTCATCAATTACACGCATGGCACTCATATGGTCAATTCCTGGATCTACTCCTATTTCATTCATAAAAACTAAGCCTTTCGATTTTGCTTCTTCATCTAAAGCTTGCATCTCTTTGCTTACGTATGAAGCTGTTACCATAGGCTTGCCTAATTTTAAACAGTCTTTTGCTGCTTCAATATGGAATCGAGCTGGCAGCATTGATACTACTATGTCTGATGCTTTAATGGCTTTTTCTCGACTTTCCTGATTGAATATATCCAATGTTATCGCTTTAGATCGAGGATGTCCATTTAGTAATTTCTCTGCATTTTTAACGTTTAAATCGCCTACTGTAAGAAATAAATCTTCTCGTTCGGCACGTTCTAAAAAATATTGAATAAGGTATGAGGTCGATTTTCCGGAACCTATAACTAATATATTTCGCATATTTCTGGTTTGTTCTGTAATTTTGTATTCACGAATGTAATAAATCAAAAGGGTTTTAAAAATCCGAAATTGTTAAATATGAATAAACCAATTTTAATCACAGCTTCAGTATTGGGATTCTTAGCTGTAATTTTGGGAGCTTTCGCAGCTCATGGTCTGCAAAAATTAATAGCCCCTGAACAAATCAAAACGTTTCAAACAGGGGTTACTTATCAAATGTATCATGCGTTATTCTTGTTGTTCTTAGGATGTATCAATAGTATTAGTTATAAAGCTAAAAAAATTGTTTATAGGCTAGTAGTATTGGGTATTATCTTGTTTTCTGGTTCTATTTACGGTTTGGCAACCAACCAGTTGTCAAGCTTTGATTTTAAAGCCATAGGCTGGATTACTCCTGTTGGTGGAACTCTATTAATTGCTGCGTGGTTTATATTATTTCTCAATTTCATGAAAATTAAACAAGATTAACACTCAGCTTTTTGTGGGGGTTTTAAAATATTGTTTTAGCTTTGTGACATCAAAACAACACATTATCATGGTTAACCATACACAAACAACGAAAACGATTTCGTTAGAACAGTACGGCATTAAAAGTGCCAAAGTAAACTATCAGTTATCTGCTGATGAACTTCATGAACAAACCATCTCCAAAGGACAAGGTGTAGAAGCTTCTTCTGGTGCTTTGGCCGTAAATACAGGAGAATTTACAGGACGATCGCCTAAAGACCGATTTATCGTAAAGGATAGTATCACTGAAGATAAAGTTTGGTGGGGTGATATCAATATCCCGTTTGATCCTAAGGATTTTGATAAACTTTATGACAAAGTAGTAGATTATTTGTCTGAAAAGGAAATCTATGTGAGGGATAGTTATGCTTGTGCCGATGATAACTATAGGCTTAACCTTCGTGTAATTACCGAATATCCTTGGAGTAATTTGTTTGCATTTAATATGTTTTTGAGACCTACAGAGGAGGAACTCAAATCTTTTGAACCTGAATGGACTATTGTAAATGCTCCTGGTTTTATGGCTAATCCTGAAGAGGATGCTACTAGGCAACACAATTTTGCTATTCTAAACTTTACCAAAAAAATCGTATTGATTGGAGGAACTGGATATACTGGAGAAATTAAAAAAGGTATTTTTTCTGCTCTAAACTTTATCCTTCCTGTATTTAAAAATACATTGCCTATGCATTGTAGTGCCAATGTAGGTAAAGATGAGGACACAGCTATATTTTTTGGTCTATCAGGAACAGGAAAAACAACGCTTTCTACAGACCCTGAAAGAAGTTTGATAGGGGATGACGAACATGGATGGACCAACGAAAATACCGTGTTTAACTTTGAAGGCGGATGCTATGCTAAGGTTATTAATCTTTCAGCTGAAAAAGAACCTGAAATTTACGGTGCTATCAAAAAAGGAGCTGTCCTTGAAAATGTTATCTTGAATGAAAATGGTGTTGTCGATTTTTCTGATGATTCTATCACTCAAAATACTCGTGTTAGTTACCCTATATATCATATAGAAAATATCAAACAACCATCTATAGGTCATAATCCAAAAAACATTTTCTTTCTTACTGCTGATGCTTTTGGTGTATTGCCTCCAATTTCAAAATTAACTCCAGCTCAAGCAGCTTACCACTTTATTTCTGGGTATACTGCTAAAGTTGCAGGAACTGAAGACGGTATCGTAGAACCTGTACCGTCTTTTTCAGCTTGTTTTGGAGCGCCTTTTATGCCGCTGCACCCTGCTAAATATGCCGAAATGCTAAGCAAAAAAATGAAAGAAGCAGGAGTCAATGTTTGGTTGATAAATACAGGATGGACAGGTGGTCCTTATGGAGTAGGTAAACGAATGGAATTAAAATACACCAGAGCAATGATTAATGCCGTATTAAATGGAGAATTAGGATTGTATGATTACGATAATTATCATATTCATACTGTATTTGGACTTGCTCAGCCTAGACAGTGTCCTGGAGTTCCTACAGAAGTATTAAGCCAAAGAAATATGTGGAATGATGATGAGGCTTATTACAATGCTGCTTTTAAGTTGGCTAATGCCTTTAGAGAAAACTTTAAGCAGTTTGAAGAATATGCAAGTGAAGAAATTAGACGAGGAGGACCTCAACGCTTCGAATTTTAAAATAATAATGTAATAATAAAAAAGCGATTCAATTATGAATCGCTTTTTTATTATTCTAAAAAATACCTCAATTTATTTCCCTTTGTTTACTTTCTCTATATATTTCTCCAATGCCATAGTCATTGATGGTGTCTCAGGTGTTGGTGCAGCAATATCTACTCTTAACCCTCGCTCTTCAACAGCTTTTATTGTTGTCTTTCCAAATACAGCTATACGTGTATTATTTTGTTTAAAATCAGGGAAGTTATGGAACAATGATTCTATTCCTGATGGGCTGAAAAATACCAAAATGTCATAAAATACATTCTCCAAGTCGGAAAGGTCGCTTATAACGGTTTTGTAAAAAACTGCTTGTTTCCATTTCACCCCCAATTCATTTAGAGTGTCAGGAACATCGGGTTTTAACTTGTCTGTAGTTGGTAGTAAAAACGATTCGTTCTTGTACTTTTTTATTAAAGGAACCATATCTTGGAAGGTGCGTTTTCCTACGTATATCTTACGTTTTCTGTATACAACATACTTCTGTAGATAAAAGGCAACAGCTTCAGATTGACAGAAATACTTCATAGTGTCAGGTACTTTAAAGCGCATCTCTTCTGCAACTCTAAAGAAATGATCTACAGAGTTTCTACTCGTAAGAATAATAGCAGTATATTGGCTTAAATCTACTTTTTGTTTTCTAATCTCTTTGGCGGGAACGCCTTCAACATGAATAAATGGTCTGAAATCTATTTTTACCTTTTGTTTTTCTTGTAGTTCAAAATAAGGCGAGTTTTCGATTTTAGGTTCAGGCTGTGACACTAAAATGGTTTTCACTTTCATAAGCTCTAGTATGGTTTTAAGCGGTAATTATCTTGTATGAAATTAGATAAGGTCCTATTTCAAGTGTGCAAAGATACAAAATAAAATAGAAAAAATTATTCAACAATAAATTTTGATGAGATTTAAAAGTTGTTACAAAACCTATTAGGTTAATAAGGGTTACTAATCCTATGGTTGTGAAAATGAGTGCTTTGGAGGGCTCTGTTGCAAAAAGCATAAAAAGACTCGAAAAGAATAAAATAAACCCACTGTAATTTAAATAACTTGTTTTTTGAAAAAGATAAGAATCTATAAGTTCATCTATTTCAAAAACGCTACCTATAAGACGTTCCAATAATACTTTTATTAATATAAAAGAAGAAATACCTAGTGCTAATTTTAAAAACCAAGATAGCTCAAATGGTTCTGGAGTTACTAAGGTATTGTAGGAAATGTGAGTAAAAACTGCAGCTGAAAGCGTAAAGTTTACAAACAATAAAGCATCAAACAAATCGATGAATTTTTGTTCTTTAGTATATATTTTGAGATATTTTGAGTTGCCAATGACTCCCAAATAAGAAAAAAAACGGTTTTCATATAAAAATTTGGTCAAGCAAATAAAGCTAAAACCTAATACCAAGAATATGGTCAGCCAATCGTTTAATACAATGGTTCTAAGCATACGGCTAATTTATAAAATTGTATTGAATCTATTTAACTTTTATTTATATCTATTATCAATCCTTTAGTAAATTTAAAAAACTTACTTTTGCTAAAATTTGTTCAATAATATATGAACGACACCCTCGTTATCATACCAACTTATAATGAGATTGAAAATATCGAAGCCATAATAAGAGCTATCTTCGCTCAAAAAAAAGGTTTTGATGTGCTGATTGTTGACGACAATTCTCCTGATGGAACTGCCAAAGTGGTGAAAACGCTTCAAAAAGAATTTAGTCAATCGTTGCACCTTTTACAAAGATCTCAAAAAACAGGTTTAGGTACTGCTTATATTGCAGGATTTAAGTGGGCTCTGAATAAAGCATATCAATACATTGTAGAAATGGACGCCGATTTCTCCCACAACCCTGATGATCTTGTTAAACTTTATGAAGCTTGTAGCTCCAATGGTGCCGATATAGCTATTGGTTCGCGATATGTCAATGGGGTTAATGTTGTAAATTGGCCAATGAGTAGAATCTTACTATCATACTTCGCTTCTAAGTACGTTAGATTTATCACTAGAATGCATATCCATGATACTACAGCTGGTTTTGTTTGCTATAAAAGAAAAGTTCTCGAACAAATAAACCTTGATGGCATAAAATTTGTCGGTTATGCTTTTCAAATAGAAATGAAATTTAAAGCATATCTGAAACAATTCAATATCATAGAAATTCCTGTAATTTTCACGGATAGAGCCAAAGGACATTCCAAAATGAGTAGTAAGATTATTTCTGAAGCTATTTTTGGAGTTATTTCTATGAAATTAAAAAGTATATTTTCAAGTTAAAGCCAATGAATGCAGCAATAAAGCTAATCAAAAATGCTAAAATTATTAATGAAGGATCTATCTTCGAAGGAGATATCCTTATTGAAGGAGAATTCATTAAAGAAATCGCTGAATCAATTAGTCCTAAATCAGCGGATGTCGCCGTTATTGATGCTGAGGGTAAATACATAATCCCAGGCGCAATAGACGACCAAGTTCATTTTCGTGAACCAGGACTCACTCATAAGGCAACCATAGAAACCGAATCTCGTGCTGCTGTTGCTGGTGGGATTACATCTTTTATAGAAATGCCCAATACGCTGCCTCAAACTACAACCATAGAAAGACTCAACGAAAAGTTTGAACTGGCTGCAAAAGCCTCTTATGCAAACTACTCTTTTATGTTTGGAGGAACCAATGATAACTTAGATGAAATTTTAAAACTTGATAAAACAAAGGTCGCTGGATTAAAATTATTTTTAGGTTCCTCTACTGGAAATATGCTTGTTGATGACCCTAAAACGCTTGAAAATATTTTTAAAAGCACGGATTTACTTATCTCAGTACACTGTGAAGATGAAACCACAATTCAACAAAATTTAGCCAAATTTAAAGCCGAATACGGTGACGATATCCCTATCAAATATCACCCAGAAATTAGAAGTGAAGAAGCTTGCTTCTTGTCTTCTTCAAAAGCTATTGAGCTGGCAAAAAAAACAGGAGCAAGACTACATGTTTTTCATCTTTCTACAGCTAAAGAAACAAAATTGTTTTCCAATAAGTTGCCTCTAAAAGATAAAAAAATTACTGCTGAAGTCTGCGTACATCACCTATGGTTTTCTGATGAAGATTATGATAAAAAAGGAACATTGATAAAATGGAACCCTGCTATTAAATCTGCCAACGATAGAGAACAATTGTGGAAAGCTTTATTAGATGATAGAATTGATGTTGTGGCTACAGACCATGCTCCTCATACAATTGAAGAAAAGAAAAATGTTTACACCAAAGCTCCTTCTGGTGGTCCTTTGGTACAACATACCGTTGTGGCTATGTTTCAAGCTTTTCACGATGATAAAATAAGTTTGACAAAAATCGTAGAAAAAATGAGCCATAACCCAGCAATATTATTCCAAATTGAAAAAAGAGGATTTATTAGACCAGGATATTATGCAGACCTTGTTATAATTGATGCTAATAATCCATGGACCGTTAACAAAGACAATATATTGAGTAAATGCGCTTGGTCTCCTTTTGAAGGAACTACCTTTAAATCGAGAATTACACATACCTTTGTAAATGGGAACTTGGTTTATAACAACTTTAAGTTCTTGAATGAAAAATCTGGAAAACAATTAACTTTTGAAAGGTAGCAAATGAGATACATGGTCATTATTACTTTAATATGTTGCTTTGCTTGTAGTGATATAAAGCGACCACCAAAACCAGACAACCTCATAGACAAAGAAAAAATGGTAGATGTACTGTATGATGTATATCTAATGAATGCAGCTAAAGGCTTGAAAAAAAAGAAGCTTGAACAATGGGGAATCTCACCAGAAAAATACATTTTAGATAAATATAAAATTGATAGTTTGCAGTTTGCACAAAGCAATGATTTTTATGCCTTTGACTTGGAAACTTATCAGAAAATCATAGATGAAGTAGTACAACGATTGACAGTCGAAAAAGAAAAAAACGAACGGAAAAGAGATTCTATTCAAAAAGCAAGAAAGCAAAAAAACGATAGTAGTAAAGTAAAGACAAAAAAACAGCCGAAAAACAAAATGAACCTCAAGCCAGAAGTATTCAAAGATTAATGCTGTTTAGCAATATCCTTGAGATAGAGTTGGCAAATTTTGGATATAGATTCGTGAATGTCTGTAAAATTATAGTTTAAAATCTCACTAATTTTTGAATTATCATAAAGAGCCTGTCGTTGTGCACTGTTGGCCATGTGTTTGGTAAAATTGCGATGGCTTCTGGATATTTTTTGCCACAACCAGTCTACGCGCCAAGCTAATTGCAACAAAAGTTTTGAAGCTTTATTTCGAGGTGGTTTTACGTCTAATTGTGATGCAATCGTATAAATCAAATCTTTGAACGATAAATTGTGTGAAACCAATATAAAACGTTCATTCTTGATGGAGCTATCCATCAATTGTTGCATAATCTTTACGGTGTCCCAAACATCAATATAACCAGTGATTCCTGCCGTATAAAAAGGAAGTCCTTTATGAACTTTTGATACAATAGCACTACTGCCTTTATCCCAAAATCCTGGACCTAATATAATTCCTGGATTTACAATGACTACATCTAACCCCTCTTGAGAACCCCGCCAAACTTCCATTTCTGCTCCATATTTGGTTATTGCATAAACATTGTTGTTGTCCTCTGTATTCCAAGGGGCTTCTTCGGTCATTGCTATGTTAGGATTTGTAGAGTTTCCAATGGTAGCAACTGAACTAACATAACAAAGTTTCTCTATACCATGGCTAATACAAAGATTGACAATGTTTGCTGTGCCCTCAATGTTCGTTTGTCTTAAACAGTGATAATCTGATGGATCAAACGATACCAATGCTGCGCAATGATATACTTGAGAAACCCCTTCAAAAGCTTCTGAAAGCTCAGGAATATCGTTTAAATCTGCTTTAAACCAATCAATACGACTATAGAGATGTTCAGTATCTTCACTATAATAAGAAAAAATGTGTTTGACGTGCTTTCGCGCAGAATCACTTCTATAAATCGCTCTGACCCGGTCGTATTTATTTACTAATTCATAAAGTAAATGTGACCCTACCAATCCTGTACCTCCAGTAACTAATATCATAATACAAATGTAGTCTTTTTTGGGTTTGTCTTTTTACTTTTAATGGATAAACATATCTTTGCCAAAGATATTCATTTGTGGGGGCTTTATATAAACCCTCAGTTCATTAAAAAACGGAATAAATCCTTTCTTTGATTGAAATAAGAGAGGTATTATATAATAACGAAAATTATGATCAAAAACCTTGTAGAAGAATTGCGTTGGCGTGGTATGGTGCATGATATTATGCCAGGAACTGAAGAACAATTGAACAAAGAGATGACCACGGCTTATATTGGCTTTGATCCAACTTCAGATTCTTTACATATAGGAAGTTTAGTGCCTATCATTTTGCTCGTTCATCTCAAACGATTTGGACATAAACCTATTGCTCTCGTTGGAGGAGCTACAGGAATGATTGGCGACCCTTCTGGTAAAAGTGATGAACGCAATTTGCTGGATGAAGAAACGCTTAAACATAACGTTCAAGGAATAAAAAATGTGTTGTCACGATTTCTAGATTTTGATTCCAATGAACCCAATGCGCCTTTGTTGGTAAACAATTACGATTGGATGAAAGAGTTTTCATTCATCGATTTTGCTCGTGATGTGGGTAAACGTATTACTGTCAATTATATGATGGCTAAAGATTCTGTAAAAAAACGTTTTTCAGGAGAAGAAGGCAGTGTTGGAATGTCGTTTACAGAGTTTACCTATCAGCTTATACAAGGCTATGATTTTTACCATTTGTACAAAAATTACAATTGTCTCTTGCAAATGGGAGGTAGTGATCAATGGGGGAATATCACCACAGGTACTGAATTGATAAGACGTATGAATCCTGGTGAAGAAGCCAAGGCATATGCCATGACTTGTCCCTTGATTACTAAAGCTGATGGTTCTAAATTTGGAAAAAGTGAAGGAGGAAATATTTGGTTGGATTCAGACAAAACTTCGGTTTATAAATTTTATCAATTTTGGCTGAACACCTCTGATGAAGATGCTCAAAAGTATATTAAAATATTTACTTTCTTGGATAAAGATACCATAGAAGACCTTATCGCTCAACATAATGAAGCACCGCATTTGAGACTGCTTCAGAAAAAATTGGCTGAGGAAGTCACAACCTTTGTTCATTCTAAAGAAGAATTTGAAATAGCTGAAAAAGCTTCAAGAATTTTATTCAGTAAAACTTTTAAAGATGATATTCAAACTTTAGATGAAAAAACCTTC
>Ga0055584_100007748_pt1 | contig 10518 bp, 7 predicted proteins | sample OSDHelmetaG_FD_58716 | JGI IMG/M metagenome (GOLD analysis project Ga0055584, IMG submission 58716) | Pelagic marine sediment microbial communities from the LTER site Helgoland, North Sea, for post-phytoplankton bloom and carbon turnover... | ecosystem: Environmental > Aquatic > Marine >...
ACTAAGAAAAAGGCCACTAAGAAAAAGGTAAGTCGCGAACAAATACTTCATGACTCTCTTCTAGAGCTTATACGAGTGACTTCAACAGTTATTCCCGATGATGTTCAAAAAGTCATACTAGAGGCGCTAAAGCGTGAAGAAAAAAATACAAACGCTGAATATGCTATGAATATCATTAAACAAAATATTGCCATGGCCAAAACAAAATCTCAGCCAATGTGTCAAGATACAGGGACGATATTGATATATGTAAACCATCCTAAAGGCTATGATCAAAATGGCTTTATGAAAATTCTTAAAAAAGCAGTCGTCAAGGCCACTAAAGTTGGTTACTTGAGACAAAACTCAGTTGATACACTCACAGGTAAAAATGACACTTTAAATATAGGTCTTGGACACCCTAGTGTTCACTTTCATGAGTGGTCAAAAAAGAGTGTTGAAGTTAAATGCATGCTCAAAGGGGGAGGATGTGAAAATGTTGGTGCCCAATATGATCTTCCCAATACTGGCTTAGATGCTGGTAGAGACTTAGATGGTGTCCGTAAAGTTATTCTTGATGCCGTTCACAAAGCGCAAGGTAAAGGTTGTGGACCTGGTATCCTTGGTATCTGTATTGGCGGTGATAGAGGTTCAGGCTTTATTGAGTCTAAAGAGCAATTACTAAGAAAGCTAGATGATAAAAATGATATTTCTGCATTAGCAAAGTTAGAAAAAGATATTGTTGAGTCTAGTAATAAGTTGGGCATAGGACCTATGGGATTTGGTGGTAAAACAACGTTACTCGGATGTAAGATCGGTGTTCTCAATCGCCTGCCCGCATCTTATTTTGTTTCGATCAGTTATATGTGTTGGGCCTATCGTAGACAGGGAGTCAGTCTTAAAACAGATAACTCTATACAAAAATGGTTATATTAAAAGGAATGAAAAATGATTAAGTTAGAATTTCCGTTTAAGGAAGAAGATATAAGAAAACTTAAAGTAGGAGACATGGTTCTTCTCAGTGGAAAACTTTTAACAGGAAGAGATGCTGTACATAAAAGGTTACACGAAGGCACGAATCCTCCTATTAGTTTAGAAAATCATATTATTTATCACTGTGGCCCTGTTGTATTAGAAAAAGATGGTAAATATGAGGTTAAAGCTGCTGGACCTACCACCTCAATTAGAGAAGAACCTTATCAATGGCAAGTTATGAGAGATCATAAAATTAGAGGCGTTATTGGTAAAGGAGGAATGGGGCCAAAAACACTTGAGGCCTGTAAAGAGTATGGTGCTTGTTATTTTCATGCAATTGGTGGGGCCGCCCAAGTTCTTGCGGAAAGAATAAAAAGTGTAGATAACGTTTATTGGAAAGATTTAGGCTCTCCCGAGGCGATTTGGGAATTAACAGTTGAAGATTTTCCCGTATTTGTGACAATGGATAGCCATGGTCATTCATTACATCAAGAGGTGTCTGAATCAAGTGGCGCTTTACTAAAAGATATTCTCAATAATAAATAGACTTTGGTGCACCTAGCTAATCAGCTGGTGCACCCTTTTTATGCTCAGCGTACCTATTCACATCATACAGTTCTTGGTAACACATCTTTTTTAGCTTAACAGGAGAGAGTAATGAACCTTCAACACTATGTTCAAGGACAATGGGTTAACAGTACAGGAAAAGAAAAACAGCTCTTAAATGCTGTAAACGGTGAACTCGTAGCTGTCGTTGGTGCTGATGGAGCTGAACTAAAATCCGTTTTAGAATATGGAAGAAATATTGGAGGGCCTGCCCTTAGGAAAATGACATTTCATGAAAGAGGTCGAGCTCTTAAGGCGCTGGCCTTTTACTTACTTGAACGCAAAGAAAAGTATTATAAGCTCTCTGCTGCGACAGGAGCAACTAAAGTAGACTCTTGGATTGATATCGAAGGTGGGATTGGAAACCTTTTTAACTACTCCTCAAAAGGAAGAAGAGAACTTCCCGATAATACATTCTTCTTTGAGGGCAAGCCTGAGATCCTTTCAAAAGGAGGCACTTTTCTTGGAGGCCATATTATGACTCCTAAAGAAGGGGTCGCTCTCCATATCAATGCCTTTAACTTCCCTGTTTGGGGTATGCTAGAAAAAGTTGCGGTAAACCTTATTGCTGGTGTTCCCACTTTAGTTAAACCAGCTAGTATGACTTCTTATCTAACAGAAATTGTTTTTAAGGATATTATTGAATCAAAAATTCTGCCTGAAGGTAGTATGCAACTATTTGTGGGGAACGCTTCACAAATTTTTCAATATCTTAATTGTCAGGATACAGTGACCTTTACGGGGAGTGCTAGTACAGGAAAAATGCTTAAGGCCAACGAACACGTTATTAATAACTCAGTTCATTTTAATTTAGAAGCAGATTCACTCAATTGCTCTATTCTTGGTCCAGATGCTGCACCTGGAACAGATGACTTTGATATATTTATAAAAGAAGTTGCTAAAGAGATTACAGTGAAAGCAGGTCAAAAGTGTACGGCCATTAGAAGGACTATTATTCCTGAAAAGTATGCGATGGAAGTGCAAAAGGCGCTTGCTGTAAGACTTGATAAAACGGCGATTGGTGATCCTTCTATTGAGGGTGTGAGAATGGGACCTTTGGCCTCTGTAGATCAAAGGGAAGAAGTAAAGCAAAGAATAGAGCAGCTTAGTAAGTATGCAGAAGTTGTTTATGGTGGCAGTGATGAGTTTGAACTTAAAGGGGCAAGTTATGATAAAGGTGCCTTTCATAGACCGACGCTTCTTCTTTGTCAGAATGCCTTAAGTGAACCTGCAGTCCATGGTATTGAAGCTTTTGGGCCAGTTTCAACATTAATGACTTATAAAACAACCGAGGATGCTATTAATTTGGCCAAGATGGGTGAGGGGTCTTTGGTTGGATCTGTTGTAACAAGTAGTGCAAGTTTCGCAAAAGATATTGTTGTTGGGGCCGCTTGTTACCACGGAAGAATACTTGTTCTAAATAAAGACTGCGCTAAAGAGTCTACGGGACATGGTTCACCATTACCAAATCTTGTTCACGGAGGCCCAGGCCGCGCTGGTGGTGGTGAAGAGATGGGAGGTCTTAGAGGACTTAACCATTATATGCAAAGAACAGCGATTCAAGGTCACCCTGATATGATAACAAAAATTACTGACGTTTATCAGCCAGGAGCAACGAGACAAGAGTCAGAAAAACATCCTTTCCGACACTATTTTGAAGAGCTTGAGATTGGTCAGACAGTGACGACTCATAAACGTACAATCACTGAGGCCGATATTGTGAATTTTGCAAACTTAAGTTGGGATCACTTTTATGCACATACAGACACAACCTCTCTAGAAGGAACAATTTTTGAACAAAGAGTGGCCCATGGCTATTTTGTTATATCAGCTGCTGCAGGATTATTTGTCGATGCTGGTAAGGGCCCTGTAATGGCCAACTATGGTTTGGATGAGTTGAGGTTTACGAAACCTATGTATGCTGGTGATACTATGTGGGTTAAGCTTACCGTTAAAGAAAAAGTTGATCAGGAGCCTAAAGAGGATGAAAAACCTCGTGGCGTTGTAAAGTGGCAGGTCGAAGTCTTTGATCAAGATAATGAAACTTGTGCACTTGGGACGATACTGACTCTTGTGGAGAAAAAAGCTTAACCGGCCTTATTCCACTTTTTATACTTGGTGGCCTGAGTGTGGACTTGGGCCTTAATATCTAATAAGTTCTTTAATCTTTGTGATAATTGGGCCAGCTCTTTATTTGATAGCTTTTTGGACATCTCTTCAGTTAAATATAAGGCCTGTGCAAATTCTTTCTCGAATCTTTTTTTAATGATCTCTTTTTCAATAAGATCCTGACAGACACCAAAAACAATATTGGGATAGCTCGTATACTTAAGAAAGTTGCTCACTCCAAAGTTAATAGACTCTAGAACTTCAAGTAATGAGAACTCTGAAGAAACAAGTATAATGGGAATCTCTTGATCTATATTTTTAATTAATTGAATTTTATCAATATTAATACCGGCCTTTCCAAGTATTATAATGTGAGGTCTTTTTTTCTCTGAAGACTTTAGTAGTTTCGTTAAATTCTTAAAGTTGGTTACTGTATGTTCAACCACATTAAAGTCTTTAAAAAATTCATCTGTATCGACGTTTTCTTGAAATAAAGTATAAATTCTCCATTCGGGAGTTTCTTCGTCTATTTCATGGTCGACTTCATATGTTTTCTTATCTTTTTTAAGTGTTGTTTTTTCAAATGAAGGATCTAGCTTTTCAAATTCTTCATATCCTAATTTATCAAAGGACTCATCATATTCATCTATTTCAATAAGTGATGTCGTTTGTCCTATTGCACTTGTAAGAAACTCCGTTTGCTCTTTGCTAAAACTTGGACAGCCTTGTTGCTCTAAAAGAGTATCCAGGTAATGAAAGTGATTGTATATGGATTCGAGGCCATGAACTTGGCAACCCCCTTGGGCCAGCTTGATTTGTTTTTTTAATATATCTAAGTTTATTTCAAAGTTTTTGGAGTTATTTATATTTTCAAGACATTGATATGCTTTATTTAGAATATCATCTAATTCATTCAAAAATTCATTTTTGAGATACTCTGTGACTTCGTTACTCATACCTAAAATATCGGGTATTCATAAGCTTTTCTAAACAGGATAATTGGTTAAATCATTGATTTAAATAAAGTTTATTGCAGTATTATTTCGATATAAACAGGTAAATGATATTTATATAGGTTTTTTACATATTGATAATAGGGTTCCCAACCTTTTTTTTAAGTCTCCCACAGTTTCACTTTTATTTTCAATTTGAATGGGAAATGAGTCAGAAAGTAATATTTGGTAGCCTTTTTCCAAAGCGTTTACAAGATTTACTCTAAAATGGGATCCATTTTTAATAATTTCCTGATGAGATTTTGCAGGATAATTTATAAAAACTCCTTCTTTTAAATACACTCGATCCTTAAAACTAGGGAGCTCTATATTTTTATTAAATTTTATATAAGCACCACGATCAAGGTAGTTAATAAGAGCATGATCACCAACATGCACTAAACCTGGCCCACACTTTTGTTGAGCATAGGCCAAGTTTAAAAATAAAACCCATAAAATGATCATAGGGCGCCATCTTTGATGACGTCAACAATCTCAGGGTTTAATAACGTGGAAGTATCACCTAAATTTGAAGTATCACCTGAAGCAATCTTTCTTAAAATTCTTCTCATTATTTTTCCACTTCTTGTTTTAGGAAGACCTTCGACAAGCTGGATTTTTTCTGGCCTGCAAATGGGGCCTAGGACTTTTGTGATATGAGAATTTAACTCTTTATCGATCTCAAGTTTGTGACTTTTATAGTCTGCTGGATCACTGGAGATGATATAAGCATAGATGGCCTGTCCTTTAATATCATGTGGGTATCCTACGACAGCACTTTCAATAACTTTGGGATGCTCATTTAAAAGGTTTTCTACTTCTGCAGTACTTAAAAGATGTCCACTAACGTTGATAAGATCATCAATTCTTCCTGTAATACGATAGTCTCCCTCTTCATCTCTTCTGGCGCCATCACCAGTAAAGTAATAGCCTTGATAAGCAGAAAAATATGTTTCTTTGTACCTTGAATGGTTACCCCATATTGTTCTCGCCATTCCTGGCCATGGATTTTTAACACACAAGGCACCCTCAGCATTCGTTTGATCAATCTCTTTTCCATTTTCATCAAGAAGAACAGGGTAAATACCAGGTAGAGGTTTTGTTGCAAAAGTAGGCTTATCCTTCGTAATACCCGCAAGTGAAGAAATCATAATACCACCTGTTTCTGTTTGCCACCAAGTATCTACAATTGGGCACCTTTCATGACCAATATTTTTATAGTACCAATCCCAAGCTTCCTTATTTATAGGCTCTCCAACAGTACCAAGAACTTTTAGCGAACTGAGATCATTTTTTTGAACATGCTCAAGCCCATAACACTCTAAAGCTCGTATTGCCGTTGGGGCCGTATAAAAATGGGTTACTTTATATTTATCTATGACTTCCCAAAACCTTGCTGGTGTTGGAAAAGTTGGTATTCCTTCAAACATAACTTGACTGACACCATTGAGAAGAGGGCCATAGGCAATATAACTATGGCCAGTAATCCAGCCTATATCGGCCGAGCACCAATAAAGATCATTCTCTTCTACCCCAAAGACATTGTTGAATGTATAGGCAGACCAAACCATATAACCAGCTGTTGTATGTTGAAGTCCTTTAGGTTTACCGGTTGAGCCTGAAGTATATAAAATAAAAAGTGGATCCTCTGCTTGCATCAGTTCAGGTTCACAATTTGGGGAAGCGCTATCCATTAAATCTTTTAGCCAGTGATCACGATCATCTATCATGCCCACAGGGTTATCACACCTTTTAACAACAAGAACATTTTCAATACTGGGGCAATTTTCTAAGGCCTGATCCGAAATTGCTTTGAGCTCGACGAGTTTATTTCCTCTGTATACACCATCACAGGTAAGAAGTAGTTTGGCCTGGCAGTCTTGAACTCTTCCGGCCAAAGCTCCTGAAGAAAAACCACCAAAGACAACGGAATGAATAGCTCCTATTCTTGCACAAGCGAGAACACCATAGAGAAGTTCAGGAACCATACCCATGTAGAGAACAACTCGATCACCTTTAGTAATACCTTTGTCTTTTAATACATTTGATAATTGGCAAACTTTATCATGAAGTTGTTGATAAGAAATTTCAAGAGGTGCCTCATCAGGATTATTAGGTTCCCAAAATACGGCCGTTTTATCTTTATTTTTTTCGAGGTGTCGGTCAATACAGTTTTCTGTGATATTTAGTTCAGCACCATCAAACCACTTAATAGATAAATCATTAAAGTCACCACTTCGAACTGTATCCCACTTTTTACGCCACACAAATTGATCTGCAACTTCTTGCCAATAATGATCAGGGTTTTTTTCTTCTAAAATTCGTTCTTCTTGGTAATTGGAAATTCTTCTCATCGTGGAGTCCTTTTTAGATTTTGAATTATCTTAAAAGGCCTCTTTTCATTTGGCAACAATGACTAGAATTTGTTTAGAATTCTGAGGAATTCTTCATCTTTTATAATTTTCCTCATAATTGGCTCAGGCTTTAGTCCTGCGAAAAGTAGCTTTTTGAAAATATCCTTACTGTCTGCTTTAAAGGCCAGCAGCAGTGGGTTAACTTTACCTAGATTTAACGGGCATTGGTAATCGATAAGCATTTGAACGAAATCAATCTTTTTTAAAAGGATGGCCTGTGATAGGGGAAAGAGCCCTGAGTCATCAGGAATGTCTAAATTAACTTCTTTATGCAGCAACTCTTTTAAGACATATTTACGATTACCCATTATGGCGTAGTGTATCGGACGTCTACCTTTGTCATCTTTGGTTTCTAATAACTCTCGATTTTCATCTAGTAGCTCGATAATTTTGTCTTTATCACCTTTAAGACAACAAAGCATAAGAGCATTGACTCCGCCTTCTTGAGTAACAGATGCATCTTCTTTATTTTGTTCGTATAAACTCTCAAAGGAGTCACCTTTAACCACTTCTTCAGGGTTTAAACCTTTTAATTCTTCTAAGGACTCATTATTGGATAACTCTTCAAGATCCTTCATGGCCTTTTTGTCTTGGGTGTTTTTATTTCCTTTGGCCTTTGGTTTGGGTAAGTTGAGACCTGTTTTGCCTTTTCCAATAAGACGGTCATTTACACTGAGCATACAGGCCAGTATGGCCACAATATCAAGTGGCTTGAGTAAAAAGTCGTAAACGATAGTTTCTTTTTCTTTGATTTTAGAAAGATAGTCTTTGTCAGCAATACCACTTACAAGAACAAGCGGAGTTTCTTTATTTTGATTATCATTATGGGCCAAATTCTCAATGAATTTTATGAAGGTTGAGCTCTCACTAGAAAAAATATCGCAAAAAATAATGTCGTAGAGATTGTCTTTTATTTTTTGCGAAGCTTCATTCTCATCAGTTGCGTAATCAACATCACAATTGAAATTCGATAGCATTATCTTAAAACTTTCACAGTATTCACTTTGATCATCGACGACGAGGGCCAAGTTTTTATTTTCCATAAGTTTATTATAGCTAAAAATTGAAAACCGACTAAGAATTATTTCTTCTTTCTTTGCCGACAAAACTAGTCTGTTTAAGCTTTAAATATTAGATACCAACGTGTTATAAATAGGGAAATTTTATGACACAGAGGTAAAAATGGACATCCTTTCAAGTCACATCGATATTTCATCATCTGAATATGCCCTTAATAAGGAATCTAACCTTAGTATTCTTAATGAGCTAAGAACTAGAATAGAAAAAACACTGCAGGGCGGCGGTGAGAAGAATGTAAAAAAACATCAAGATAGAAAAAAGTTTTTACCACGACAGAGAATTGAAAGAATAATAGACGAAGGCTCATCATTTCTTGAACTCTCAACCTTAGCAGCAGATAAGGTTTATGAAACAGATGTTCCAAGTGCCGGAATCATTACAGGTATCGGACGCGTTCATGGCGTTGAATGTATGTTTGTTGCTAACGATGCAACAGTGAAGGGAGGGACTTACTTTCCTTTAACTGTTAAAAAACATCTTAGGGCCCAAGAAATTGCCAGAGAAAACTTATTACCATGTATATACCTTGTCGACTCTGGTGGGGCCTTTCTTCCCATGCAGGATCAAGTGTTTCCAGATAAAGAACACTTTGGAAGAATCTTTTATAATCAGGCGCAAATGTCAGCAATGGGAATCCCTCAAATTGCAGTGGTTTGTGGAAGTTGTACCGCCGGAGGTGCCTATGTCCCGGCCATGAGTGATGAGACAATCATTGTAAAAGGAAATGGGACAATCTTTTTAGGAGGGCCACCGCTGGTTAAAGCGGCCACAGGTGAAGAGGTGAGTGCTGAAGATTTAGGCGGTGCTAAAGTTCATAGTTTTGAAAGTGGTGTTACTGATCACTTTGCAGAGACAGAAGAAGATGCCTTACATATGGCCAGAAATATAATTGAAAATCTTAATTATAGACCCAAAGGGGTCGTGCTAGGTCAAAAAAATATTTCAAGCGAAGTTAAAAAACCATTATATGAAAAAGAAGAAATTTACGGCGTTCTTCCAAAAGATACAAAAACTCCATTTGATATTAGAGAAATTATTGCTCGTATTGTTGATGGGAGTGAGTTTCATGAGTTTAAAGAAAAGTATGGAACGACATTAGTAACGGGGTTTGCTCGTATTCATGGTCAACATGTCGGTATCGTTGCTAATAATGGCATCTTGTTTTCTGAGTCAGCACAAAAAGGTGCTCACTTTGTTGAGCTTTGTGGGCAAAGAAAAATACCTCTTTTATTTCTTCAAAATATAACTGGGTTTATGGTTGGGAAAAAATATGAGAGTGAAGGAATTGCTAAGCATGGGGCCAAAATGGTGACGGCCGTTTCAACTGTTAATGTACCTAAAATTACAGTTATCATTGGTGGGTCTTTCGGTGCTGGAAATTACGGTATGTGTGGCAGGGCCTATTCACCAAGGTTTTTATTTATGTGGCCTAACGCCAGAATCTCCGTTATGGGAGGAGATCAAGCAGCTGGTGTACTTTCAACGGTCAAAAATAATAATCTCGTCGCTCAAGGCAAATCAGAAATGAGTAGCGCCGATAAAGATGAGTTTGAAAGACCGATAAAAGAAAAATATGAAAATGAAGGTAGTGCCTATTACTCGAGTGCAAGACTCTGGGATGACGGAGTCATTGACCCTGCTTCCACCAGAGAAGTCGTCGCATTGGCATTGGCCTCTTGTCTTAATAAAGAAATTGAAGAAACCAAGTTTGGAATCTTTAGAATGTAAATATTTTGACGTAACCTAATCGTCTATGTTCTCCTAGATATATTCATGGAGGATAATATGGAAACAAAACTAAGTCTGCTTGTTCATCAAAAGCCTATGCTTAAAGTATTAGGCCAAGTCTTTTCTAACGCTCTTTTAGGAGGAATGAAAAAAAAGGGAGAGCCTTTTCCTTTTGGTCAAACGATGAGCATGACAGTGGACGCTGTTTCCAATGATGTTGTTGATTCATTTGTAAAATGGCTTGATGTAAAGAATCGGTATGAAAATGATATTCCCTCTCACTTTTTTCCTCAATGGTGTATCCCTCTCGCTTTTGAGTTAGGTAAAAATCATCCTTATCCATTACATAAAGTTATTAACCAAGGTTGCTCTTTAAAAGTATATGGCCCAGTTCCTCGTGGGCAGCAATTTCATCTTGAGGGTGTATTTGTTGAGGCCAAAAGAGAAGAAAATAAAAGTAGGCTTCACCAAAAAGTCATAACGAAGGATCTTCAAGGTAAAACTCTATTAGAAGCGGATTTTCATTCTGTCTTCATTTATTCAAGAGGCCCAAAAAAGAAAAAAGAAGAGTTTCGCTTACCTGAAAACTCTCAACTTGTTGGAGAGTGGTCCGTCGTTGCGAATGATGGCAAAAA
>Ga0055584_100007749_pt1 | contig 10518 bp, 8 predicted proteins | sample OSDHelmetaG_FD_58716 | JGI IMG/M metagenome (GOLD analysis project Ga0055584, IMG submission 58716) | Pelagic marine sediment microbial communities from the LTER site Helgoland, North Sea, for post-phytoplankton bloom and carbon turnover... | ecosystem: Environmental > Aquatic > Marine >...
CCATCCCGTCCGAACCAGAGCTGAGTTCTGATCCGTTGCACTTCAGATGTGAATCCGCCTTCTGAAAGCTGCATTCACACTGTTATGCTCAGGTCAGGTGGCGCAATCAGTTGCCGTCAGAAGCTTCCTGTTCCCTTCGGCCAAACTAATTTGGTAGCGATTCCCTTCGTACCGTCGGCCTCGCGCAATCGAGGCATTGAAAAATAATCGAGAGCGTCGCAGATTCGGTCTTTGACTCGCCCTGTTCGCAATGTCGAAGTTGGTCGGTCGACAGAGTTCGGATTTGTCGTCAGGAACCGACTTATAATGCTTTTTTCTTCGTGACAGTCACGCTCTTGACGTTGAATTGGCCTCGCAGAATATCCGTCTTGTTTGCCTGTCGGTCTACACTTCCCAGACACTTGCATCGTGAACCAAGCTGCACGCAATTCGCTAAACTTATGTGCCGGCACAATGTCGTGCCAATCCGATCATCGTCCATTGAGTGTGAGAAAATCGAGATAGAGATCGGTTCTCCAGAATGAGAAGACTTTGACATGAAGCGTCACGTTGCTCTCATCATCGAAACATCAAGCATTTACGGTCGGGATCTCCTGGCGGGGATTGTCCGTTTTATGCGGATGCATGATGACTGGTCGGTGTTTCTGGAGCAGCGGGATCTGTGGAAGCAACCTCCAACCTGGCTGAGCGACTGGCATGGGGATGGCATCATTTCGCGGGCCACAACTCCGAAGTTGCTCGACGCGATTGCGACGACGGGTGTGCCACTGGTTGAGGTGACCGATCGTCGTGGCGACGTCGGGTTGCCACAGGTTCGGTCGGACGATGCAGCGATTGGTCAGATGGGGGCCGAGCATTTGATTGAACGCGGATTTGAACGATTCGCATTTTGTGGATTCAAGGGGGAAGCCTGGTCGAAACGCCGTGAAGACGCGTTCGCTGGTGCGGTTGCGAACGCCGGGAGTTTCGTGTGCTCGCGGTACAACTCGGCATGGCATGGACGAGCGGCGCGGACCTGGGAAGACGAGCAGCAGTGTCTCGTTGACTGGTTGAAAGAGTTCACTCCGCCGTTCGCGGTGATGGCCTGCAACGACGTTCGAGGTCAGCATGTGATCGACGCCTGCTCCACACTTCAGCTTGCAGTGCCGGAGCAAGTCGCGGTCATCGGAGTCGACAATGACGAGCTTCTCTGTCGCGTCTGTTCTCCACCACTCTCGAGCGTGATCCCTAATGCTGAAACTGTTGGTTTTCGATCCGCCGAGATGCTCTCGCAACTCATGGGTGGCGACACGCCTGCCGAGCCGACTCAGCTCATACCACCGCTGCGCGTCGCGACTCGTCAATCGACTGATGTTGTTGCCATCGAGGATCGGGCTACTGCGGCGGCACTCCATTACATCCGCGAGCATGCCTGTCGCGGGATCACCGTGAATGAAGTCGTGCGAAATACTTCAGTCTCGCGCAGCACGCTTGAGCGACAGGTGAGAAAATATCTTGGGCGTACGCCCCAGGAAGAGATTCGGCACGTCCAGGTCAAACGTGCTCGCGAACTGCTTTTGACAACTGAGTTGTCGGCCGAACGAATCGCCGGACTCTGCGGATTCGAGCACCGGGAGTACCTGCATGTCGTGTTCAAACGCATTACCGGCATGACGACTCAAGTGTTCAGACATCAGGCCAAACCGTAGAGTTTACGTAATTGACGTGACAAAATATCTCACAGCAATGACGCTCGGTCTCATTGTTGTGCCTGATCGTCTCTGCATAATCAGTATTGAGAATCCATTACGAAGTCGCGTTTGATCGAACGCATCATCGATGGTGCTCACATTTCAATGGTGTGACGAGACGCACCTTGAGCAGCTACAGCACGAGCTCGCATTCCCGAACTCGTCTTTGTTCCCACCACTCAAACATTCGTCTAATTCAGGAACGTCATTGCGATGAAAGCACTATTGCTCTCGGAATACAAAGAGTTGAACGTCACCGACTTCGACAAGCCGGAGATTGGCGATACTGATGTGCTCGTGCAGGTTAAAGCCTGCGGCATCTGCGGGAGTGACATTCACGGCTACGACGGAAGCTCGGGCAGAAGAATTCCACCACTGGTGATGGGGCACGAAGCTGCCGGGATTGTTGCCGAAGTTGGAAGTCAAGTAACCGCCTGCAAGCCAGGTGACCACATCACGTTTGATTCGACCGTGTCCTGCGGGGAATGTTTTTTCTGTCGGCGTGGCGACATCAATCTGTGTGACAATCGAATGGTGCTGGGAGTGTCGTGTGGTGAGTATCGTCGACATGGTGCCTTTGCCGAATACGTGTCCGTGCCTCAGCACATTTGTTACCAGTTGCCGAAAGAACTGCCGTTTGAACATGCAGCCATGATCGAAGCTGTTTCGGTCGCTGTACACGCTGCGAACCGAACGCCGGTGACGTTGGGTGATACGGCTGTCGTTGTTGGCAGCGGGATGATTGGACTGTTGGTGGTTCAGGCAATTCGTCTGGCAGGATGCTCGCAGGTGATTGCCGTCGACCTGGATGCCGGTCGCCTGGAAAAGGCAAAACTGCTGGGTGCCGATGTTGGTCTGAAGGCAGACGAAGTCGACGTGCCCGCCGAAGTTCGCAAGCTGACCGGTGGCCGAGGTGCGGACGTCGTCCTGGAAGTTGTGGGCGCGACGGCCACGATCAACACGGCGATCAAGAATGCTCGCAAGGGCGGATCGATCACACTTGTCGGCAATCTTGCACCGACTGTCGAAATGCCGTTGCAGTCGATCGTCACTCGCGAGCTCTCCGTATTTGGAACGTGTGCATCCAGCGGCGAATATCCGGCCTGCATTGACCTGCTGGCGTCAGGTGCGATTCGTGTCGACGACATGATCACCGCGACGGCATCACTGGATGAAGGCGTCCACTGGTTCTCTCGACTCTATGCAGGCGAGCCGGGTGCAATGAAAGTGATTCTTGATCCAACTCGCTAAAGGCATTCAGAAATTGAAACCACTTGATGGAAAAAACGCGATTGTCACCGGAGCGAGCAAAGGTATCGGCGCCTCCGTCGCCATCGCTCTGGCTGAGGCTGGCGCGAATGTCGCCATCAATTACCGCGGATCAGAAGACGCTGCGAATGACGTCGCCGAGCGGTGTCGGAGTTTCGGTGTGCGAACTCGACTGGCTCAGGCAGACGTTGGTGCTCAGGCAGATGTCGAGCGGATTGTGCAGGAAACTGTCGATGAATTCGGCGGGCTTGACATTGCGGTCTCCAATGCCGCTTACAGTGATCGTGAATTGTTTTACGAAGCCGACATGGCGGGCTTCGAGAAGACAGTGCAGGTGACGATGTAGGGAGCCTTCTATCTGATGCGTGCCGCTTCGCAGCACATGATCGCGACTGAGACGCAGGGGGCGATTGCCATCATCAGTTCTCCGCATAGCTGGCGTCCGATTCCTGGTTCGATGGCTTACAACATGTCGAAAGCGGCTATCGATCAGATGGCTCGAACGGCCGCGACTGAACTGGCTGGCAAACGCATTCGAGTGAATACGATTCATCCCGGCTGGATTGACACGCCGGGCGAACGGAAGTTCTTTTCAGAGGAAAAGCTGCGAGATCTCGGGGCGGAATTGCCGTGGGGTCGAATGGGGAATCCCGAGGAGATCGCCCGAGGCGTTGTGTTTATGTGCGATCCGGCCAGTGATTACATTACGGGAAGTTCGCTGCTGATTGATGGTGGGATTGAACTACCCGTTCAGGAAATGCACCGGTTGGAACAACCAGCGCAGGCATAACAGAAATCCACGCGGATGATCATCCGCCTATTGGCAGAGCATTATGGGAACAGCAATCACGATCGGGTCATTCATCTTCTTTACTGCATTGGTCGCCGTGTTGACGTGGTGGCTGACTCGAGGAACAACTCTCGATACTGACGAAGGTTACTTCCTGGCGGGACGCAGCCTGACTGGCGTCTTCATTGCCGGGTCGCTGCTGCTGACGAATCTCTCGACGGAACAACTCGTGGGTTTGAACGCGGCTTCGTTTAACGATGGTCTGTCGGTGATGTGCTGGGAGGTGATTGCGGGGGTGTCGCTAGTCATCCTCGCGCTGGTCTTTCTGCCGCGATACCTCAAGTCGGGAATCGCGACGATTCCGCAGTTCCTGGAAGAACGCTACGGCGCTCTCGTTCGAGCCATGACGGCCATGATTTTCATCGTGGCATACATGCTGATTCTCTTGCCGTTCGTGCTGTTTCTGGGAGCCAACGGGCTGAATGGCATGCTTCAGTTGGACGCTCGATTCGGCCTCTCCGAGATTCAAACCATCTGGATTCTGATCGGATCGATCGCAGGCCTCGGTGGTGCCTACGCGATCTTCGGCGGCCTGCGTGCCATTGCTGTTTCCGACACATTCAACGGTGCCGGTCTGCTTATCGGCGGGTTGATGATCACGTTTTTCTCGTTGTCGATCATTGCCGGTGACGAAGGCGGATTCTCCGGTGCATTCGCAAAGATTCAGGAAGCCGACCCGGATGCTTTCGTCTCTCTGGGAACGGCCAATGAAGACACACACTGGCCGACTCTGTTTACCGGAGTCCTGTTGCTGAACTTCTTCTACTGGTGCACCAACCAGCAGATCATTCAGCGGACATTCGGTGCGAAGAACCTTGCCGAAGGGCAAAAGGGAGTTCTGCTGGCTGCGTTCTTCAAGATTCTCGCACCGCTGATTCTTGTTCTGCCGGGAATCGCAGCCGCGTATCTGGTGATCGATGCGGCCGATTCGCAAATGGTCGAGGCTGTCGAGCAAGACTCGGACGGCAACTGGGTTTCGAGTCGAGCGTATGGGGCATTGGTCGCCCGTGTGCTGCCGGAGTGGTTGCTTGGTTTCTTCGCGGCAGTGGTCGTTGGTTCGATTCTGTCGACGTTCAACTCGGTCCTGAATTCTGCGGCGACGCTGTTTTCGCTCGACGTTTACAAGAAGTACATCAGCTCCGATGCGACAACAAAACAGGTTGTGTGGTCCGGACAGATGTGCAGCCTCGTGATTGGCGTTCTGGCGATCATCGCCGCGCCGTTGATCTTCTACGGCCGCGATGGAGTGTTCGGATTCTTTCAGACGCTGAACGGCGTCTACTTCATCCCGCTACTGGCAATCATCATGATCGGCATGTTCAACCGGAATGTTGACGGACGATCGGCCGTGATCACGTTACTGGCCGGTCTGGGACTCATGGTGGCCGGCACGTTCTTCGGCGGCGACGACGATGGCTGGCTGAAGTCAATCTTCGGCTCTGGCTTTCACTACATGGGAGCCGTCTTTGTAACGCTGCTCGTGCTGCAGCTTGCTCTCGGATCGATCGGCCTGAAGCGAGCTGAACCGTACGAACAGCGGGATGCCGGACTGGTCGACCTGACGCCGTGGAAAATCGCGCCGGTTGTCGGCGGAATTCTGACGGCGTTTGCCTTGTCGATTTTTGTCTACTTTGCGTCTTAAAGGACTACTCCTCTTGTTGACTCCATCCGTTTGTTTTGATGCTGTGCTGGAAGGCGTACCGCTCGACGAAGCTCTGCGGACGGTGTCGGCATGCGGCTATTCAGCGTTCGAGTTCTGGGCATGGTGGGAGAAAGACCTCACCACCATGAACCGGCTCCGGAAGGAGTTGGACCTGTCAGTCAGCGCGTGCTGCACACGGTTTATCACACTGACTGATCCGAAACGTCGCGACGACTACGTTCGCGGAGTCGAGGAATCCATCGTGGTTGCAAAGCAACTCGACTGTCCGACGCTCATCTCTCAGGTGGGAGACTTCATTCGCGGTGTGCCGAGATCTGATCAGCACGATTCGATCGTCGCCGGCTTGAAACAGGCCGCTCCGCTTCTGGAAGACGCGGGTATCACGCTGGTCATCGAACCGCTCAATGAAGTCGTCGACCATCCCGATTACTACCTGATCAGCAGTGATGAAGCATTCGACATCGTGGACGAAGTTGACAGCCCGCGAGTCAAAGTGGTCTTCGATATTTATCACCAGCAGATCAGCGAGGGCCATCTGCTGTCGCGAATCAAACAGCACATCGAGAAGATCGCTCACTTTCACGCAGCCGGAAACCCCGGTCGCAATGAGTTATCGCGTGGTGAAATCCACTACCCGCAAATCTTTCAGGCGATTAGCAGCAGCGACTACGACGGCTACGTCGGTCTGGAATACTGGCCTGTCGCCGAACCGGCCGAGGGTCTGAAGGAAGTGATCTCGTGGTTCCAGAACTGACTGACCGGAATAAGTTTGTCGGCACAAGAAAAATACGGACGCAGGCAGGCCGTTGAAATTGGCAACCCGACGCGCAAGCGAGGGATGAAGCACAAATTTTGAATACCAACACCGAGGCATAGCAGAATGAATTGTAGCAAACGACTCCTCTTCGCCGTTGTGATGTTCGGCGCGATCGGCGGCACGTACGGGGCGGACTATCCGCTTAAGCCGGTCCCTTTCAACGAGGTGAAGATTACCAGCGACTTCTGGCGGCCTCGTTTAGAGACTCAGCGAAAGACGCTGGTTCCGTTCGCTTTCGAAAAGACTCAGCCGGGGGTTGAGCATCTTCAAGCCGCTCGAGATTTTCTGGCCGGGAAGAAGGTTGAAGGCCATCGACCGCACCGCTTCATCGATTCGGACCTTTACAAGGTCATGGAAGGTGCCGCGTACTTGCTGCAGCTTCGAGCTGACCCGGAACTGGAAGCCACCCTGGATGAGATCGCGGAGGTCATTGAAGGAGCTCAGCACGAAAACGGCTATCTTTATCCTTCGCACACGACGGGCGTGGGTAGCGAAAAGAGCATGATGGGTGACAAACCGTACGAGTTCATCGTTCACAGCCATGAACTCTACAACGTCGGTCATCTTTATGAGGCGGCCATCGCGTATTACCAGGCGACCGGAAAAGACAAGCTGCTGAAGGTGGCTGAAAAGAATGCTCAGCACATCAACAAAGTCATTTTCGAAGGCGACCCGAAATACAACGACGGCAAGCCGATTCGTCAGGCTCCTGGTCATCAGGAAATGGAACTCGCTCTGGTCAAACTTTATCGAGTGACCGGCAAACAGCTTTACATCGACATGGCTCGAAAACTCCTGGAAATTCGCGGCGTCACTTACGTGCCTGACGGCGAAGGAGTCATGTCACCGACGTATGCCCAGCAACACGCACCAGTGGTTGACCAGAAAGAAGCGGTCGGACACGCCGTTCGCGCCACCTATCTTTATTCTGCGATGGCTGACGTCGGCACGCTGACGGGCGATGCTCGTTACGGCAAGGCTCTGGACAATATCTGGGGCAATATCACCGACACTCGAATGCACATCACGGGAGGTCTGGGCGCAGTCCACGGAATCGAAGGTTTCGGTCCTCAATACGAATTGCCGAACGGCCATGCGTTCAACGAAACCTGCGCGGCGGTCGGTAACGTTCTATTCAACTACCGCATGTTTCTGCTGCACAAGGACGCGAAGTATCTGGATGTCGCTGAAGTCGCACTGCTGAACAACGTACTGGCGGCAGTGAACCTGGAAGGCAACAAATTCTTCTATGTGAACCCGCTCGATGCCGACGGGAAGTATCCGTTCAATCATGGAACGGCCGGCCGGGCTCCCTGGTTCGGTACAGCCTGCTGCCCGTCAAACATGGCTCGCCTGTTGCCGCAGGTCCCGGGCATGACGTACGCACACGACGACAACGATCTCTACATCACGTTCTACGCCGAGAGTGAAACGTCCATCGACATCGGCGGAACACGCGTCGCGATTCTGCAGAAGACTGCCTATCCCAATGACGGCGAAATCAGCATCGCCGTCAATCCGAAACGGGCGTCGAAGTTCCGTATACTTCTGCGAATTCCGACGTGGGCACAGGACCGCTTCGTTCCAGGAGAACTCTATCGCTATGTTGATTCGTCCGACGAGGAAGTCGTGCTGAAGGTCAACGGCTTGCAAATCAAAGGCCGAATCGAAAACGGATTCGTCGCCATTGATCGAGAATGGAAGGCCGGCGACCGCGTCGAACTTCATCTTTCCATGCCGTTGCGATTGAACGAGTGCCATCCCGCCGTTGCCGCAAATACGGGACGATTGGCATTCACTCGCGGGCCGTTCGTCATGTGTGCCGAAGGTGTCGATAACGGCGGTGCAACTCAGCGGTTCTTCTTCGAGAAAACACCCAACACAACGGCCTCCAAATTCGCGACGACGCGGATCACATCGGGTTCGTTCGTTCAGACTGACGTGTCGGCACAGGCTGTCACACAGAGTGGGAAAGTTGAAGCTGCGAAACTCGCGCTGACACCTTACTACGCATGGAACAATCGCGGGCCGGGCTCGATGACTGTCTGGTTCCCGACCGATGGAAAAGACGCCGTTTTCGATCCGCATGCTCTGCCGAAAGAAAGCGTCTTCAAGGAGATAACCGCATCCCATACGGCTGGCGAAGACACGATTACCGCCGTCGGCGATGGCCAGGTCGATAAGTGGTCGAGTGGGAACAAGGTCTCACGGTGGACCAGCCGCGGCCAGGCGGGCAAAGCTCAATGGGTCATCGGACGCTTCCGCGAGACGAAGAATATCCGCAGCATCGGCGTTTTCTGGATGGACCGCTGGCAAGGCGACGTCCGATTTCCCAAAGAGTGGTCGCTTGAAGTCGAGCAAAACGGCAAGTGGAAGCCGTTCGAGCTTTACACCACCGACCGATATGACACTCGAGCCAACCAGTACAACGTCGTGCACCCTGCGGCCCCGCTGAAATGCGATGCCATTCGCATCAGGATGACGCCTCGAGAAGACACCAGCGTCGGCATCCTGGAATTGCAGGTCGCGTTTGAGGACTAGTTATTTTCGGCTTATATGCTTTTCCAACCACATGCCAATGGGCTCTTTCATGAGAACTGTTATTGCTCTGATTCTTGCGACGATTGCGTTGCAGGCCGACGCCGCCGAGCGTCCCAATTTTATTATCGTTTATGTCGATGACCTCGGCTGGGCGGACACTTCTGTCAAAATGATGGACAGCGATCCGGACTCAGCGAGTGACTTTCACCAGACGCCACATCTCGAAGAGTTGGCGCGGCGAGGTATGAAATTCTCCTGTGCCTACGCGCCGGCTCCAACCTGCACTCCGTCACGCAAGAGCATTCAGTTCGGCAAGACGCCGGGGCGACTTCAATACACTTTCGTGCACGACGTGCTGGCTTTGCAGCGAAAACTGAAGTGGAAGGATGAAGCTTCTCTGGCTGATGTCGTGAAGACCGCCGACTCAAGCTACATCACTGCGCATTTCGGAAAAGGAATGAGTGGCGAGCAAATGGGAACGATCGGCTACGACGTCACCGACGAAGTCGACGGGACCGCCGACAATGGCAACTTTCACGGTGAATACGTCAGTTTGAAATATCGCGTTCCTTTGCCGCCCGATAATCCGAAGAGGATGGCGTCGCTCAAGAAAAGCTCTGTGGATTTCGTCAATGAACACGGTGGAAAGCGGCCGTTCTTCATGATGGTGTCGCACTACGCCGTTCACGTGCCGCACGCCGCTCGTGCCGATTTGATCGAGAAATACCGAAACCTGCCTCGCGGAAAACACCTCACAGACGATGATTACTTATCGGTTGAGGAACTTTCGAAAGGCAAGAAGATCAGTTCCTGGCGACTTCAGTATGCCGCGATGGTTGACGAAGTCGACGAGGGGCTGGGGGCGATCGTGGATGCCGTGCGGAAGACCGGTCAGCTTGAAAATACCTACATCATTTACACGTCAGACAATGGCGGCGGGCTAACGCCGAACGGACCACTCCGTGGTGGCAAGGCCAATCTTTATGAGGGAGGACTCAGAGTTCCATTTGTGGTTGACGGCCCGGGAATCAAATCAGGAATGCAATGCGATGTCCCGATCGTGCAATGGGATCTTCTGCCAACGTTACACGACCTTTCCGCCAGCGACTCTGCGCTGCCCGAGAGACTTGACGGCGGCAGCCTTCGAAGCGTTCTTGAGCATGGCAACGAGGGCAAAGTTGCGCGTCCCGTCGAGGGATTCGTATTTCACTACCCGTGCTACTTCGCACCACCGCTGAGTGTCATCCGATTGGGCGATTACAAGTTGATGGAGCATCTTCTGACTGGCGAACAGAAGCTGTTCAACGTTGTGGCCGACTACCAGGAGAAAACCAACCTGATCGGTCAACAGCCTCAAAAGGCAAGGGAGCTGAAAGAATCCATGTCGAGGTATCTGGAATCAATCGATGCTGAAGACATTCAGGATGTCTACAAGGCCCGTTTCGCCGAATTGGATCTGTTCGAGTCGGTGGCTCGTCGAGTTCATGTTCAGTCAATCAATCAAGCCAAAGGCGATCGAAATGTCATCGCCGATGCTGACGCGAGGCTGGCGAAAGATCTGATACGGTTCAACAAGAATCGCGAAGAGTGTCGCTTGAAGATGCGTGGGAAAACATTTTGATCACGTCGTGTAGCTTCTGATGAGAAT
>Ga0055584_100007750_pt1 | contig 10518 bp, 7 predicted proteins | sample OSDHelmetaG_FD_58716 | JGI IMG/M metagenome (GOLD analysis project Ga0055584, IMG submission 58716) | Pelagic marine sediment microbial communities from the LTER site Helgoland, North Sea, for post-phytoplankton bloom and carbon turnover... | ecosystem: Environmental > Aquatic > Marine >...
CAAGACGCTGATCGTGATTACGACCGAGTTCGGCCGCCCAGCGGGCTTCGACGCTCGCGGCGGGCGGGCACATCAGGGAACGGCCTTCAGCTGCGTGCTCGCCGGCGGCGGCTTGAAGCATCGCGGCGCATGGGGTGTTACCGATGAAATGTCCAAGAAGATTCTGGAGAGTCCGGTTTCCGTGCCCAACTTCTTCGCGACGATCTGCTCGGCGGTTGGAGTCGACTATTCGAAAAATCTCTACGATGGAGATCGACCTGTACCAATTACGGATCGGGGCGAGCCGATTCGTGGTTTGTTCGGCCATTAGTGTTCTTGCAGTCCAATTCTGCCAGCATTCCCATTAAACGGTCTGGACTAGTGAATTGAGTCGCGGCAGTTTGGCGGTGTAGGCGTGGAACGGTCGTTGATGAGATAAATCATCTTGATAGAAGTGGTCATCTAGGGAACATCCGGCACGCAGCGTTGTAATCGTGACGTCTCTCAATCATTGAGGTCGGCGATTCGCTTCATGTAGAGACGTTGAACCTCACGCATACAACACCGACCGTCTGCAGCGCGAGTTTCACATTGAGCGCTGCTGGACTTTGATTTTTCCAGCAGTTTGCGGATTCGTATTGGCGTCCCTTGTTCCACATCAGCTTCAATCTCCGTCAATGTAAAACCAAAGCATGCGCAGATTGGAGCTGTGGGGCTCTTCGGATAAACCATTGACTTTAATTCATCGACTTCCACGGTGCGGTCGAACTGGTCAAAGTACCCGATTTCACATCGGGAAAAATCGCAAAACCACGCCGAATCTCCAAGCCCCTGCCGCGACGTCTCCTGCACGTGCCAATCGAGCGTGGCTTTGCTGACGGGAATACCGAGCGACCTGCACCGCGGGCAGTGCACTCGGCCATCGGCGTCTGGTTCGCGAGTAAAAGCTTTATTCATCGATTCGCTCGGCGTTCAGGGATGAGCCACAAAGTTTACGTTGTCAGGTTAGGCGCGGACGCGATCCACGAGCAAACATGAGACGTCTGGATTTGCCCAAGGAAGACGTCTCATGGGCAACGTGACGCCACCACTGACCGAGTGCCGACGGAAGAATTGCGTACGAGATTTACATTGCTTATTCGTCGCCACTGCCTGAATATATTTGATTCAAGAGCCCTGCCAGACGAACCCCGGCCTGATTCAGGCGTAACTTTGCGAGCGGCAGGTTTTCATAGGAATACTTGTACCCGCCGTACTTATTGGATTCCGGGACTGTATAGACTTGGTCTCGGTATTCGATCGATTCCTGCGCCCAGTCAAGGATGATTGAGTCCTGCCACTTTCGAATCTCTGCCTTGGAGGCCTTGTCAGTGAACCGCGACAGCTCCGTGAAGCTGAGTTTGGTCGAATCGATCATCTTGTCGTCCCAGACAGAATGCAGATTCGTGTCTTCCTCAAACCACTTGACTTTGATTGTGTTTCCACCGCGATCAGCCCCACGTCCGACGTGGAGAGGCTGGTGGATGTCCCCAACAAGATGAACCAGCCACCTCAGTGCGTAGACTTTATCCTGTTTCGTAGATGACTGACTTTTCAAGGTTGCCACAAATCGTCGAATGGCCTGGACGACGTCCCCTTTGGGATTCCTTTCGCTCGTCTCATAGGTCTCACCATCTTCAATTGTGACGTAGTGCCAGGGAGCCGTTTCCTTGTACTTCGGATCAGACCGAATTTCGTCAGCGTACGTCGCTGCTTCGGCCAGAGATTCCCGGCCAAGTAGTGATTTGACTCCTCGTGCCGCTTCCCTGGTGAGATGCCATTCAGCGATTTGACCAACGGTTCGATGTCCTGTCGCGCCCCAGCCGTAGACGTTGCTCGGAGGAGGTGCAGTTGCATAGAGTACTGCCAGACAAACCACGCTCCGAAAGAAGCTGCTTCGTTGATGACTGTTGTCTGTGTCGAATTGGCATGTGCATTCTGCCATTGGTTTGGCGTCTCCGTCGTAGATCGATTGGTCCAGTTCCCGAATCCGACACAGAGTGGTCGGACGACGATGTCAGTCCGTATCACGAAGAAATTTACCCGCTAACTGATGGTACCAGTCAGTGACCGAAAGTTTGTTTGCAATTGCCGTTGCCCGATTATCTTCTCCGATCAGTTCTTCGGAGAAGATATCGTCGGCGACGTGTTCTTCCAGGCGGAGATAGGCTTCAAACTGGTCCTTTTCAAAGACCTGGTCGCCGGTGGATTGATGTGGGAAATCAGGAAAACGGCGGCGGTAGTCTTTGACGTAGTCAGGTTCGTTGCCTGTTACCGATAGCTTCACATAAATCATCCAGCCTGTAACGTCGGGACCGGATTTGTTCTCCGTCGGGAGACTCAATTTTTCCTACCGCGAAGTGACCACGGCTGTAGCGGATGCGTTCTTTGACTGGTCGAACGATACCGTCGGCGTTCTCTTCGTCATCGTTTCTTAACTCCCCGCAGGAATGAATTCGACCCACTTCAAGTGTGCGATATCCAACCTGATGTCGGTGCCCAGATCAACCTTTGCGAAGTGTTGCAGTTTCGTCAGGCTGGGGCAGTTGAGGTTGGGGGGCACTCTCCGTCGATCGCGTTAACGAATTTACAGCGTCGCCGTAGCAGCTCGTAGATCGCCAGATTCTCAATGTGTCCGCCATCGGAAAGGTTGAGATGCTTTGCATCGAATTAAACGCTTCCCGCAACAGGTACCATGGTCCAGGTGCAGATCACCGTAGAGATTTTCTGCATTCATCATTCGCGGTCAGTTTATGGCTTTTGTCAATTGGACGTCGAAGCCAGTATCCGAGCCGTACGTTCAACAGAGTGAGCTGGAAGCTGGCTCCCTTGATCGAGCCCATTCCCATTTGCGGAGCGCCCGCTGCACCAGAAATGGCAACGGCGTTTCCGAAGTCCAAATGGGGATTCTCTTTCTCCCACAGCAGAGTCGGCTGGTACTTCACGTCCGGGCTTCCACAGAAGTGCTTAGAGAAGAGGAAAAAGCCACAGTCGCGGCCCCGAAGATCGGTGAGCGATGAAGCAAGCGTGAGTCTGGGGGTCAATATGTTGACGGCGCATCGTCGCTTCGGCCGACCGCGAGGCGGTACATGGCGACCGCAACGGCCACCAGTATCAGTAGCGAGATCGTGTCGATCAGAATTGGCGAAGCGGATTCGCCGAGCTTCAGTGATGTCCAGCCGACAAACGCCAGTAGACCGAGCAGCACTCCCATTAGTGACTCGCCAGCGATAATGCCGGATGCGAGCAGCACGCCGCGTTTCTCGGCCGCATCGGATGAACGGCCGCGTTTAATCATCCAGTTCAGAACGCCGCCGATCACAATCGGAACAGACAGCTCAGCGGGCAGATAGATTCCCACAGCGACCGGCATCACATGCAGACGGAAGCTGTTGTTTTTCAGAGCGAGCGGAATGTCAGCCAACAGAATCAGCACGGCGAGTCCGACTCCCCAGCCGACCATGTCCCACGGAATATTGCCGTTCCCGAAAAAACCTTCAGCCAGTGACGCGAACAGGCCAGCCTGTGGAGCGACGAGTTCTTCGCCACCGATGCCGCCCGTCCCCGCGTTCAACGACCCCTCATGCAGGATTGTCAATACCGGTGCCATGATGAACGCAGCAACGACGACGCCCAGCACCTGAGCAATCTGCTGACTGCGGGGCGTCGCTCCGACCAGTTGTCCGGTTTTGAGATCGTTGCACACGTCTCCGGCCGTGCAGGCAACGCAGCAGACGACGCCAGCGACACCGAGCATCGCGAGAATTCCGGCTTTTCCCGAGTAGTCCCCGACCCACAGCATCAGACCGGTCAGCAGCACTGCCGAGATCGTCATCCCGGAAACAGGGCTGTTCGAGTTTCCGACCAGTCCGACGATGTAACTGGCCACGGCCGTGAAGAAGAATGACAGCACCAACGCCGCGATCGTTGCCAATATGGTGATGCCGATCGCCCGGTCGAGCAGCACGAAATAGATGCCGAACACGAGGGCAGCGCAGAGAATAGCCAGACTCACCATGTAACCGAATTCGAGATTTCGCTCGTCCGGTAATTCGGCGATGCTGGAATCGTCATTCGCAGTGGATGCTGACGATCGCATCCGCATGGCTCCGAAGAGTTCGTGGAATGCCGCGCTGATTCCGTGTCGTACACTCCAGATCGCCGACAATCCGCCGACAACCATCGCTCCGACACCGACATAGCGGACTTCGCTCGACCATAACTCGAATGCGTGATTGACGGCAGACAACTTGGTTGGTCCATCGCTGAGCAATGGAATCAGGATGTACCAGCCGATGGCTCCACCAAGAAATACCTGACTCGCCACTGGCAGGCCGACGATCAGTCCGACGGCGACGAGTGCTGGCGAGACGTCCATACCGAAGTACCACGTGCGTCCGCCGGCTCGCGTCGCGTGATCGACGCTGGACTTCAACAGGCCCAGGTACCCCGCGCAGAATTTTATTACCGCGCCCGCAGCAAGACCTCCGAAGACCAGTTTCGTCCCCATCGCCGCGTGTCCGTCTTCGTCGTGTTCTGCGGCACCAGCCCTTAGCACTTCAGCGCAAGCTACGCCTTCGGGGAACTTAAGATCAGTCGATTCGACGACGATCGCCTTCCGCATCGGGATCATCATCAGGATGCCCAGCAACCCGCCGGACAAAGCGACTAGCGTCGTTGTCCAGAAATCAAATTCAGACCAGATTCCCGTAATGATCAGAGCGGGCATGGTGAATATGATGCCGGCCGCCAGCGACTCGCCCGCCGACGCGCTGGTCTGAACGATGTTTGCTTCAAGGATCGATCGCCGGTTGAACAGACCGCGCAGCACGCCGGTCGCCAGCACGGCCGCTGGGATGGATGCGGAAACGGTCATTCCCACTCGAAGCCCCAGATACACATTCGCTGCCCCCATCACGACGGACAGGATCAGCCCCGTCGACAGAGACATGACGGTGAGTTCGCGGTTGGTCGGCCCAACGTGTGCAGTCTGAGTTTTTGTCGTTGACATGATTTCTCCGCATGTGTCTCCGCTTCCGGGCGACCGCATGGTCGAGGATGACGGCCCGATTCTGCAACCGCTAACGCGATAGCTTATTGACTGTGACAGGTTCGTGCGATTTCGCACATGCTCGCCACGTAAGTGTGAGGCTGTGTCACATGCGCGGTTGTTGATTGCGGGCTCAACTGAACGCAGTGGGGACGTAAGGATCAACTCGACAGCCATGCCTCACGCGTCAGCAGGCGACACACAACCGGGGTAGCGTGAAGCAACGCTGCACAATCGGCACGGTACATGCTGCTGCCGTTTTCTTTGAAGTGCGGTCTTTGCCGTTGGTCCGGTTTGAGAAGTCTGGCAACCGCGAAGTTCAACAGTCGCGGGGAGTTGTGCATGTCGCGTTCAGTCATGGTTGACGGCAACGAAGCAGCTGCGTCGGTAGCGCATCGGCTCAATGAGGTCATCGCCATCTACCCGATTACTCCCGCATCGCCGATGGGCGAACTCTCAGATGCGTGGTCGTCCGCCGGACGCAGAAACATTTTTGGAACTGTGCCGTCCGTCGTCGAGATGCAAAGTGAAGCCGGCGCGGCCGGCACGGTTCATGGGGCATTGCAGACGGGAGCCCTCACAACGACATTCACTGCGTCTCAGGGTTTGTTGTTGATGATCCCCAACATGTTCAAGATTGCGGGCGAATTGACGCCGACGGTCTTTCATGTGGCCGCGCGTTCGGTTGCGACGCACGCTCTGTCGATTTTCGGCGATCACAGTGACGTCATGGCCGCTCGATCAACTGGCTGGGCCATGCTGTGTGCCGCGTCGGTGCAGGAAGCTCACGATTTCGCTCTGGTAGCGCAGGCGGCGACGCTGGAATCGCGAATTCCGTTTCTGCATTTCTTTGATGGCTTTCGCACGTCGCACGAGATCAACCTGATCGAAGAACTTTCGGACGATGACCTGCAGGCAATGCTGCCGATGGATCTCGTGCAGGCGCATCGCGAACGAGCCCTCAGTCCTGACCGACCAGTGCTGCGTGGTTCTGCTCAGAATCCGGACGTGTTTTTTCAGGCGCGAGAGGCGGCAAACTCATACTACGACGCGGCTCCCGATATCGTGCAGCAGCACTTCGATCGCTTTGCGGCACTGACCGGACGGCAGTACCACCTGTTCGATTACGTCGGCGCTGAAGATGCCGAGCGTGTGGTTGTCGTGATGGGCTCGGGCATCGGTGCCGTTGAAGAGGCAGTGCATCAGCTGGTGGCGCGTGGCGAAAAAGTCGGATTGGTCAAGGTGCGGTTGTACCGGCCGTTTGACGTGACTCGGTTTCTCGAAGCACTGCCGACAACCGTGCAAAACATCGCCGTGCTGGACCGTACGAAGGAACCCGGCGCTGTCGGTGAGCCGCTGTATCAGGACGTCGTCACTGCTATCGCGGAGGACCACTCAAGACTCAAAGCTAGGCCGCATGTCATCGGCGGTCGCTTCGGGCTTTCCTCGAAAGAGTTCACTCCCGCGATGGTGGAAGCTGTCTTCGAGGAACTCATTCGCGAGTCGCCAAAGCAGCATTTCACGATTGGAATCGTCGACGATGTCACGCGACTGAGCTTGCCGTGGAACACTGATTCGTTCCATGAACCAGCCGATGTTCATCGCGCTGTGTTCTACGGACTCGGCAGCGATGGCACCGTCGGTGCTAATAAGAATTCGGTCAAGATTGTGGGAGAAAACACGCCGCTGTTCGCTCAAGGGTACTTCGTTTACGACTCGAAGAAAGCCGGAGCGGTCACCATTTCGCATCTGCGGTTCGGTCCACGGCCGATTAATTCCACTTATCTGGTTAGCCGGGCGAATTTTGTGGCGTGCCATCAGTTTCAGTTTCTGGAAACTCGCAACGTGTTGGATGTTGCAGAAAATGGCGCGACGTTTTTGCTGAATGCTCCGTACGAGCCAGGTGAGGTCTGGTCGCAACTGCCGCTGGAAGTGCAGCAACAGATCATCGAAAAAGAGCTGAAGTTCTTTGTCGTCGATGCGTTGCAACTTGCACGGGAACTCGGACTCGGGTTGCGGATCAACACGGTCATGCAGACGTGCTTCTTTGCACTGGCCGGCGTTCTGCCACGCGACGAAGCCGTCGGTCACATTAAACAGGCCATTCAAAAGACGTATGGGAAACGCGGCGAAGTTGTCGTTCAGAAAAACTGCGACGCCGTCGACAGGTCCATCGCGGCGATGCATCAAATCGAGCTGCCCGATTCCGGGACTTCGGAGACACGCCGCCGTCCGCCCGTTCCGGAAAACTCACCGGACTTTGTTAAACGAGTTACCGGTTTGATGTTGGCGGGACTCGGAGATCGCCTTCCCGTCAGTGCGCTGCCGGTCGACGGAACGTTTCCAACTGGGACAGCGGCATTCGAAAAACGAGGGATCGCTCACACCATCCCCATCTGGGATCCTGACATCTGCATTCAATGTGGACTGTGCTCGCTGGTGTGTCCTCATGCCGCAATTCGATCGAAGGCTTTTCCGAAAGAATCAGTCAACGGAAACGCTCCTGACAGCTTTCAAACGCTCGTCTGGTCCGGGAAGGACTTACCGGATCACAGCATGGCGATTCAGGTGGCTCCGGACGATTGCACCGGCTGCGGCGTATGTGTCGATGTTTGCCCCGCTCGCAGCAAGGAAGTCGCAAAGCACAAAGCGATCAACATGGAGCCGGTGCAGCCGCACCTGGAACGCGAACGGGACAACTGGGACTTCTTTCTGACGATCCCGGAGCTCGACCGCTCGGCCGTCCGTCGCGATCAGCTGAAAGGTTCGCAACTTCTATTACCGTTGTTCGAGTTCTCCGGTGCGTGTGCCGGCTGCGGAGAAACACCGTACATCAAACTGATGACTCAGTTTTTCGGCGATCGCACACTGATCGCCAACGCGACAGGTTGTTCGTCGATCTTCGGCGGTAATCTGCCGACGACGCCGTACAGCTCAGATCAGAACGGTCGAGGCCCGGCGTGGTCGAACTCGCTGTTCGAAGACAATGCCGAATTCGGACTCGGCATGCGACTGGCCGTGACGGCTCAAACCGAACTGGCTCAGACGCTACTGCGCGAGTCCACGTCGCTCGTCGGCGACGATCTTGTTACCGCGATGCTCGAAGCCGATCAGTCGGACGATGCCGGCATCGCTGCCCAGCGCGAGCGATTGGCAGCATTGCGGGATAAACTGGCGAGCGACACGTCTGTTACAACGAAGCTATTGCTCGGCACGGCCGAGACACTGGTGCGCCGCAGCGTGTGGATCATAGGTGGCGACGGCTGGGCCTACGACATTGGGTTCGGCGGAGTAGACCATGTGCTGGCCTCAAGCCACGACGTGAATATTCTGGTGCTTGATACCGAGGTCTACTCAAACACTGGCGGACAGGCGTCGAAAGCGACGCCGCGCGGGGCGATTGCCAAATTCGCGGCCGGTGGCAAGCAGGCTCGCCGTAAAGACCTGGGCATGATCGCGGTCGATTATGGACACGTTTATGTGGCTCAGGTCGCCATCGGAGCCAACCCGCTGCAAACGATTAAAGCGTTTCAGGAAGCCGAATCTTATCCTGGTCCGTCGCTGATCATTGCGTTCAGCCCGTGCATCGCGCACGGCATCGATATGTCGAAAATGATGACGCACCAGAAGTCGGCAGTGAACAGCGCGTTCTGGCCGCTGTTTCGATTCGACCCACGTGAAGCACACGAAGGTACGCACCCGTTCCGCCTCGACAGCCGCAAACCGACCATTTCGTTTCGTGATTACGCGATGCAGGAAGCTCGCTTTGCAGCACTCACTCGTTCAAACCCGAAAGAGGCGAAGCGACTGTTCGATTTGGCTCAACGCGACATCAATGATCAGTGGCATTTCTACGAACAGATGGCCGGAGTCGAACGCGAAATTCCGTCCGTTAGCGATTAAGCAAAGTTCCAGTAGGTCGCCAATTCCTTCATTATTACAGCACGTATCGAGCACGAAAGACTCTCATGACAGTCAACCTTGCCACGAGTTACCTTGGCCTGGAATTGAATTCGCCAATCGTCGCGTCGGCCTGCCCGACCAATTCCGGTTTGCCGATGCTTCGTCGTCTCGAAGAAGCCGGGTGTGGGGCGGCCGTCCTTCCGTCGCTGTTTGAAGAGCAGATCGAGCACGAGGAAGCAGCGTTTGGTTCACTGCACGAGTTCGGCTCCGACTCGTTTGCCGAAGCGGCGAGCTACTTTCCGGAACTCGATTCCTACAACACCGGGCCGGAGGACTATCTGTGTTTGGTGGAACTCGCAGCACGGCAAGTGTCGATGCCGATCATCGGCAGCTTGAACGGTGTCACGTCCGGCGGCTGGACCCGGTACGCCAAATTGATTGAAGAAGCCGGAGCCGCAGCTTTGGAATTGAATATGTACTACCTGCCGACGGATCCCGATGTCGACGCAGTACAGGTCGAGGCCAATTATCTGGAACTTGTGAATGAAGTCAGCTCTTCGATTTCGATTCCGCTGGCCGTGAAGATTGGCCCCTTCTTCAGCGCGCCTGCGAACTTCGCGAAGAAGCTGGTTGAAGCAGGTGCCGACGGACTGGTGCTGTTTAACCGGTTCATGCAGCCGGATATTGACCTGGACACGATGCAGGTTGATCCGCAACTTGTGTTGAGCACCAGCGTGGAGATGCGTCTGCCGCTCCGCTGGATCGCCATTCTACACGGCCGAGTGAACGCGTCCCTGGCCGCAACATCAGGTATTCACACTGCGTCCGATGTGATGAAGCTGCTGCTCGCCGGAGCCGACGTGACCATGCTGGCAGCCGCCATTCTCAAGAACGGACCGAAGCATGTGGAAACGATGCTGGAAGAATTGAGGGAGCTACTCAGTGAGCACGGCTACACAGCCGTCTCACAACTCAAGGGAAGCATGAGTCACCGTCACTGCCCTAATCCTGCCGAATTCGAACGCTCCAACTACATGAAGGCCGTTACGTCCTTTACCAGTGATCTCATCTGAGATCACACTTTCAGCCGTGCTTCATGATGACGACGTGCGACGACGCACACCCGTCACGCGTGAGCGCCGTCACTTCTGCTCGGCTCGGTTGAGTTTGAAGCTTCCAGTAAACCGATCTCTGTGATCCACCAGAAACTTCTGCAGTTCTGCCGTTGAGGCTGTGATCAGCGTGCGGTTGTTCTGCGTCGAGTGCGACAGTTGATCGGGATGGTCGGCGAGGTACTGCTTCAGCCAGTTTAGATCGATTGAAACCAGTTCCAGCGACGGTTTCATCTGTTTCACCATGTAGACGGAGTGAATCGGCAACAGGTGGTACTTATAGAACGCTGTGGCATCGATCTTTTCCTGCCTGGGCAACAGGTCCAGAAACAGAGTGCCCTCGACGCGGCACAGGTGTGCGACAAAACGCCCGGGCTGTCCGTTTTTATCAGTGAAGACCAGGTCGTACGACTTCCCATCACGTTTCGCGAAGTC
>Ga0055584_100007751_pt1 | contig 10517 bp, 10 predicted proteins | sample OSDHelmetaG_FD_58716 | JGI IMG/M metagenome (GOLD analysis project Ga0055584, IMG submission 58716) | Pelagic marine sediment microbial communities from the LTER site Helgoland, North Sea, for post-phytoplankton bloom and carbon turnover... | ecosystem: Environmental > Aquatic > Marine >...
CAGGTAGTAAAGCATTCGTCAGTCGTGATGATGCGACGGTCGCCAATCGTCCGCACCGAGAACCTGCGATCGTCTGCCGGCGAGTCGGAGAAGAAATCCCGGCAAGCCTTGGCGTTTGGATTCTGCGGCCAGGTCTTCATCGTCAATCAACCATTTCGACTGCGGCAGCGGTCGAGCTTTGCGCGCTTTGCTCATGGTGTCGCTCAGTCTGAGTCCCGTCCCTCAACGTCTCTCGTATCTTATCAGAAATCCACTCCAGTCCAGCTGCCCGGGAGGCTTTGATCAGTACCAGATCACCGGGTCGCAGAACCCGCTGCAGGGTGACCGCCGCGTCGTCCAAGCCATCAAATTCACTGACGACGCGCATGCCTGCTTCACGCGCGTCGCCAGCATACAGGTAGCTCATCGAACCCACCGCGAACAACATGTCCACTCCGCGAGCGGCCACCAAGCGACCGATCTCTCGATGCGCGGAATCGGCGTGTTGCCCCAGTTCCCCCATGTCGCCCAGCACTGCGATGCGACGACCGGGACAGGGCATACCTACCAGGGTTTCGATTGCTACCGTCATGGAATCGGCGTTTGCGTTATAGCAATCATCCAACACGCGGACGCCGTTCTCTTCCCAAAGTTGCAGGCGCCACTTTGGCGGGGTGCATGCCGCCAAAGTGCGCCTGCCCAGTGCGCCCGACAGCCCCAGCTCGGTTCCTACAGCCAGTGCCAGCACTGCGTTTGTAACCTGGTGTCTGCCGAGCAACCGTATGTGGAGCTCTTCAAATCTTTCGTTCGGACCGTCCACGTTGAAACGTGTTCCGTCACTGTTCAGATGCACGTTGGAAATCTGCCAGTCGTGATCACTGTCGGTTCCGACACGGACCACTCTTGCCTTGGTGCGCCGGACAAGGTCTTCCGCATGATCGTCATCGCCGTTGAGGAACAGGTTTCCGTCGGGCGGCAACATTTCCGCCAGCGTTCCTTCCTCCGCCAACACGCCGTCGATGTCGCCAAAGTGTTCGAGGTGTTCACGCCCGATGCTCGTGATGACACCGTGCAATGGGCGCGTCATCTCAATGAGCGGTTTCAATTCACCCGGATGGTTCGTGCCCAGTTCCTGCACCAACACTTTGTGTTCCGACGTGAGCTTCAGCAGGGTCAACGGCACGCCGATGTCGTTGTTGAAACTCGCTTCGCTCCACAAGGCTGGTCCGTCAGCGTCAGCCAATGCTCCGATCAGATCCTTGGTGGTGGTTTTGCCATTGGAGCCAGCCACCGCGATCACGGGGATTCCAAATTCGGCCCGATGCGCCGCAGCGAAGCGACCAAGTGCCACCTTGGTGTCTTCAACCTCAATGACGCCATACTCACCAGGAACCGCGGGACCACGGCCAATCTCAGCAATCACGACCGCCGCACCGGCCTCACAGACACCATCAACAAAGCGATGCCCGTCAAAACGATCACCATTGAGTGCTACAAAGACATTGCCTGGTTTGACCGTGCGGGAATCCGTGCTGACACCACGTGCCCGCATGAGATCGTCGCCCCGGGTGATCTTTCCACCCGTTGCTTCGGCAATAAATTGTAGTGTCCAGCCAGTCACAGTTCCAACAATTCAGCATGCCGCAATTTACGCGGCCCTCAATATCTTCTTTCCACCCAGTTCAGCCGCGATCACTTCGGCTGCATGGCGACGATCATCAAACGGCACCACCGAGTCCTTCAGTTCCTGATAGGTTTCATGCCCCTTCCCCGCGATCACAACGGTGTCCCCTGCTTGGGCATGGCGAATGACGTCTTGAATCGCTGCGTGGCGATCCAGAATTGTGCGTGAGCCATCGGAGCGAACAGAGCGATAACCGGCTTCGATCTGTGCTGCGATGGCAGCCGACGGTTCCTTGCGCGGATTGTCGCTCGTGACAACCGTATAGTGCGCCAGGCGAGCAGCCACTTCTCCCATCCTGGTCCGCTTCCCGGCATCCCGATTGCCACCGCATCCAAAGGTCAACAGAATCCGGTTGCCGGTGATTTCGCCCAGTGTCGTCAGGATATTCTCCAAAGCATCCGCCGTATGAGCGTAGTCAACAATCACGTTGAACGATTGCCCCATATCGACACGTTCCAAGCGTCCGGGAACGGGCGGGGTTTTGGCCATGGCTTCAACAGTCTTCTCGATGTCCAATCCAAGGGCCTTGGTCACTCCCAATGCGGCGAGAGAATTGTAGACGTTGTGGCGTCCTAGCAATTGTGAACCCAGCGCAAATCTCTCGCCCTCATCATCCACGGTGAAATGCATCCCGACCGGGTCGAGCTCAAGCTGGGTGCCGTGTAGGGTGGTATCACCCAACAGACCGTATGAAATCGGATTCGGAGTCTTTGTTTCGCCCAACAAGCGTCGTCCGTATTCGTCATCACCATTGATGATCGCGCGGGCGGGCTTGGAGCTTCGCTCCAGCAGGGTGAAGAACTTCGCTTTGGCTTCGAAGTAGCCTTCCATCGTGCGATGGTAGTCCAGGTGATCGTGGGTGAGATTGGTGAACACACCCACATCAAATTCCGTTCCGTTGACCCGGCCTTGATCGAGCGCGTGGGAACTGACCTCCATCACACAGGCTTCACATCCTTCGCGAACAATCTGCGCCAACAGATGCTGCAGATCCGGAGCCTCCGGAGTGGTGCGATTGGCTGGGAGAATGTGACCCGCAACATCGCGATGCACCGTAGTGATCAGTCCCGTTCTGATTCCGTGTGCTTCGAGAATGTTCTTGAGCAGAAAACTCGTTGTCGTCTTGCCATTGGTGCCGGTGATTCCGATGATTTTCAGTTTCCGGCTCGGATGGCCGTGAAATTCACACGCAAGAACGGGCAGAGCTGCCCGTGTGTCTTCAACAACGACCTTTGCAGCCCGGTTCGACGCAAAACCGTTGCGTTCGCAAATGACCGCGACAGCACCGCGATCAATAGCTTCGCTGATATAGTCATGACCATCCGTGTTCTGCCCACGGCAGGCCACAAACACCTTGCCCGGAGTGACCCGACGGGAGTCGAGCACAATGCCGGTGACTTCACGTTCCAATTCTCCCTCTATCCGTCGGGTCGAGATCGATGAAAGTAGTCTCTTGAGAATCATGATCAGCGGTTCATCACGTTGATGAATGGGGTCTGGGATTGACGTTGCAGACGCGAAAGCAGGGGGGAATCCAACTCTACTGAATCGGGTTGGAGATTCAGATAATTGGCCGCAGTATCGGCGATATCCTTGAAGCAGGGCGCGGCGCATTTGCCGCCCGATCCGCCACCCTTGGGCTCATTCACAATCACCGAGATCACCAATTCCGGATTGGTGGCGGGAAGATAACCAATAAAGGAAGCGAGGTTCTTGCCGTTTGTGTAGCGACCATTGACCGCCTTGTCCGCCGTGCCTGTCTTTCCGGCCACGGAGTAGTAGTCCATGATTGCATTCCGTCCAGTGCCCTTCTTGGACACCACCGACATCAGCGCGCGGGTAATGGTGCGCGAGGTTTCGCTGCTGATCACCCGTCGAATCGGAGTCGGGTTGTAGCGCCCGACCACGTTGCCATCGGCGTCTTCGAGACGATCTATCAACAACGGGCGCATCAAGGTGCCTCCATTGGCAATCGCGGCGATTGCCATCGTAATCTGTAACGGTGTCACAGCGATGCCTTGACCGATCGGAATCCGCGTCCGGTCATCATCACGCCAGCGACTGCTGGAACGAAGTATGCCCTTGGCTTCCCCGCGCAGGTCGATGTCCGAACGGGCTCCAAACCCGAACCCACGGAGGTAACCTTCAAAGGTGTTGGCCGGCATGCGAACCGCGATCTTTGAAGTGCCAATGTTCGATGATTTGGCGAGGATCGTCTCCATGGTCATCGATTCGTAGGAATGTCCGCGATACTCACGAAGCGGGCGGGCATTGCGCCATTTCCAATTTCCTTTTTCACACCAGATCGACTCTCCCCAACGCACCACGCGTTGTTCAACCCCGGCCGCGATCGAGACTATCTTGAAGGTTGAGCCGGGTTCATAGACATCCATAATTGCACGGTTCTTGCGAAAATCTTCGCGGCCCTTCGGAACGTCGCCGGGACGATTGGGGTCGTAGTTCGGCAGCGTCGCCATCGCGAGGATTTTCCCGGTTTGCGGACGCACAAGAATCGCGGTTGCACTGACCGGCTGGAATTTGTCCATCACATCCGCCAGTTTCTGTTCCACCAGATGCTGCAGGCGCGCGTCGATGGTCAGATGCACGTTCAGGCCGTCGGTGGCAGCGACTTCCTTGAGCCGCTTGGTGGCAACTTCACGCCGCCGACTGTCCTTCTCCGTTTCGCGATAGCCGAACGTGCCGGTAAGACGATTGTTGAAGGCGAGTTCGATACCGTCCATGCCGACGATTTCCTTGGCCTGGCGATCATCGACCGCTACGTCCCGCGTTGAAGTATAACCCAACACATGGGCTCCGAGGTGATTGTTGGGATAGATCCGAATGGAGTCCTCCACGGTATCTGCGCTAATGGATCGTCGAAGATTGCGGAAAAACCCACGCTGCTTCCGGTTCAGTTGACTCATGTCCCCAAACTCCATATTGCGCATCGTGTCCTTGATCAGCTTCCATCGTTCCAACGGAACCTTGCGGGCCAGCACGACGTAACGGTTGGTGACGACTCGGAAGGAGCCGTCAGTATTCGTGCGGGTGAAGGACTTGGGTTGCAGTTTGTGGTAAAGATCCCATTCGCTCATGCCGATCAACGGGCCGATTTCCTTTGCAAGATTGGCCTGGTATCCACCGATCAAGGTCGGATCGGCGAAGATCGTCTTGGCAGGAAGGCTGGTCGCGAGCATTTGCCCCCGGGAATCAAAGATGTCTCCGCGACGTGGCATCAGAAGCTCCGTGCTGCGGACGTTGATCTCGGCTTTCTGCCGATATTGAATGTGCTGATGGACCTGCAGATCAACCAGCCGATAGCCTAATCCGCAGAACGCAATCAGCAGGACCAACCCCAGAAAGAACAACCGTTGATTTTGCTGGGCTTGAATCATCGTTTCTTCGCCGAATCCTGCTGTGACCGCTGGTTGGATGAACCCTGTCGGGCGCGGGCCCAGTATTGCGGTCCCGCGTAATCACCTTCGTTGCGCACTCCCTGGTCGGTCAGGGTGTAAACCTGCTCCGGCTTCGGCGCAGACAGGCCCAGCCGCAACTTTTGGATGCGATCTTCGAGATATCGCGTGGATCGGAAATAGGCCAATCGGTTCGCCCGATCCTGATTGTCGACACGCAGCTGCTCGAGCCGCTGCTCTTTCTCTTTCATGCGCTGACCGAGTTCAAAAATCTGATTTTTCTGCCAGACGAACCCCACGCCTGCCAAGCAGAGCAGCAGGCAGACGACAACCACTTTGACTACCGGGCCAAGGCGAATTGCGGGAGCGGATCTTTTTCGATTCTTAGGCATGATCAGTTGTTCCCCAACTTTTCGAACGCCCGCAATTGTGCACTGCGTGCCCGCGGGTTTTCTTTCACCTCGGTATCACCGGGCGCGATCGACTTGCGATTCACGCGTTTCAAAATCGGTTGCTTGGGCCGGCGCAATTCCGGAACATCGACGTCACCGTCAAATTCATAGTCCCGTTCCAATTCGCGTCCCCATTCCTTCACCCGACGGTCTTCAAGTGAATGAAACGTGATCACCGCGAGGCGACCACCCGGCTTCAGGATCTTCATCGCGCCATCGAGCCCGCGGCGCAACGAACCCATCTCGTCATTCACCGAAATTCTCAGCGCCTGAAAAACGCGCGTTGCCGGATGTTTCTTTTTTCCGGCCCGGGGACAGATCGATTCAATGTAGCCGGCCAGGTCTCCGGTGGTTTCAAAGAGCTGCTCTGCACGGCGCTCAGCAATTCCAGCCGCGATACGACGGGCTCTCGGCTCATCGCCATATTCCCGAAAAATCAACTGCAACGCCTCGGGCTCCTCGTTGTTGACGAGGTCGGCCGCGGTCGTCGGTTGTCGATCATCCATTCGCATATCCAAAGGTCCGTCGTTCAAAAAACTAAATCCGCGTTCGGCGTTATCGAGTTGCGGGGAGCTGACTCCCAGGTCGAGCAGCACGCCATCCAAGCTGCCCGCCGGCACCCAGTCGGCCAGCTCCGCGTAATTGCCGCGGTGCAGCTCAAACCGGCCTGCGAACCCGGCAAGGTTTCGCTCAGCCGTTCGCAACGCCACGCCATCGCGATCGCATCCATACACCCATCCATTCGGTTCGCTGTGTTTCAAAATGGCTGCTGTGTGTCCACCCATACCCAGAGTCCCGTCGGCGTACCTGCCGTTCGGCTTCAGATTGAGAGCGGACAGCGCCTCCGCCAACATCACCGGGTTGTGGATGGAACTGGTCACGTTTGTTCATGCCTTTTTTGCGTTTTCAGTTGGTGGCCATCCATCTTGGGGATCGCCGTTTCCGCGGTGCTGTGGACGCCGGTCGATACACCGACGGGCGCTTGGGCTGCCGCTTGATTGCCCTCCCGTTCGGGCGATGAACCACCCGACGGGCCATTTTAAGTTTCCGAACCCAGACTTTTCCATTCTGCAGAGGCACCTCGGGTTCCTCCGGTTCGGGAGAAGCGACCTCGTGTTTGGATTCCGCCTCGATTCTCTCGGGCTGAAAAGTGCTCCGAACACGCGGACCGGAATGCTTGCGGGAACGTTCGCGCAACTGGCGATCGGCGGCCTCCGCGCGCCGTGAAAAAGGATCTTCCCGCTGCTGGGCCTGCCGCGCGTCTCGAATCTGCGCAGCGAGGGCTGGGCGCATCCCGAAATTCGGGATCAGCGTGTCGCCGTCCACCACGTGGTGGGCGCGACCTCGGACCAGCCCTTTCAGGCTGTTCCCTGCTGCCAGGAAGTTAAACAGGCCCATCGGTTCTCAGTTCTCTCACAGCCTTGATGTTTCCAGCTTTGGCAAAACCCATAAGGGTGCATTAAATCATGGATTTCGCCTCGGACTCGTGAGCCAGATCCACCGCTCTCACATGTTCGTAGTATTCCGGATTCCAGATCTGAAATCGGTCGAACATTCCAACCAAAATTGACTCCCCATTTATGCCAGCCATCTTGGCCAGATTCTCCGGCAGGCAGATGCGCCCGGCGCGATCGATGGAGACGTCATCCGAGTCTCCGCCGAGCAGACGTCTGAGGGATTCCGCCTTGGGATCTGCAAAATCCATCTCCATGAACTTGTCCTCCAGCTTGATCGCGGTGCGCTGTGGCAGCACCAACAGGCAATGGAAATCCAAACCGCCGGTTTTCCAGGCGTAAACGGAGTACATCGAGTCCTGATTCGAGCGCCATTTGGCCGGGATCTGAACACGCCGCTTCTCATCGACTCCATGTCGATATCGCGACTTGTAAGAGACCCGATCAGTTGTGCCGTTGCCTGACATTCACGCAGTTGTGACGGAACACTTCGATCCATTCCTTCCCACAACGGTGGTATAACAACCCACAACAACCCACTTGTCAACACATTCGCCCCTCTTATTTTCAATAGTGAGAACGTTATCCACCAACAAGTTGGCAAAAAACGGCATTTTAAAACCATTTATGAAGATTCACTATGATTGACCTAGAAAATCGTCCCACCTTTCCCGCCCCACATCCCCACACCACCCCACATCTCGACTAAATCTGGGCAAATCGTGGCGAATCCCTTAAATACCTCTCAGTGCGACGCACCGACTTCCATTACGAACTTCCCGACGATCTGATCGCCCAACGGCCGCCAAATCGGCGAGATGGCTCCCGAATGCTCGTCCTTTATCGTTCAACTGGTGAGGTTTTTCATAAGTCATTCACGGATTTCGGTAGTTTTATTGAAGAAGGTGACCTCCTGATTCTCAATAATTCGAAAGTCATCCCCGCCCGGCTCCGGGGCCGGCGCGAAGGGACCGGGGGAAAGATGGAACTCCTTCTGGTAGAGGAACTTGAGCCGAATGTCTGGTGGTGCATGGTGAAGCCAGGTAAACGGCTTCGCGAGGGCAGCCGTTTCGACTTGAACGACTCGGCCGGGCAACCTTCTGGCATATCCGGTGAATTACTTGCGAGGAACTCTGAGGGACATGGAAAAATTCGTTTTTCCGGCACCGAGGACATCCATCGGAATCTTGAGGAAATCGGCGAAATCCCCCTTCCCCCGTATATCGGACGCCCCAAAAAGCCGGACTCTGACGATCATAAACGCTATCAGACGGTCTACGCCAATCCCGCCGGCAGCCTCGCTGCACCCACCGCCGGCCTCCATTTTTGCGACGAGACCTTGGCAGCTGTCAGGGCCAAGGGCGTCCGCGTCGAGTTCGTGACTTTGCACGTCGGCCTCGGAACCTTCGCTCCGGTCAAAGCCGATCAACTCGAAGATCACCCCATGCACTCCGAGCATTTCGAGATGTCCGTGGATACCGCCAAGGCGATCAACGAAACCAAAGCCGCCGGCAAACGCGTGATCGCCATCGGAACCACCACCGTCCGCGTCCTGGAAACCTTGGCAGCCAAACACACGACCGGCCCGCTCCCTGAAACCGATCATCACGGGCAGACCAAAATTTTTATCTACCCGCCGTACGAATTCAAATTGGTCGACCGATTGTTGACCAATTTCCATCTCCCGGAGTCGACCTTGCTGATGTTGATCTCTGCGTTCGCCAAGCCCGGCTCAATCGAAGGCAGGGAAACGATCTTGGACACTTATCGCAAGGCTGTAGAGAACCGCTACCGGTTCTTCAGCTACGGGGACTCGATGTTGATCCTATGAAGCACTCGGACAGACCCTATGTCTTGCTCAACATGTCGATGTCGGCTGATGGAAAGATCGCTTCGGCAAATCGTGCCATCAACCATTTCAGCAGTGAACGTGATCACGAGAATCTCTACCGACTGCGCGCCACAGCCGACGCCATTCTGAACGGAGCCCGCACGGTCGACACGGCTCCGATCATGATGGATACCGGCCCCGACAAGTTTCGTCGCCAACGCACACGCAACGGACTCGTCGCCCACGCAATTCGAATCATCGCCACCGGATCCGGATCACTGAACACGAATGCCGAAGTGTTCAGCCATCGCTTCTCTCCAATCATCGTGCTCACCACTACGCGCTGCCCCAAAAACAAACTGACACGACTGCAAGAAGCAGCCGACGCGGTCATCGTTGCCGGAGATGATGAACTGGACTTTCCAACAGCGCTTGCACAACTACGAAATGAGTGGAGTGTCAATCGCCTGCTTTGCGAAGGCGGAGGAGCATTGAATGACGCACTGTTTCGAGCCGACTTGGTGGATGAGGTGAATCTCACCATCTGCCCCGTAGTCATCGGCGGCCGCGAGGCTCCCTCGATCAGTGACGGGATCGGAATCGCACACCTCGCCGATGCACGCCAATTCGATCTGCACAAACGTAGATTGTTGGACGGCGAACAGTATCTGACCTACTTGCGAAAACCCTGATGAACATATGAGCACCAGCTTCTCCTACAAGATTCGTGAACTGGAAATCGGCGACGTCCCGATGGTCGTCGAACTCGGTCACAAGTCCTTCACTGACAAGACGCTTCCCCTGCTCCATCAGACTTGGGGAGAAGCCGAAGTATTGAACAACTACACGTCCGAGCCCGAGTTTTGTCTCGTTGCTGAAAGTCGAAAGAAGATCATCGGTTTCACGCTTGGCACGCTGATGATGCCGGCCCAACCAACCCGCACCATCAAACCTTACGGTTGGCTCCTGTGGATTGCTGTCTCTCCCCGCCATCAAACCAACGGTATTGCCAGCAAGCTCACCGACAAACTCGCGCAACGATTCAAACGCGCCGGCGCCGGCTTCGTCCTTGCCAACTCGGATGAAACCAATGAGGCCGCGGTCGGCTTTTTCCGATCAAACAAATTCAACGGTACCGCCCGTCACGTCTACCTGACCCGGCAGCTTTGAGGAAAGGCCGGCAGGTCACTCTGTTCCAATCGGATGGTCGCACTTGTAATTGCGAATCACGCACACGTTCGTAATCTCTTTCGCATGCGACTGACTTGCCCCACTTGCCCGGAAGACTCCCGACTGAAACTGCGCCGGGAGGAGAATCAACCCTTGGTTCACCATTGCGAATCCTGCACCGGCCACTGGCTTTCATGGGACGAATACTTTGACTGGTTGTCCAACCGAACAGGCCAATTGCCGATTCGCGAAGACGACGCCCTGGATGTCACGGACGAAGAAATGGCGAAGGCAAAGATCTGCCCTGAATGCCAGGTCATCCTGGTGCGCTACCGGATCGGCCATGGCACTTCCTTTCAATTGGACTACTGCCGACGCTGCAACGGCGTCTGGTTCGATGCCCAAGAATGGGAAGCCGTGCGCTCGAAAAACCTGCACGACAAGGTCAACACATTCTTCACCCGAGCCTGGCAGAACAGCGTCCGCCACGAAGCCACCACCAACCGACTCAACGACATGTTTCGTCGACGATTG
>Ga0055584_100007752_pt1 | contig 10517 bp, 4 predicted proteins | sample OSDHelmetaG_FD_58716 | JGI IMG/M metagenome (GOLD analysis project Ga0055584, IMG submission 58716) | Pelagic marine sediment microbial communities from the LTER site Helgoland, North Sea, for post-phytoplankton bloom and carbon turnover... | ecosystem: Environmental > Aquatic > Marine >...
TCAGCTCGTTCCCACCCCTTCGACAACTGTATCGAACCAGTATTACGTTCGCGTCGCCGTTAAACCCTTATTAGCTACTGCTACAACGTTTGACGACGTGCTAGTGAATAAATACGATCAGGTGCTCGTCGACGGAGCTTTGGCACGGCTCTACCTCATTCCACGGAAACCATGGACTGATACCGGCCTCGGGGCTTACCACCGGCAAGTTTTTATGGCCGCGATGCCTTCGGCTCGAACAGAAGCGGCTGAAGAGTTTCAGACTGGCGTAGCCCGCAAAGTGAAGTACGGCGGCTTATAATGTCAGTCATAAGGCTCGGCGGATTTAGAGGTGAGATTCCTCGGATTCATCCTCGTTTGCTTCCAGAAGGAGGGGCACAGACCGCAAGGAACTGCCGCCTGGATTCCGGAGCTTTAGAGGCTGTTCGTGACACAGACCCGCTACAGGGCACGGCTCTTTCTAACCCACTCTCTCTGCACCGATACTCTTCGTCTATATGGCTGGAATCGACGACCGACACGGACTGGGTTCCTTATCCAGTGGCAAACGATTCGTTTGGCCGTCTAATTTTTTCGGACCCGTCAGCCTCAGAACTACGCGTAACCGACGCTTCTTTGGTGGGCGTCGGAGGATACCCAGCAAACTACCGAAGGCTTGATGTCCCCCCTCCTTCGCAAGGATTCTCTGCAGTTCTTAATGGAACTCCGTCCGATGAAGACGAAGTGCCTGAGACACGGTTCTATGTATGTACGTTCGTCAACAGCTGGGGCGCCGAAGGCCCGCCGTCTCCGGCTACTAATCAGATAGAGTGGCGCAGCGGGCAGACGGTGACATTGTCAGGACTTCCGTCAGTACCAAGTGGCAACTACAACATTGTTTATAGGCGCATATACAGGATAAACACAGGGTCGAGCGGCGTCACAAATTATCAGTTTGTCACTCAAGTGGCTGTGGTGCAGGCGCTGGTTGCTGTATCGGACATATCACAAGAGTCGCCGGTTGTCGTAACTACTACTACTGCGCACGGGCTCACTGATGGACAAGAAGTTGTGTTCTCAGGGCTTGGCGTAGTTACCCCTACATTAAACGTTATAGGCATCACGAAGGCTAACCCCGCAGTAGTGACCGCGACTAACCACGGCCTGACTTCAGGGTCGTACGTAGAGCTTACGGAGCTTGGCGGCGCTAATGGCATGGATGAATTAGCCGACACTCGTCAGGAGATTTTTTTAGTGAACGCCGACAAGTTTCAGCTGGTCGGTGTCGATAGTTCTGCATACGTGACGTATGTAGGCGGAGGTCAAGCCGCCCTTGTTTATGGCATGGATGAACTACAAGGAAATCAATACTTCGTATCCGTGATAGACGATGATGAGTTTGCATTAAACGGTGTAGATGGGACCGCATTTGAAGCGTACTCGGAAGGAGGCTATTTAACTCAGGTATCAGGCACGAGCTATACAGATGGAGTGCCGTCCGGGTCTCTTCAGGAAGTTTTACCGACAGAACTTTATGATCCTCCCAACGATGCCACTATAGGGATAAAGGCCCACCCTGCTGGGTTCTTAGTAGGCTTCTTTGGTAACACCTTAGCTTTTTCAGAGCCCGGAGCCCCGCATGCTTGGCCTATAGACTATAGACTGGTGACGAATCATGACATCGTAGCTGTAGGCGTATTTGGCGGAACTATCGCTGTCGTCACCGAAGGATGGCCGTATCTGGCTGTTGGGTCAGATCCAAGTGCAATGTCTTTAGTAGAATTAGAGATCGAGCAGGCTTGCAGCGCTAAGCGCGGGCTTGTGGATTTCGGCGCAGCAATAGTTTATCCGAGCCCCGACGGCTTGATTTCAGTTTCATCCCAAGGAGTAACTAACATTACTTCTGGCATCTATACTCGCGAACAGTGGCAGGCTTTAAACCCTAGTTCTATAGTAGGGGTTAATTGGGAACAGCAATACCTAGGCTTCTATGACAATGGTACGGATGCCCAGGCTTTTGCGATTGACCCATTTGCTCCGGATTTTGGCGTGCGCTACATAGAGAAGAGCGCGACAGCCGGGTACAGAGATATAGAGGAAGATCTCCTCTACTTAGTAGACGGCAGTAATATCGTGAAATGGAATGAAAGTTCCACGTTATTGTCGTACACTTGGAAATCTAAACCTGTCTACACTCCCAAAGCTGTAAACATGTCAGCAGCAAAGGTTATAGCAGACGATTACCCAGTAACCGTTGAGTTTTGGTCGGACGATGTCCGTCGATTTACACGGGTAGTAGGGTCCATCAATGCGTTTCGTTTGCCCGGAGGGTTCAGGGGGGAGAAGTTTGAGGTAGTCATACGAGGCACTAAAAAGGTGTCGGAAGTATCAATGGCTACGACCATGATGGAACTGTCCGCATTAGTCTAGGAGATCGCATGTCAACTGCAAGCGCAGGTACCAAAACCTACCCACCAACTGTAGTAATAGAACAAGCTAAAATAACGGAAAAAGAAAAATACGAAAAAATGTGGGCGATCGACGACTATCGCACCGTGTCTCCCGGCGAGCAAATGGCTCAGCTATTTCTTTCTCAGGCTAAAATCTTGCCCGACAGTACCGTCATCGATTTTGGATGCGGTACCGGACGAGGCGGTCTTATGATCGCTTTGTTTGGTAAAGCCATCGTCACTCTCCTCGATTTCGCGGAGAATGCGCTTGATGAGGAAGTCAGAAATGCGACGGTTTCGCAGCCACACAGAATAAGTTTCGTTCAGGCGGATCTCAACGACCCTATCCCTGTCATGGCAAGTTATGGTTATTGTACGGATGTCATGGAGCATATCCCCCCTGACGAGGTCGATACCGTCCTCACCAATATCATGCGGGCCGCTCCTCATATTTTCTTCAACATCTCCACCGTCGATGACGTTATGGGAGAAAGGATTGGCCATCCCTTGCACCTCACTGTTGAACCATTTGAATGGTGGGCGAAGAAACTTCGGGAGCATGGTGCTGTAGTTCATTGGTCTCACGACGCAGATGGGAAGGCCGCTTTATTCTACGTAAGTTCCTGGGCAGCGACCACAGCTAAAGAGTCTGACATCGAGTATGACGGCAAGGTAAATACCGAAGAGGCGAAGATCCTCGACAACATCAAAACCAACATCAAAGGTCCCTGGACGCCGATGGTGCCGCACGATATACAAAACACAGAGATCATGCTTCTCTGTGGCGGACCTTCTCTGAACGATTTTACCGATGAAATTATCGAGAAGAGGGCTCAGGGGATGCCGCTCATTACTACGAATGGTACGTACAACTGGGCGATCCATAATGGTATGAAGCCGTCGATGCAGCTGATCATTGATAGTCGCGCATTTAATAAACGGTTTCTTCAGCCGGAAGTCGAAGGCTGTAAATACTTTCTGGCTTCTCAGTGCGATCCGTCGTTGTTTGAAGGCATGCCTGTTGACCGGACTTTTATATGGCATCCGCTAAACCCTCAAGGGGAGAACCGGTCTTCCGCAGAAATCCTTGACGAGTACTACGATAAAAAATGGCTGAGTACTCCCGGTGGTTCTACAGTAACACTGCGGGGCCTTTCCTTGCTACGACAATTAGGCTTCCATAAGATCCATGTGTATGGGTTTGATAGTTGCTACCGCGAAGATGTGCATCACGCTTACGACCAACCCGAGAACGATTACGAAAACCCGATGGCAATGCCTGTATCAGTAGGCGGGCGGGTCTTCATGTGCGACCCATGGATGTTCTGCCAGGCGGAAGAGTTTATGAAGCAGGTATGTATCTTTGGGGACGAAATTGATTTAGACATAAAGGGCGATGGGCTCATTGCCCATATCATTAAAACCGGCGCATCTTTAAGCGCTTTAGATGAGGAAGAGGACTAACTATGGCTGCTACAGCATGGACTTTTTACAACCAGGCTAAGAAAAAGATCGGCAATGGTACGATCCAGCTCGACGCTGGTATCTGGAAGATGCAGCTTCATACGTCTGCGTCTAATGCCTCTACGGCTACACTTTCTATCACAAGCCAAGTGTCAGCCGAACTTATCGTTGCTGGCGGGTACGCTGACGGCGGCAAGACGATAGCGGGCGTAGCATGGACAATTGCTGGTGACCCAGCGTCAGTAAAATGGGACGCAACCGATCTGGTCTTTACGGCTAACGGCGCTAACCTGAGTAACGTCAAGTTCGCAGTGATTCATAACTCTGTAGGCGCGGTTACTTCCGGCGACTTGCTTTGTTGGTCTCGACTCAGTACGGCGCAATTCTCGGTGACTTCTGGTAATACGCTCACGATCCAGTTTGCTACGGCGGGCATCTTTACCCTGACCTAAGTCAGAACTGACCGAGGGCGTATTGGGCAATGACTGACCCAAGGACTATTGTTGTTCCAAAGGCAGTCCGAGGACGCCCAGCGAGGTTTCTATTTGGAGAAGCCTCGTACACGGTAGAAACGGGCCTGTCGATTGATGTTGTAGTGTTCCGCGCTGGCCGGACGGACCAAACTACGTCTGTCGATTACACCATTACAGCGGAAGTAGCTTCTGGTGGTGGCGAGACCGTTATCCCGCTATACCCGAATACTAGAAACCCTTTTAAGGGCACCGCTATACAATCGTCATCGCGGTATTTCGACATTACAAACCCCCGGTATCTGTACAGTCGCCTGGCTAACGGCGGACTAGTTCAGTTGGGCTCGCTTATTGCCGATAGCGAACGCCCCCTCCGAGTCGCTCAATGGCGTCAGTTGCATGCTGACAATCCTTTGTTCCAACCGATTATGCACTCTACCCCGTACATAGGGTGCAATGCCTATGAAACGAAGTCGCGTGTCTTCGAGTCTTTAGAATACAAATGGCTAAACCAGAACCCCCGCGAATTCGCCTTAGTCCACACCAATATAAATAACTGGAATACGTCGCTAGAAAGTCTTAGCGCTCCGGATTCTGGAACTGAATCCTCGTCGGTAGCCCCAAACATTTCTTATGCTCCATACAGGTCGTGGATGGCACAGGCCGCTACGGATCTGCTTGTAGGATCAGATCTTGCTCAAAACCCGGACTTCCCCGCTACGGGTGGTGACCTGTCTGATTTCTGTGTGTTTTTCCATGACCGCACAACATTACGCGAGCCTGCGTCTAGCGAAAAAGTACAGCGGGCGCAGGCTACCGGGGCCATCATATCGGTGGAGTCTACGGTTGGGTCGCAGATACGCGAAATCACTATCCCCGATCCCGGATTAGCTACGGAGGACTACCCTCTACAAAACATGATGTTCATCCCTCCGACGGGAACTACTGGCTTTATTGGGTACGCAATTAGTAGTGGAGTCGGAAACGGTTCGACAGCTTCTATTACGTTATCTCCTTTACCAAAGACAGCTGACGGCGTTACTCAGGATTCTATCCCCGTAGCGGGCTGGCTGTATACGATCTGCGACGACTCGGACTTAACCACAGGATTGGACTGGAACGGTGACGGCGTAGCAGACGATTTGCTCGTAGGCGCGCGTGTATGGATACCTAACTGGTTAGCGTATTGGGACGAAATTAATGCGAACGTGCTCCAGGAAACTGGGCATGAAACAGGTCGTGGTTGGAACGGCATATCTAAATCGTGGGAAGAGAAGGAATCAGATGGCTGGGATGTTCCGCACCAGATGTCTAATAGTGGCGATTACAACATGGCGGAGAACGCTAATCGGAAGTGGGGTTTCGAACCTAACACTACGGCTGAAGGGCATGGATACAAGGTAAATAATTACGACCCCGAAGATATGGTGCGGTTTATCAATTATGCCGCTACGTTCATTAACCCAAACCCAAACACTTTTATGCAGAAGTGGTCTACGGGAGCGATGATCGAAATTCTTTGGTGGGGGAACGGGTCTTACACTACTACTAACGCTTTAGATGCGTCGTTCCTTCGGTTCAACTGGGCTGTGGTCTCGTTGATAGAGAAAACCACGTTTTCCACACAAGGATCTGCGGGTTCTGGGTCTGGGTCGAACGACCCAATGGTAATCGAAGAAAGTTTTCTTGATTTCGACACAGACTACAGCACTCCTACGCCTATAGCGACATACTTGGAGGACGACCCGTCTATTCCTGATGGCCCTAAAGGACCGAAGCACAGCATTACGTGGGCTACGCCTGACGCTGGCGAACGGATATATTTAAGAAGGATCGGCAATTTCATTATTGCAGTTAACATGGCTGCTCTTCCTGCGGGGTACGGCACTCAATATTTGCCGTCGCATTTATCAGGAGGGTTCGCACCGCGTACTAATGACGATCAGATCCTGCCCGCTGACTTCGCGGCTATGATAACGAACGGGTTAATAACCTCGAACGATACTCTTAGCCATGTGGATTTTTCTGCGTATAAGAATGACCGCATAACGAACTGGCTGCGCGACAAAGATCCTGCTACATGGGATAGTTTTGACTACGGACCTCAGCAGCCACACCCGTCTGACAACGCCAACTACACCGTAGCAACGCTCCCACTGATTGCCCGCGACCCAACGCTAAATGATGGCTCTACGGTAAACACCGCCGCTACGTATAACCTTGGTCCGGCAGAGGCTGTCGTATGGCAGATAAACTCTCCGGATGCGCCTACAGGGCCAGCTACTAATCCTTCTACAGGCACACTGACTTTCGCGCCAGGCGATACCTATAAGGCAATCGTAGTCACGGCTGGTGGTACCCCCACTACCGACGGCGTAATCAAACTGTCTAACCCGCAGCTGCTAGATGGCCTTCCGGTTTTCCCCGTGCTCGGTACTCAGGTCGTAGCTCCGTTTGTAGTTTCCGGAGATCCTGTTGACCCTGACCCAGGTCCTGGAGAAGGGCCTGACCCGATCGGATCTCATCCGAACTACCAGAATGGGTTCGAAGGAAATATGGCTTCTTCAGTCAGCAGGTTGTTTGATCCTACTGACCCAAGGTACATATGGGGAGGAATCGCAACCGGTGGAGAATGTCAGTTATTGAAACTGACTTCACAAGCTAACCGTGACGAGCGAGCACCTGAGTGGTTAGCTTTCCACGAAAGAAACCCAATGTTCCTGGTTAAGTTCCATGGAACCCCTTACATAGGATGCCCTGCGTACGCGCAGAAGAGCAACATCTATGATACGTACGAGTACCTGTGGCTTAACCAGAATCCACGGCAACAAGCTATCGTCCACTTTAACCCAAATAACTGGCAGACGCGGCTAGAGGGTAACGCCACCCCAAGTAGCGGTTTTTCTGTAGCCGAAGTTCCGCCGAACATCTCTTATGAACCTTATAAAGCTTACATAGCGGCGATGGCAACCGACTTGCTTACAGGGTCTAGCGTAGCTACAAATCCTGACATCCCAGCGACAGGTTACGATATTTCAGCTTTCTGCACCATGTTTCATGACCGCACCACGTTTCAAGAGTTCGCAGCCAACTCTAAATTACAAAGGTCTCAACAAGACGGCAACCTAGTTTCTGTAGACTCAGTTGTAGGGACCCAAGTGCGCCAGGTTACGATCGACTCGACTCCAGGGTCCGGCGTTGAAGGAGAGGATATTTTATTCTTCCCGTCTTCAGGAACAACAGGGTTCGTTGGCTACTCGATTACCAACTACGTAGATAACGGGTCAACTTCTACGCTCACTCTTGGAAGTCTGCCCGGTACTGCTGACGGAGTTACGCAGCCGTCCGTTCCTACTTCCAGCTGGCGCTACACTATATGCGACTCAAACAACACTACGAACAGGGGCGCATGGGACGTAACTGGCGGTGACACGGATCAGTTGACCAGTGCGCTTTTTTGGGTTCCGCACTGGTTGGACTACTGGGACACGATAAACGCTAATGTCCTCCAGCTGACCGGGCACCAGACTGGTCGCGGATGGAACGGAGTAGTCACGTCGTGGAACACTAAGGAAAATGCGGGGTACGCTGCGCCGCACCCTATGTACCAAGCTGCTGACTACTGCACGATGGAAAGCGCCGCTGAATCGATGTGGAAGTTTGAAACCAACACTACGGCGGAAGGGCACGGATACACCGTAGATAGATATGATCCTGAAACAATGATGAGAGCCCACGGTTTCGGCGCTACGTTCTGGAATCCGAACCCTAACACCTTCATGCAAAACTGGCACATAGGCACAACAGCAGAGTGTTTGCCGTGGGGTAATGGAGACTATTCGGACGTTAACGCCTTAGACGCTACGTACATGCGGTTCCATTGGGCAGTGACAAAATTTGTTACTGGTATTGCGTGGGCAGCACAATCCGGGTCCGGAAGCACTGGCGATCCTTACGCAATCGAGGAATGCTTCTTAGACTTAGACACTAATTATGTTGAGCCTCCGCCTATAGGTACATACCTTGAAAATGACCTGTCACTTCCTGTAGGCAACTTCGGCCCGAGGCATAGTTGGACGTGGGGAACTCCTGACGCAGGCGAACGTATTTTTATTCGGCGCGTCGGAGATTTTATTATTGCCGCTAACATGGCGGACATACCGGCAGGCTACGGGGATAGCTACAACCCATCACATTTACCGGGAGGGTTTACTCCACGAACTAACGATGACCAAATCCTTCCGGCAGACTTTGCTGCTTTGATAACGAAAGGTTATTTGGCTTCAAACGAAACGCTGACGCATATAGACCCTTCTACATACGTTAATGATCGCGTTACAACATGGATGCGAACAAACGCTCCTTCGGTGTGGACGGGGTTTAGCTATGGTCCACAGCAACCTCACCCGAACGACAATGCAAATTACACAGTAGCTAACGTGCCGTTGATCGCGCGTGACCCAACAATGAACGATGGTTCTTTGGTTAACCCGGCAGTGGCCTACGACCTCGGACCCGCAGAAGCTGTTGTGTGGCAGGTAAGGCAGAAAAACGAGATCAAAATTCACCCGACAAACCCGCTGTGGTTTGAGTATGGAGGCCAAGCTATATACCTCGGCGGTCATCAGCTTTTCCGACTTCATCAAACGCAAGCTACTAGCCGTGACATGCCAGCAATCATGGATACTCCCGGAGCCTTGGATAAGTACTTAGAAGATCTGAAGACTGACCGGGGAATGAATAACATCAGGCTTTGGACGTACTTTTCTTCGGACTCTACTAACCCAGTTAGCCAGTGCTACCCTTTACCGTATTTGAGATCAGGGCCTGGTAAAGGAGCTGACGGATCAAACCTGGTCGATCTAACGAGGACACACCAAACGTTTTATGACCGCGTAGAGGAGATAGTTAGTAAGTGCGAGGCCCTCGACATCATAGTGACGTACCTGCTGTGGGATGTTTATGGTTTCCAAGGCACTAGATGGCCTTGGAACCCGTTCAATGCTGGTAATAACATCAACGGGATCGACTGCGACAGCACCAACAACGGACGTGGCCTTGACGGCATGTTTGAAGAACCCATCGCGGAGAACGTAACAGCTGCGCAGGTTCTGTTCGAAGAGAAACTGTTAGATACAATTAACCCGTACGCTAATGTGATTATTGAGGTGCATAATGAGTTCGGTAGGATGCCTTTTCACGAGACCGTAATGAACCGCGTTCGCTCGTACGAACTCACGCTACCTAAGCAGCATCTGGTGATGATCTCAGCTGGCGGACTAACAGATAACGGAACTTTTACGAAGACCGACGTAGGGAAGGCCGCGGTCCTGGCCACCACCTGCGATGTTATAGCCCCCGGCACTAACCAGTTCAGCGGGACTTGGGGAGACACTGACGGAGTGGTGCCAATCCAAGACTGGTCTAATCGACCAGTCATTATGGACATGGACCACATCGAAGCCGGACTCCGAGACCCTATCCATTTTTGGCGTTCATTTACTCGTGGGTACCACTACAATTTATTCGAATCGAATAACGCTAGCGGTAATACTTCAGTGGATTATCCTTACACGGTGCTTGGTTGGGAAGGTTACATGAACAACACCGAAGACGATGTGATCCGCAAAAACATTGGCTGGGCTACTGACAGAGCCAACAACCACTTCAAAAATCTGGCGAATATGAACCCTGATGACGGGACCGGGGCCGCAAGTACTGGTTACGTGCTGTATGACCCTGGTGTAGAATACGTGGTGTTCAGTGAACCCTCCTCGTCTTTTACTGTGAGACAGTTACAAGCGGGGCAAATTTATGACTATCAGTGGTTTAACAGTACCTCTGGCTTACCTGCTGGTAGCCAACAGTCGGTCACACCAAGTGGCACTTCCCAGTCGTTTAACCCGTCACAGGTTAACTACGTATTGCATTTATGGAGACGTGATTAATGACTGAAATAGCGTATGGAATCATCAACTCCGAGTCGGTACAGACCACTACGTCGACTTCTTGGCAAGACGTTGGGACGATCGCTTCTACCGCGTTCGAAGGCAGCAAAGAATATTTGGTTATTGCTTTTGGGCAGATGGGCGGTAGTAGTAATGGCGTATCTGACTATAACGCCAGGCTTAGCGTGGTTTTTGATGATACTTTG
>Ga0055584_100007753_pt1 | contig 10515 bp, 10 predicted proteins | sample OSDHelmetaG_FD_58716 | JGI IMG/M metagenome (GOLD analysis project Ga0055584, IMG submission 58716) | Pelagic marine sediment microbial communities from the LTER site Helgoland, North Sea, for post-phytoplankton bloom and carbon turnover... | ecosystem: Environmental > Aquatic > Marine >...
GCTGAGCCAGTAGCTGAGCCAGTAGCTGAGGAAGCGCCGGCAGCGAAAGAAGCTGCAGCCGAAGCTGCTGAGACGCCCAAAGAGAAGGCGGAACCAAAGGCAGCGAAGAAAGTTGCCAAGAAAGCCACCAAGAAAGTCGCCAAGAAAGTCGCCAAGAAGGCTGAGCCGAAAGCTGCAAAAGAAGCTGACGACACGCCTGACTCTGACGAAAAGAAAGAGGGTTGAGCCATGTCTATCACTGCATCAATGGTGAAAGATCTTCGCGAACGCACCGGCGCGGGAATGATGGAGTGCAAGAAGGCACTCGTTGCGTCCGATGGTGATCTGGATGCCGCGGCGGAAGCGCTGCGGATGTCCGGTCAGGCGAAAGCGGACAAGAAGGCCAGTCGGGTCGCGGCAGACGGCAAGGTTGTTATCAATCGTGACGGTGACAAAGCCGTGATTGTTGAGGTTAATTCCGAAACAGACTTTGTGGCAAAAGACGAAAACTTCGTCGCGTTTGCAGACGCTGTTGCAGCCGCAGTACTTGCCACTGGAACGACAGACGCCGGAGCCCTTGCGGGAGAGTCAATCGACGGTGAAAAGTCCGTTGAACAGGCGCGTACCGAGCTTGTTGCAAAAGTCGGCGAGAACATTTCAGTACGCCGGGCTTCCATAATCGACAACGCTGGTTCGCTCGGCTATTACACACACGGTGCTCGCATCGGTGCTGTGGTCACCCTTGAAGGTGGCGACGATGAACTGGCGCGTGATATCGCAATGCATGTTGCGGCAACCAACCCGGTTTGCATCGATGCAAGTGGCGTACCGGCGGAAGCGCTGGAAACCGAGCGACGGATCTTCTCAGAGCAAGCGGCGGAATCAGGTAAACCGCCCGAAATCGTTGAGAAAATGGTGACCGGTCGCGTCGCCAAGTTCCTTAAGGAAATCACGCTTGTCGGGCAGCCGTTCGTTAAAGATCCTGAGCAAACCGTTGGCAAGCTTCTCGAGGCCGCTACTGCGAGCGTTAAGTCGTTCGTCCGCTTTGAGGTGGGTGAGGGAATCGAGAAGAAGGAAGAGAACTTCGCTGACGAGGTCATGAAGCAGATCGAAGACGCGAAGAAAGACGACTAACGTTAAAATAAGCTCCTAAGCCGTTGTTTTAGTAAGACCCTCAACGGAGGAATACGCTAGAATCAACGGCCGTTGAGGCTTACGTCCAGACCGCAATCCAAAGGGGATTCTATGAGTGACAATCCGGTTCAGTACCGTCGTGTATTGCTGAAACTTAGCGGTGAAGCGCTGATGGGGGACCTGGATTACGGCATTGAGCCGAAAGTCATTCAGCGGATTGCGGGTGAGATCGCAACTGCGCGAAACAACGGTGTCGAAATCGCTATCGTCATTGGCGGTGGCAATATCTTCCGAGGTGCGGGCCTTGCGCGCGCCGGTATGGACAGAGTGACCGGTGACTACATGGGCATGCTGGCGACTGTTATGAACGCTTTGGCGATTCAGGACGCGCTCGAATCGCTCAATGTTTACGCTCGCGTCATGTCTGCGTTGCAGATCCATGAGGTTTGTGAGGACTACATCCGACGCCGCGCAGTTCGACATCTTGAGAAAGGACGAGTGGTCATTCTCGCCGCGGGCACGGGCAATCCGTTTTTCACTACTGATACAGCGGCGAGCCTGCGAGCGATCGAAATTGGTGCAGATGTATTGCTGAAGGCGACCAAGGTTGACGGGGTTTATGATTCAGACCCCATGAGCAACCCGGACGCGAAGCGATTTGAGACAGTGTCTTATGATCAGGTTTTGTCGGATAAACTGTCTGTCATGGACGCAACTGCGATTGTGATGTGTCGTGACAATAATCTGCCATTGCGTATCTTTGACCTGACGCGTGAGAATGCGCTGGTGCAGGCTATGTCCGGTTACAAAATCGGTACCGTAGTCACTGCCTGACCCGCAAGTGTGAAACCAGATAGCAGTAATAAAGTGAGGGCTGTATATCGTGTTGGATGAAATCAAAAAAGACGCTAGTTCCCGGATGGCCAAGAGTGTGGCTTCTTTGCAGCAAGAGTTGACAAAGATCCGTACCGGCCGCGCACATACGAGCTTGCTGGATCACATCACCGTTGATTATTACGGCAGCCAGACGCCGCTCAATCAGGTTTCCAATGTCGGTGTCGAAGATTCACGAACACTGATTGTGACGCCGTGGGAAAAGGACATGGTCAAGGCCATCGAAAAGGCGATCATGACGTCAGATTTAGGCTTGAATCCGGCTACTGCCGGGACGGTTATTCGCGTTCCGTTACCGGCACTGACTGAAGATCGGCGCAAGGACATGATTCGTGTCGTCCGCGGTGAAGCGGAGAACGGGCGCATCGCGATTCGAAATATTCGGCGCGACGCGTTGCACGATATTAAAGAATTGCTCAAAGAAAAGATGATCGGCGAGGACGACGAGCGTCGCGCTGAGGGCGAGATTCAGGCTATTACCGACAAGCACGTCGCTGCAGTCGACAAAGTGCTGGCCGTAAAAGAATCGGAGTTGATGGAAATATAGGGATTCGAATCCTTATATATCCTTTTTTGTCCGTGTCCAGTCCCTCTCCCAAACCTACCGTCCATGGCAGTGTGCCGCGGCACGTGGCTATCATCATGGATGGTAATGGTCGCTGGGCGAGGAACAGAAATAAACCGCGGCGTTCAGGTCATCGTGCCGGTGTTAAGTCGGTGCGAATGTCAGTCGAAACGGCGGCACAAAGAGGTGTCGAATATCTGACGCTGTTCGCTTTTAGCAGCGAAAACTGGTGCAGACCCGAAGAGGAGGTCAGTGCGCTGATGAGCCTTTTCGTCGAAGCATTGCGACGAGAAGTGGACGAGCTGCATCGTAATAATGTGCGGCTTAAGTTTGTCGGCGCCCTGCATGAGTTGGACCAGAAACTCAGAATCAAGATATCGAAATCAGAACAAAAGACCGCTGAAAATACAGGGCTGCGATTGACGATCGCTATTGCCTACGGTGGTCGATGGGACATTGTTGAAGCAAGCAAGGCACTAGCTCGCGATGTTGTTGACGGAACGCTTGCAGTGGACGACATCGATGACGCCCGCTTCACGGCGAAATTGCAGTTGTCGGGCATGCCAGATCCGGATTTGCTTATTCGGACAGGAGGAGAACAGCGCATAAGCAATTTCCTGTTGTGGAATCTGGCTTATGCGGAGCTTTGGTTCACCGACGTACTGTGGCCGGAGTTTGACGCATCCGTATTTGACGATGCCCTGAGTTGTTATGCCAGAAAACAACGTCGTTTTGGGCACACAGGCGATCAGGTAGAGACTGTTTAATGCTAAAAACCCGTTTCATTACAGCAGTAATTGCGCTCATCATATTCGGTGCCGTGCTTTTCGTCCTGCCGCCGGCCGCAGCAAAATCGGTCATCGCCTTATTGATTATCGCCGGGGCCTGGGAGTGGTCTGCATTCCTGGGCTTATCCGCTAACACGGCGCGCTATTTTTTCGTCGCCCTGATTGGGGCTTTGATGGCAGGAGTCGTCTTCGTCGTTCCTGCATGGTCTGAGCTCATATTACAAATAGCCTGTGTCTGGTGGGGCGTGGCCTTTATCTGGACGTTCTTTTTTCCGACCCCGATTCCGCTTGCAATTCGGTGGCTTGCCGGGGCATTGATTCTGGTGCCGCTTTTTATTGCACTGCTGCTTCTGTACAGCATTTCCCCGCAGATGTTGTTATTCGCACTGTTGATCGTGTGGGTTGCCGACATGGGGGCCTATTTTTCGGGCAAGAAGTTCGGCCGCGTCAAGCTGGCCCCCAGTATCAGTCCGGGCAAGACCTGGGAGGGCGTTTTCGGCGGCCTCATCATGGTCGCTGTATTGACCGTGGTGTGGTCTCAGTATTACGCCGGCATGGATCTTGCTGTTTTGATTCCGTTTTGCCTGGCTGTTGGGGCGTTGTCAGTTGTTGGTGATTTGACCGTCAGCATGTTCAAACGCACCGCCGGTGTGAAAGACAGCGGTAAGCTTTTTCCAGGCCACGGTGGTGTTCTCGACCGCGTCGACAGTGTGTCTGCCGCGGCGCCATTGTTCGTGTTGGGCCTGAATTGGCTGGGGTTGGTCTCTTGAACCGTTCAGCCAGTATTCATCGATGCCCACTTAGTGTGACCGGGTACGCTGCGGGAACTGCAGCAGTTTCAATGAGTCCACTAGGGACGACCATTAGGCACATTGGGTTTCTATGACGGGTTTCCTGACCAATTTATTGGCATTTATCGCCTTAATCAGCATTCTTGTCGCGGTGCACGAATACGGGCATTACATTGTCGGACGATGGTCTGGCATGAAAGTGCTGCGGTTTTCCATCGGTTTCGGTAAGCCGATCTGGATGCGCACCGGCGGCAAGGATCAGACGGAATATTGTGTATCGGCCATCCCACTGGGTGGCTATGTACGATTTCTGGATAGCCGAGAAGGACCGGTTGAGCCTGAGGATGAGGGTCGGGCGTTCGATCAGCGGCCTATTCCTGCCCGAATTGCCGTATTGCTGGCGGGCCCGTTTTTCAATTTCTTCTTTGCGATTTTTGCCTATTGGGTGTTGATGGCCGGCGGCGTCATGGCACTCAAGCCTGCCGTCGGTGCGGTGACGCCTGATTCCTATGCGGCAGAAGCAGGGCTGGTGTTCGGCGACAAGATTGTCAGTGTTGGCGATACGGCGGCGACGCAGTGGGAGCCGACGCTGGTCGCAATACTGGGTGAGATGGTCGATGACGGTCGAGTGCCCATGACGCTCGAAGGCAGTGATGGACGTTTGCGCCAGACAGTGCTGGACGTTGGCGAGGACAAAACCCGGTTGACCGAACCGGGTGTGTTGTTCGATGGGCTCGGATTCGTCCCCTGGCAGCCACCGGCTATTATTGCGGACCTGCCGGCCGATGGTAGTGCTCGCAACAGTGGTCTGGCCATCGGTGATCGCATCATGACTATCGCGGGTGAGCAGATCCGAAACTTCGAAGACCTGAGGACGGCTGTGGAGCCGCGGGCCGGTCAGGATGTCGTTATTGAGTACGTCAGAGACGGTCGGCAAGATTTCGTCGACGTTCGTATCGGTGAACGCGAGGTTGGCGGCGAGATGCAGGGATACCTCGGTGTCGGTTGGACTACCGAGGGCGGCGATGCCTACTATCAACGCATCGTCTACACACCACTGGAGTCATTCAATGCCGCCGTAGAGCGAACCTGGATGTCGACGGTTTTCACTGTCAATATGCTCGGTCGTATGGTGACCGGCGATGTCTCTATCAAAAACATTAGTGGGCCGATCAACATCGCCCAGATAGCCGGTGAGTCGGTTGAGAGAGGATGGCGTTACTTCGTCGGCATTTTGGCTGTAATCAGTATCAGCCTCGGCGTTTTGAACTTGTTACCGGTTCCTATCCTGGACGGCGGACAAATTGTGTACCAGTTAGTGGAAGCGCTGAAAGGCGGCCCGATGACCGAGCGTGCGCAGATTCTTGGACAACAAGTTGGCATACTCGCGTTGCTGCTCCTGATGAGCTTCGCTTTTTATAACGATATTGCGAGAATATTCGAGTGAGAAAGACTTTATTCGCGTTGCTGGTTGTGCTGCCGCTTGCGTCGATGGCTGCCGGGGACTTTGTGGTCAAGGACATGCGAGTCGAGGGACTGCAACGAATATCCGAAGGCACGGTGTTCAACTATTTGCCGATCAATGTCGGTGACACGGTCGATAGTGTGCGCATAGGTGAGGCCATTCGGTCTCTGTACGGCCAGAGTCTGTTCGACGACATCGAGATTCGTCGCGAAGAAGACACTCTCATTATCGTCGTTAAAGAGCGTCCGTCCATCGAGAGTTTTGCGATTGACGGCAACAAGGACATCAAGACGGAAGACCTGATGGAGTCTCTGCGCGGCGTCGGGCTGGCCCGCGGGCGCACGTTTGATCGTTCTGTACTCGACAACGTCGAAATGTTCCTGCGCGAACAGTATTACGACCGCGGCAAGTACGGTGTAGAGATCATAACTGATGTCCAGGATCGACCGAATAATACGGTGCGTATCAAGATTGACGTCAAAGAGGGCGAGCGAGCAAAAATCCGGCAAGTGAATATTGTCGGCAACGATACGTTCGACGAAGCCGATATACGGTCTGACTTTACCCTGGACACGGCTAACTGGTTGTCCTGGATCCGGCAGGATGATCGTTATGCGAAAGAGGCTTTGGAAGGTGATCTCGAGATTCTTCGCTCCTTCTATATGGATCGTGGCTACGCGGACTTTCGTGTCGACTCAACACAGGTCGCTATCTCGCCGAACAAGAAGGATATTTTTGTCACGATCAATGTTCGCGAAGGTGATGTTTACACGATCTCGGACGTCAAACTGGTCGGTGATCTGGTGGTTTCCGAAGTCTTCCTGCGTAGCCAGATTCTGGCGCAACCCGGATCGGTGTTTAATCAGAACCTGTTGACGATAACCGCGGATCGAATGCAGTTCCTGTTCGGTGCCGAGGGCTACGCCAACGCAGAAATTGAACCCGTTCCTGAACTCGATCGCGAAAAGAAAGAAGCGGCCGTCACGTTCTACATCAATCCGCAAAGCCGGGTCTATGTTCGCAACATAAACTTCAACGGTATCAGCGAAGTTGAAGACGAAGTTTTGCGTCGCGAATTGCGACAGATGGAAGGCTCATACCTGTCAAATTCTTTGATGGATCGGTCGAAAATCCTGCTGCAGCGATTGCCTTACATCGAGCCTGGTGTGGACTATCGGACAATTCCAGTTCCGGGAAGTCCGGATGTCGTCGATGTCGAAGTCGATCTCCAGTATCGAATGCCGGGGCAATTTTCAGGCGGCGTTGGTTATTCTGAATCGCAAAAACTATTACTCAATGGCAGCATCGTACACACCAACTTCCTCGGCACGGGCAACCGCGTCGCGCTGGAGTTGAATTCGGGTCGTTACCAGAAGCTTTACAGTATTTCGCACACGGATCCGTATAGAACACTTGATGGCGTGCACCGAACGTTGAGCGTTAACTATCGCGATATCACGCAGTTCACCTCGGCGGCATCCGATTTCTCAACAACGAGTGCCGGCGCGACGGTCGATTACGGCTATCCGATTACAGATTTTCAGCGAGTTTCATTTGGATTGACCTACCAGCACAACGAACTCGTGTCGTCCACAAACAGTACGCAGCAGGCCCAGGACTGGGTTGCGAATAACGGCAATCCTTTTGTCGAAAATATTGGCAACGGCATCGTCTTTTTCGGCACCGAATTTGACACAGTTGAAATAGTCCTCGGCTGGTCCTACGACAGCCGCAATCGGTCGTTGTTTGCGACACGCGGTACGCGCCAGCAAGTTTTCCTGAGTGCGGCGGTCCCGGGCAGCGATGTTGAGTACTATCAAGCCCGCTACAATTTCACGAAATACTTGCCGATTACCCCTAAGTGGATCCTGCGTCTGAACACGGAACTTGGCATCAGCGAAGCCCTCGGGGAAACGACGGCGGCACCGCCGTACAAGCAGTTCTACGGTGGCGGACCGCAGTCTGTTCGCGGGTTCAAGGAATCCTATCTCGGGCCACGTGACAGTTACGGCCGGCCGTATGGCGGTAACATGTTGGTCGCCGGCCAACTAGAGCTTATAATCCCGTTGCCGGAGAAGTTCGCCAGCCAGGCGCGGGCGAGCATTTTTTACGACGTCGGCAACGTGTTTAACACTGGCGAGGTCGCATTTACCGACAAACTGGGTGCCCCGCTCGAATACAAACCGGATGTTAAAGAATTGCGTACATCCGTTGGCATCGGTGTGCAGTGGCTCGCGCCACTCGGGTTGTTCCGATTCAGCTATGCGTATCCGCTCAACGCGTATGGCGGCAATGACAGGTATTACGGAGATGAACTGGAACGATTCCAGTTCTCCATTGGACAAGCGTTTTAAGGAATGGAATAGATGAGTTTTATGAACAAACAGTTGGTTAAAGCAGTAATTGGTGCTTCCCTGGTTTTTGCGTTTGCAATGCCGGCAGTCGCTCAGGAGTTGAAGGTTGGCGTAGTCAGTTTACAGGCTGTTGTCGAACGCGCTCCGCAAACGAAGGCTTTGATGGACACGCTTCGTGAAGAGTTTGCTCCTCGTGAACGTGCGATTGTTGCCAAGCAGAAAGAGATCGAGGACCTGCAGGCGAAGGTGCAAAAGGATCTGGCCGTAATGGGTGAGACAGAGCGTCGCAATGCAGAGAAAAATCTGCGTGATCTGGGGCGCGAGTTTGAACGCATGCGTACCGAATTTCAGGAAGACAGCAATCTTCGTCAGAATGAAGAATTCGGTGTCTTGCAGCGCTCGATCCTGAAAGAAGTACAGGATTTCGCGCAGGCAGAGGGATACGATCTTATCGTTGGTGACGGAGTGCTGTACGCAAACAGCACCGTTAATATCACGGAAGCTGTCCTGAACTCTGTCATCGCCAATCACGCAGCAACAACACCGTAAGCGGGTGTCAGGCGACTAAAATGCCGATCAGTCTCGGAGAACTTGCCACCACATTCGGTTGCGAGCTGATCGGTGATCCTGATGTCACAGTCAACAGGGTTGCCTCGTTGACGAATGCATCCAGCGAGTCGCTTACTTTTCTGTCCAGTGCCGCATATTCCAGTCAGCTGCCTTCTACGAAGGCAGCTGCTGTTGTATTAAGATCGGTCGATGCTGATGCGTGCCCGGTCTCCGCACTGGTCTGTGACGATCCTTATGCGATGTACGCTCGTATGGCAGCCCTGGTTTGTCCTGCACCGACGTTTGCGCCTGGAGTCCATGCGACCGCGACCATTGCTGAATCGGCGAGCGTCGCCGACAGCGCACACGTTGCCGCGTCGGCCGTCATTGGCGATCGAACTACCATTGGCGAAAATACGGTTATCGGACCCGGAACGGTAATAGGTCCCGACTGCACGGTTGGTGACAACTGTCGGTTTATTGCCAATGTGAGCATTGTAAAGAACGTCAGGATCGGCGCGCGGTGTCTCTTGCACCCGGGTGCAGTGATTGGCTCCGACGGTTTCGGCAACGCTATGTCAACAGAAGGCTGGGTAAAGGTTCCACAGCTTGGTGGTGTGCGGATTGGCAGCGATGTAGAAATTGGCGCGAACACGTCAATTGACTGTGGTGCTATCGGCGACACGGTCATCGAAAACGGGGTGCGGATAGACAATCTTGTCCATATCGCGCACAACGTTACAATTGGTGAGCATACGGCGATAGCAGCGTTGTGTGGTTTTGCCGGTAGCACGACGATTGGTAAACGTTGCATGTTTGCAGGCAACTCGGGCGCGGTTAACCACATCAATGTGTGTGATGATGTAATCGTCATGTCGCAGTCGGTTCTTACAAAAGACACACTGCAGCCTGGTGTTTATTCATCCAGCTTTCCGGCGAAACCAGCAAGAGCATGGGCAAAACAGGTCGCGCGCTTCCGCCGACTTGAAGGTCTGTTTGCAAGAGTAAAGAGACTCGAAAAATGATCCATTCCACAGCCATCATTTCCGCTACAGCAATTATTGCCGACGATGTTGAGATCGGTCCTTACTCTATTGTCGGGGATCATGTCGAGATCGATAGCGGTACCCGCATAGACAGTCATGTTGTTGTCAATGGTCCGACCAAAATAGGCAAGGATAATCATATCTATCAGTTTGCCTCGATCGGTGATGATCCTCAGGACAAGAAGTACGCTGACGAGCCGACGCGACTTATCGTCGGTGAACGAAACACGATCCGCGAGTTTTGCACTATAAGCCGGGGAACGGCTCAAGACCTCGGTGACACCATTATTGGTGACGATAACTGGATCATGGCTTACTGCCATATCGCACATGATTGTGTGGTCGGCAACAAAACGATCATGGCCAATAACACGACCCTCGCGGGACACGTGCATATCGATGACTGGGTGATCTGTGGCGGATTCTCGGGTGTCCATCAGTTTTGCCGTGTTGGCGCGCACGCGTTCCTCGGTATGTACACTGGCGTCAATCGCAATGTTCCAGCCTACACGCTGGCATCCGGTCAGCCGGCCGTTCCCAAGGGCATCAACAGTGAAGGCCTGAAACGCCGGGATTTTTCTACCGATCAGATTCGCAACATCAAGAACGCCTATCGCCTGGTGTATCGAAAAGGGCTCAAGCTTTCCGAGGCGATCGAGCAAATCGAGGCGCTTATCGATGAGCAGCAGGAGTTGCTGCCATTTCTCGAGTCGCTGCGTTCGTCCGAACGCGGCATCATCCGCTAGTCAGTCCGGCAATGAGGATTGGCTTGGTTGCTGGCGAATCGTCCGGCGACCTGCTGGGTGCAGGTCTTATAAAGGCAATCAAGCAGCAATATCCGGCGGCGGTTTTCGAGGGTATTGCTGGCCCGGCGATGCTGTCGGCCGGTTGCGATCAGTGGGAAGCGGCCGAATCCTTGGCAGTTTTTGGTCTCATAGAACCGTTGGCCC
>Ga0055584_100007755_pt1 | contig 10514 bp, 7 predicted proteins | sample OSDHelmetaG_FD_58716 | JGI IMG/M metagenome (GOLD analysis project Ga0055584, IMG submission 58716) | Pelagic marine sediment microbial communities from the LTER site Helgoland, North Sea, for post-phytoplankton bloom and carbon turnover... | ecosystem: Environmental > Aquatic > Marine >...
CTGATTTTATTTGCGCTCGCTTCTTTTACTGATTTTTTAGATGGACATATTGCTAGAAGCAAAAATTTAATTACAACTTTTGGAAAATTTGCAGATCCAATAGCTGATAAACTTTTAGTTAATACAATGCTTATTTTATTTGCTTCTTCAAACATTATACCAGTTGTTCCAGTTGTAATAATGTTAGCTAGAGATACAATTGTAGACGGTTGTAGGATGATGGCTAGCAACAATGGGGTGGTAGTAGCAGCAGGTTATTTAGGAAAATTAAAAACGGTTGCTCAAATGCTGACAATAATTTTTATTTTATTAAATAATTGGCCTTTTGAATTGTTGAATGTTCCATTTACTGATATTCTTTTATGGTTTGCAACTTTTGCATCTATGGGAAGTGGATTTTCATATTTTATGCAACTTCGAGAATATATTTTTGAATCAATGTAATATTTTTTAGGAATTATAATTATCAAATTATATCAATAAACAGGAGGTAATACCATGGCAAAAGCTATAGATAAAGATGCTCTATTAAGTGATACACTTAAACAAATTGAGAAACAATATGGAAAAGGGTCGATAATGAAACTAGGTGATAGGGCCAATGTTGAGATTGATGCTATTAGCTCAGGTTCTTTAGCGATAGATGAGGCCTTGGGAATTGGTGGCTATCCTAAGGGAAGAATTATCGAAATCTATGGTCCGGAATCAAGTGGAAAAACTACCCTAGCTCTTCATGCTATTGCAGAATGTCAAAAAGGTGGCGGTAAGGCAGCGTTTATTGATGCAGAAAATGCCATTGATCCCCAATACGCAGAAGCACTTGGAGTAGATATTGACGAGTTAATCTTATCGCAACCAGATTCTGGAGAACAAGCCTTAGAAATAACTGAAATGCTAATTAGATCTGGCGCTATTGATTTAGTTGTTATTGATTCGGTAGCAGCATTAGTTCCTCAGGCTGAGTTAGATGGAGAAATGGGAAGTTCTCAAGTAGGACTGCAAGCTAGATTGATGTCTAAAGCTATGAGAAAATTAGCTGGAGTTATGAATAAAAGTTTAACCACAGCTATCTTTATAAATCAATTAAGAGAAAAAGTAGGTATTATGTTTGGTAATCCTGAAACTACACCAGGAGGAAGAGCTCTAAAATTTTATTCATCAATTAGACTAGATGTTAGAAGGTCTGAAGCCATTAAACAAGGAAGTGATATCGTAGGTAATAAGGTGAATGTAAAGGTAGCTAAAAATAAAGTGGCTCCACCATTTAAAGTAGCTAAAGTAGAGATTAGATACGGTGAAGGTATTTCTCATATCTCTGAATTAATAATTCTTGGGGTCGATTATGACATAATTGATAAGGCCGGTGCCTGGTTTTCTTATAATGGCGAAAAGATTGGTCAAGGTCGTGAGGCAGTTAGAAAATTTCTGATTGCAAATCCAGAAATTGATAAAGAAATTACTCAAAGAATTAAAGATAAAATCTTTGCAGAACATCATCCAGAAAGTGAAGACAAAACAAGTGAATAAATATCAAGCCGATAGTAATATATTGGCTTTTTTAATTTGTATTTTTGGACATTGTATAATATAATTGTAATTGGGTATTTCATAATTTAATCACTTTTAGTTGCAGGAAGTGTTATTTAATACTTTCAAAAAATAGGGGAGGACATAATGAACGATATTATAGCCACTTCCATTGTTTCATTAATTGTAGGTCTTGTTATTGGAGTTGTCTATATGAACAACAAAAGAAAACAAGAAATTAAAAATGATCAAGATAAAGCGAGAACGCTTTTAAAAGAAGCTGAAATTGAAGTAAAAAATATAATAAAACAAGCAGAGTTAGAAGGTAAGACTACTGCTTATGAACTAAAACTTAATGCTGAAGAAGAAATAAAATCAAAATCTTTACAAATAGAGAAATTGGAAAATGCTTTATTAAGACGTGAAGATAACATTAAATTTAGAGAAGATACTTTAACTAGGGAAACACAAAAACTTGATCTTAAACTACAAAAATTAGAATCAAAAATAGATTCTAATGAAATACTGGAAAAAGAATTACAAATAAAAATTAATGAAGAAGTAAAAATATTAGAAAAAATAGCAAATTTAACTGAAGATGAGGCTAAGGCTAAAATTTTAGCGGAAGTAGATGCTAAATTGCAAACTGAAAAATCAATTATTATTAGAGATGCTTTAGACGAAGCTAATGCAACAGCTAAGCAAAATGCTACAAAAATTATTGCTAATGCAATATTAAGATACTCTAATGAAGAAGCGATCGAAAGAACAGTATCGGTAGTATCATTACCAACTGAAGAAATGAAGGGTCGTATTATTGGACGAGAAGGTCGCAATATTAGGGCAATAGAAAAAGCTACAGGAGTTGATCTAATTATTGATGATACACCTGAAGTTATTACAGTTTCATGTTTTAATCCAATTAGAAGAGAAATTGCAAGGCTTTCACTTGAGTCTTTAATTAAAGATGGAAGAATCCAACCGCAAAGAATTGAAGAAGTTGTTGCTAAACGAACAAGAGAAATAAATGAAGTTATGGATAAAGCAGGAGAGGATGCTGTCTTTAAACTTAAGATTGGTAAAATGGATAGAGAACTAGTGAAACTAGTAGGTAGATTAAAATATCGCTATTCTTATGGCCAAAATAACTTAGAGCATTCAATAGAGGTTGCAAGATTTGCTGGTATGATGGCTGCTGAATTAGGTTTGAATCAAACTCTAGCTAAGAGGGCTGGATTACTACATGATATTGGTAAAGCGTTGGATTTCGAAATGGATGGAACTCATGTCGAACTTGGTGGAAAATATGCTAAAAAATATGGCGAAAATGAAACTGTCATTAACGCAATAATGTCTCACCATGGTGATGTGCCTCCAACTTCGATAATATCCTATCTCGTAGCTGCTGCTGATACTTTATCTGCGGCAAGACCGGGAGCTAGATATGAAGAGATATCTAACTATATATCAAGATTGGAAGAACTTGAAAAAATCGGTAATTCAATTGAAGGTGTAGAGAAAACATTCGCAATTCAAGCAGGTCGTGAAATTAGAGTTATTGTTCAGTCAGATAAGATTGATGATCAACAAATTCATCTTGTAGCACATGATATTAAAGAAAGAATCGAAAACGAATTAACATACCCAGGTCACATTAAAGTAAATGTTATTCGTGAAGTTAAGGCAAGTGAAGTAGCTAAGTAATGAAAATTTTATTTTTTGGAGATATTGTTGGTAAAGTAGGCAGAAATGCTATTTTAAATAATATTGACCAATTAAAATTACAATACGAATGTGACTTTGTTATTGCAAATGCTGAAAATTCAGCTCATGGAAAAGGAATTACATCAAAAATTTATTATCGTTTAAAGGAAAGTGGCGTTGATTGTTTAACTTTAGGCAATCATGCCTTTTCTAAATCTGAAATTAAAATGACTATAAATGATCTTGATTCATTGGTGAGGCCGGTTAATCTTGACCCAACCCATTATGGAAAATCATACAGAATATTTAATGTAAAAGGGATAAGACTTTGTGTTACTAATATTTTAGGCGAAGTTTTTATGGATCGTGTTGTCTCATCTCCATACTCAGCTATGGAAAAAGTTCTAGATGAAACTAAGGGTATGGTTGATATTTACCTAGTTGATTTACATGCAGAAGCTACAGGAGAAAAAATGATTTTTATGAATCATTTTAAAGATGAAGTTATTGCAGTATTAGGCACACATACACATGTTCAAACTGCTGATGAAAAAGTTGTGGATGGATGTGCTTATATTACTGATGTTGGAATGTGTGGAGCTTATGATTCAATACTAGGTCGAGATACTGAAGAGGTACTTCAAAGAACTATTTTAAATGAAAAAACTAGATATACAATTTCTGATAATCCTGCAATGATTTCAGCAGTTGTTATTGAAATAGATGACTCTACTTTAAGAGCTTTAAATATTACTAGAATTAATTTACATCCAAGTAAATTACTGTAAATATATTTGATAAAATATTAAATATAATGAGTCCTATTATTGTAAATTTTATAATAATTTGCTATTATAATTAGTGTGTTAAGTAAAGGAGGAACAACATGGCAGTAATCGTAGATAAAGACACTTGCATCGGATGTGGTGCTTGTGAAGGTGTTTGTCCAGTAGGATCAATCACTATGCAAGATGATGGGAAAGCTGAATGCAACCCAGATACTTGTATCGATTGTGGAGCATGCGTTGGAGTTTGCCCTGTAAGTGCTATTTCTCAATAGTATTTTAAAAGTCAGGCTTATGGCCTGACTTTTTTCCATATAAATAATGTTAAAATAAACTGTTATGTGTTAAATTTAAAATAGAAAGAAAAATAATATGAAAAATAAAGAGTTTATCCTGCCGGATTTAAAAGAGGCAAAAAGAAGAAATAAAGATGCAGTAACTGTTGAACGTTCACTGTTTAAAATACCAGAAGGTGCTAGACTAATGGGAACAAATAAAAAGTATTTTATTAGAACTTATGGTTGTCAAGCTAATGTTAGAGATTCTGAAACAATTGCTGGAATTTTAGAAACAATGAAATATAGTGAAGCAAAGAATGAAGAAGAGGCTGATTTAATTATCTTTAATACTTGTGCTATCAGAAAAAATGCCGAAGATAAAGTTATAGGTGAAATTGGTAACTTGAAAAAATTAAAAAGAATTAATCCAGACTTAATGTTTATTTTATGTGGTTGTATGTCACAAGAAGAAGATGTCGTTAAAACAATAATTGAAAAACATCACCACGTTGATGTTATTTTTGGAACTCACAATATCTTTAAATTACCAGAATTTCTTTATGAAGCATATCTATCTAAAGAAAGAGTGATTGAAGTTTTATCAAATCAGGGTGAAGTTATTGAAAATTTACCTGTTAAAAGATTTGGTCAACACAAGGCTTGGGTTAATATAATGTTTGGTTGTGACAAGTTTTGTACGTATTGTATAGTACCATATACTAGAGGTAAGGAAAGAAGTCGCTTGCTAGATGATATTGTTGACGAAGTTAAACAATTAAAGAATGATGGTTTTAAAGAAATAACTCTTTTAGGTCAAAATGTTAATGCTTATGGTAAAGATTTACATAATGATTCTAGTTTTGCTTTACTGTTAGAAATGGTTGCTAAAACTGGTATAGATAGAATTAGATTTACAACTTCTCACCCTTGGGATTTCACAGAAGAAATGGTAGATGTTATTGCTAAGTATTCTAATATTATGCCTTATATCCATTTACCAGTACAATCTGGTAATACCGAAATTCTTAAGTTAATGGGTAGAAGATATTCAAGGGAAGACTATTTAAAACTATTTGACATGATTAAAGAAAAAGTTAAAGGTTGTGTTATCACAACTGACATCATAGTTGGTTTTCCTAATGAGACTAGAGAGCAATTTGAGGATACTTTATCTTTAGTCGACTATTGTAAGTTTGGTGGTGCTTATACCTTTGTTTATTCGCCAAGAGTTGGAACACCAGCTGCTTTAATGGAAGATAATGTTAGTAAGGAAGAAAAAGACGCGAGATTACAAGAACTAAATGATCATATTTCTAAGTGGGCAAAAGATGGAAATAATCATTTTCAAGATAAAATTTTAAAAGTTTTAGTAGATGGAACTAGTAAGAAGTCAGATGAAACTTATGCTGGCTATTCTGAGGAGAATAAATTAGTTAATTTTAAAGCAAATCAAGATTTAAAAGCTGGTGAAATTGTATTAGTTAGGATTAATGAGGTTCGCTCATGGAGTTTAAATGGTGAATTTCTAGAAAGGGTCAAATAAATGACAAATATTAAATTTTTTGGATTAGGAGGCTTGGATGAAAATGGCAAGAATATGTATTGCCTTGAGATTAATAATGATATTTTCATCTTAGAGGCTGGACTTAAATATCCAAATGAATCAACTCAATTAGGGGTTGAAAAAATTATTCCGGATTTTACTTATTTACAAGAAAATAAGGAAAGAGTAAAGGCTATTTTTATCTCACACGGTCATATGGATGTGATGGGAGCTCTTCCTGAGTTAGTTAAAGTTGTAAAAGCACCGATTTATTGTACTGCTTTTACAGAGTTTATGTTAAAAAGAACTTTTAAAAAAGAAAAAACTAAACTTCCTAAATGTAAAATAATTGGAAGAAACGATGACTTTAAGATTGGTAATACTACTTTTAAAACTTTTGGAGTTACCCAATCTATTCCAGATTCTTTTGGATTAGCTATTCAAACTGATGATGGGCAAGTGGTTTATACTTCAGAGTTTATTTTCGATTATAGTCCAATAATGAGTTTTTCTGATACTGATTTAGGTAGAATTGCGGATATTGGAAAAAGTGGAGTTCTAATGATGATGAGTGAATCTGTTGGAGCTAGCAAAATAGGTCATACTGCTCCTAAACATGAGTTATTACCAATTATAGAAGATAAATTCGCTTTAGAAGATAGAATAATTATATCTGTGTATAATCAAAATGTGTATCATATAATTGAAGTTATTGAACTTGCTAAAAAATACAATAAGAAAATATATGTTTATTCAGATGGTTTAAGAGAGATTATCAATGAATTAGATAAGCTTGGATATTACAAAGTAAATAAAGGGCTATTTATTACTAAGGATCAGTTTTCAAATGATTTAACAAATATTGTAATAATTGTTGGAGGAATTGGACAACAAGTATTTAATAGAATGCATAATATTTCAAACTTAGATGATGATATAGTAGAGATTAATTCAAATGATATTGCAATCATAGCATCTCCAGCAATTCCTGGTACTGAAAAAAAAGCTACTAGAATGGAGAATGACTTATTTAAGGAAGTGAAACAAGTTATTCATATAAAATCTAAAATATTAGCACCAATGCATGCTTCTAGTGAAGATTTAAAAATGATGATGTACTTACTAAAACCTAAATTTATTATTCCAGTTAAAGGTGAGTATCGCCATTTATTAGCAAATGCAAACCTTGCAATGAATATGGGATATCAAGAGAAAAATATTATTCTTTTAGATAATGGTCAATTTTTAGAATTAGAAAATAAAAAAATAGTTTCAACTAAGAAAAATTTGAAACTAAATGATTTATTAATTGATGGAAATAAGGAATTAGATTCTCAAGGAATGGTTTTAAAGGATCGAGGTATTCTTTCAACAGATGGAGTTATTGTATGTGGTATTTCTTTAGATATCAATACTAAACAAATAATTGGTGGACCTGATGTTCAATCACGAGGAGTTATTTATTTAAAGGAAGCTGACTATATTCTTAAAGAATTAAATGATATTATGAAAAATACTGTCCAAGATATGGTTGCGAAAAATAAATATAATAATTCTGATGCAAGATTTGAAGCAAGAGATAAGATGATTAAATATATTAATAAAGAAACAGGCAAAAGGCCAATGGTTTTAACTACTATTATTGAAATCAAAAGATAGGAGTAGATATGGCACGAAAAAAAAAGACAATTAAAAAAGTTTCAAAAAATCATGATATTAATAAACAACAACGAATATTGAGGAATTTAATTTCCTCAATTGTTGTTATTTTAATACTTCTATTAGCTTTTTTTAAACTGGGGTTAGTTGGTATTTTTATTCATAACTTGTTACGTTATTTATCTGGAGAGTTTTACTATGTTAACTTAGTATCAATCCTAATTTTGTTTGCTTTTAATCTTGTACACTCTTCATATCAGGTTCAAAAAAAGCACGTTGTTGCTTTAATTCTATTTAATTTAGCAGTGATTCTACTTGAAACAAATCTTCAGGCTAATAGTAAGGGTTTTGTTTTTTTTAATGAGTTTATTGGCCAATCTTCTTTATACTTTAGGGATTTGAGTTTGTATTCTTATGGGGGGATTATTGGTGCTGGATTATTTGCAATATCATCTGTTGCTTTTGATATCTTAGGTACTTACTTTCTAATAGTTGTGCTATTTTTAATAGCTTTAATTTTAATTATTCCTTATTCTACACTAGATAAAATTCAAAAAAAAATAAAAGAAAATAAAATAAGGAAACATGAAGTAAAAGTAGCTAAAGAAAAAGCAAAAGTAGAAAATAGTATTATTCAAAATACTTCTGCTGACAATTTGATAACTAAAGCTAATCAAGAATCAAAACTTAAAAGAGTATTTAATATTATTGTTGATAATGATAATCAAAGTATAGCAAGTGAAGATGATGAAAATTTTAATACAAAAACAAAGCCAAGTTTAGATAAAGTGGTTGAAAAAGAACCAGATATAACTGATTTAACTGAAAAAAAAATCAAATCAAATTTTGCGCCTACAGTATTAACTGATGAACAATCTGTCAATACTGGTGAAGATTTGACTCTTTCAAATAATAAGCAGGAAAGAATTATAGGACAGGAAAAATCTGAGGAAAAAGTTGTTACTTCGGTTGTCACTAATGAGAATCAACCTTATAGATTACCACCTTTTTCTTTGCTAAGTCCTGTATTGGTTGATGATACAAAAGCTAAAAATCAAGCACAAATGGATATTCAGGGTCAAAAAATTATTGATATACTAAATAATTTTGGTATCAGTAGTGAATTAATTGCTGTTCATATTGGACCTTCAGTAACAAAATTTGAAATTAAGCCTGCCTCAAGTGTAAAAGTAAGTAAAATTAGTAATTTAAGTGATAATATTAAAATGGAACTTGCTGCTAGGGATATTAGAATAGAAGCTCCAATTCCAGGTAAATCTGCAGTTGGAATTGAAGTTCCAAATGTAGCTGTTAGTATGGTTAAAATGTTAGAAGTCATTAGAAATCTACCAGTTGATAAAAAAGAGAAGAAATTATTGTTTGTATTGGGAAAAGATCTAATGGGTAATTCTATTTTTTGTGAATTAAATAAAATGCCTCACTTACTGATTGCAGGAGCTACTGGCAGTGGTAAAAGTGTTTGTATAAATACTATTATAACTTCATTTTTATTAAGAACATCACCTGATGAAGTTAAAATGCTTTTAATTGATCCAAAAAAAGTTGAATTTATGCCTTATAAAAATATTCCACATTTAATAGGACCTGTTGTATCTGATCCAAATGAAGCAAGCAATGCTTTAAAAGTTGTTGTTTTAAAAATGGAAGAAAGATTTGATTTATTTTCCAAAGTTGGAGTTAGAAATATTGAAAGTTATAATAATAAAGTTAAAGATCAAAGTGTTGATGCCGAAGATAAATTGGAGTTCATGCCATATATTGTTGTAATAATTGATGAATTAGCTGATTTAATGATGGTAGCAGGAAAAGATGTAGAAGCTAGCATTCAAAGAATTACTCAATTAGCAAGGGCTAGTGGAATCCATTTGATTGTTGCTACTCAAAGACCATCGACTGATGTTATTACGGGTATTATTAAGTCAAACATTCCTTCACGTATTTCTTTTTCTGTAGCTAGCGGGATTGATTCTAGAACCATTTTGGATCAAGTTGGTGCGGAAAGGTTATTAGGAAATGGTGATATGCTATATGCACCAAGTAATTTACCATCTTCAATTAGAATTCAAGGAGTCTATGTTAGTGATGAAGAAGTTAAATCAATTTGTGACTATGTTTCTTCACAAGCTAAACCTAAATACGAAGATGCTTTTATTAGATTAGATGATTTGAATAATGGTACCAATAATTCTGGACTTTCAGAAACTTCTGCTGACCCACTTTATCAGGAAGCAATTAAATTTGTTATTAGTAGTCAAAAAGCATCAACTTCTTTACTACAAAGAAATTTTGGAATAGGTTATAATAGGGCCGCAAGATTGATAGATGCTTTAGAATCAGAAAGAATAATTGGACCAATTAATGGAAGTAAACCCAGAGAAGTTTATGTGAAGGAGAATGATGATAATGAGAGCTCCTATTAATAAAATTATCAAATTTTCAAATGTAGACGGACCTTCAAATAGATGTTCTATATTTTTTCAAAAATGTCCTAATAATTGCCTATTTTGCCATAATCCAGAAACTATTAATATGTGTATTAATTGTGGTGAGTGTGTTGAAGGATGCCCAAGTAATGCCTTAACTATTAATTCAGATAATAAGGTTATTTTTAATCCTGATAAATGTATTGATTGTGACCAGTGTATTAAAGTTTGTAGATTTAATGCCTCTCCGAAGATAAGATATCTTACTGTAGATGAACTATTTGCTGAGATTGATAAAATAAAATTATTAATTGATGGAATTACAGTAAGTGGTGGAGAGTGTATGGAGTATCCTGATTTTTTAACTGAATTATTCAAAAAAGTTAAAGAAATAAATTTAACTACTTTTATTGATTCCAGTGGTTATTATGATTTCTCAAAGTATCCTGAGCTATTAAAATATACCGATAAAGTAATGCTTGATGTAAAAGCTTATGATAGTAATTTTTATAAACTTTTAGTTAAAAGTAATGTTGATACTGTTTTAAAAAATCTTAAATTTTTATTAGATAAT
>Ga0055584_100007756_pt1 | contig 10514 bp, 10 predicted proteins | sample OSDHelmetaG_FD_58716 | JGI IMG/M metagenome (GOLD analysis project Ga0055584, IMG submission 58716) | Pelagic marine sediment microbial communities from the LTER site Helgoland, North Sea, for post-phytoplankton bloom and carbon turnover... | ecosystem: Environmental > Aquatic > Marine >...
GACCCCGTTTTTCAAGACGCAGCGCGATTGTGGGCGCAAGAAGAGGTCCAACACGGCGTAGCCTTAGGCCGATGGGCCCGCCTGGTCGATCCCAGTTTTGACTATGATACGCGCTTTGCTGCCTTCCGGGCCGGCTACTCTATCCCGCTGAATGTGGATACGTCGGTTCGTGGCTCCAGGCCCGGTGAATTGATCGCCCGGTGCATTGTCGAGGTCGGCACCAGCTCCTACTACACCGCCATTGCCGACGCGACCGAAGAGCCCGTGCTAAAAGATATCTGCCGTCGCATTGCCACCGACGAATGGCGCCACTACGGCCTGTTCTACCGCAACTTGCACCGGTATCTGGAGCAAGAGCACCTGTCACGCGCGAAACGGGCCTGGATTGCGTTGTCCCGCACACTAGAGTCCGAAGACGACGAATTGACCTTCGCCTACCATATCGCCAACGCCCCTTCGATCCCGGCGGGGCCGTTCAACCGCCGCGAAACCGCGGACGAGTATGCCAAGCGCGCCTATGCGCTGTACCATCCGAAACATGTGGAGCGGGCTATGGGCATGGTGTTTAAGGCCGTTGGCTTTGCCCCGCGCGGATGGGCCAGCCGATTGATGACCAAATTGGCACGTACAGTGATGGATTTTCGCACCCGACGACTGCCAAGCTTGCGGTTCAGCGACAGCACCTGAAGTAGCTCATAGGGCGCTTAGCGCGGCGCCCGCAGATGGTAGGGATTGAGAGAGACGCCGCGAACCACCTGACCAACGCTGCCAAGCGAGGCGACTGTCACGCCATCCACCAACACACGGATCCCGCCGGCATTACCTGCTGTCAGGTTCAGGCCGGCGCGTCGTGGGATATTGAACTGCTCCCCCACCTGCAACAATCGCTGGGCAATTGCCCGACCGGTTGCTGTACGGATTTCGATCCAGCAGGGCTCATCGGCAATGATTTGGATGGTCTCCGTAGGCGCATCAGCGTCCGGTGTTACCGGTGGCAAGGTTGCTAGCGGATCATAAGGCTGGTGCGTGCGCACGCTGGCACGGTGCGTTCCACCAGCACTGCCATCGCGACCCAATGGCAGCATCATTGATGCCGACGACGGCACAGCAGCAAAAGCTTGTGTCCGCGCGACAGGGCGAGGCTCCGTGACACCATTGACCTCGGTCACAGGCCGGGCGACTTGTACGACTGGCGGCAAGCCCTCTGCACCACGCAACGGCCCTAGATCCGACCGCAACCGTACCGCAGGCAAATACGCTGCCAACGACGCCGACGCCGGCAAGCCTTCCATATCGGCCTGCTGAACCCTGGACGGCAGCTTTTTGGCCATCACAGGCCCCTGTGGCGGGTCATTATCGGTTAATGGCCACTCAACCTGGGCTGTCCATACCACTGCGGCCTCTGTTCCGGGACGCGGACGTGGCACGGCGCCAATCGGCAACGGCTGACGGGCAGTGTTTCTGGCATCAATGCCCAACGCATTCGCAGCATCAACTGAATCCGCCAGAGCCGGCACGCCCAACGGCTGCAGCGGCCCGGGTGCCGGCGTAATGCGCGCATACTCTGCCGGCGTTTCCGTCGTCGCTTCTAGATCCGCCACCGGGCTTAGCAAAGGCCTGCCCATATCGGCAGATTTCGTCACATACCAATAGGCATACGCGGCAATCGAAACCGCCAAAGACACAGAAACAATGGCACTGACAGGCAACCGCCGCTCAATCGAGGGCCGCAGAAAATTCAACTGTTTTGGTGGTTCGGTGGCTTCAGGCTGGATACTGGCAGCCCGCAACCGCTGCATCGCCTCCTGCGGGTCCAAATCCAACGCCGTGGCCAAGGAGCGGACATAGCCACCTAAGTAGGGTTGGCCTGGTAGCGATGCGAAATCGTCGTTTTCCAAAGCCTGAATATAGCGGCTTTGCAGCTTGAGTCGGCGTGACAGGTCCGGAATCGCGAATCCCAAGGCAACGCGCTGCGTTTGCAGCCACGGCCCGATCCGCGTGTCAATCACCATGCGCCCTGTCGCGCCGCCGCGTTTATCCGCAGCCGATGGATCATGCACAGACGTTGTGTTGTCGCCGTGCTCTTGCACCTTAACCCTCTGTTTTGATGTTGGCTTTACCATAGACAGGTTCTGCCTTCATCTCAGACTTTCGCATCTTAATTATTGACTATTAGTTACCGGCAGAGCCGCCGTGGATCAACGTCGCCTTCCATTTTTGCTGTGGATTGAAGCGCGCTGACACCCCATAGACCGTCCAGATAGACTCTACACCCTGGTGCGGCGGTGCAGGGCATCTTGTGCTTGTGCCAGCAATTCCGCGATGATTGTTGCCACAGGCTGCTCACAATGGACCATTCCGACGCTTTGACCAGCCATCAGCGATCCGCTCTCCACATCGCCATCGACAACCGCGCGGCGAAGTGCCCCAGCCCAAAAATGTTCGACGGCCAACTGCGCGTCACGGGCCACAAGCTCACCATCGCGGACCTTTTCGATTAGCTCGTGCTGATATTTGACGAATCGCGTCGTCGCCTTGTTTTGCAAAGCCCGAACCGGAATGACTGGCAAGCTGGGATCGACCTGCACGCTGGTCTGGGCATCCCGCGCCTCGCCACGAATAAAGGCCTTCTTGAACGCTTGATGGGCAACGCTTTCGGTGGAGCACACAAAGCGCGTACCCAATTGAACGCCCGATGCCCCCATCTCCAAAAACGCCAAGATCGCCTCGCCGCGCCCGATACCGCCGGCGACAAAGACCGGCACTTGCCGGATTACCGGCAGGATCTCCTGGGCCAGAACATTGGTTGAGACCGGGCCGACATGCCCCCCGGCCTCAGCACCCTCTATAATAAGTGCGTCAGCACCATCGCGCACCAGCTTGCGAGCCAAAATCAGGGCTGGGGTAAAGCAGATCAACTTAGCGCCCCCATCCTTGACCTGCCGCATCGCCACCCGCGGCGGAATTCCCCCAGCCAGCACCACATGCTCGACCTGCTCGTCATGGCAGACGGTAATCAACTCGCTGAGCAGCGGGTGCATGGTGATGAGATTGACGCCAAACGGCTTGTCGGTTAGTTCGCGTGTGGCCCGGATCTCCTCACGAAGACGCTCCGGCTCCATCGCACCACAGGCGATTACACCAAAGCCACCAGCATTGCTGATAGCCGCGACCAGATTGCGCTCCGACACCCAGGTCATAGCGCCGCCGAGGATCGCGTACTGCGTCCCCAAGAAAGCGCTACCTCGCCCCCACAAACGATCTAAAGCGGCAATATTTTCCACCCGTTACCCTACTGCATCCAAACCGTACGCCGTGTGCAGTGCACGCAGCGCCAACTCCGCATAGTCTTCAGCAATCAAGATGCTCACCTTAATTTCCGATGTGGAGATTACCTGGATGTTGATGCCTCGCTCCGCCAAGGTCGAGAACATTTTCTGTGCCACGCCCGCATGGCTGCGCATGCCAACACCGATGATCGAGACTTTGACCACCGCAGGGTCGCTAATCACCTCAACAAAGCCGATTTTGGCCTGCTCGGCTTGCAACAACGCGTTGACCCGATCCAGATCTGCCTTGCTGACCGTGAAGGTCATATCGGTGGTTTCGCCATCGGCAGAGACATTTTGAACGATCATGTCGACGTTAATGCCCGAATCAGCCAGCGGGCCAAAGATAGCCGCAGCCACACCAGGCCGATCTGCCACGCGCCGCAGTGTGACCTTGGCCTCGTCGCGGTTGTAGGCAATGCCGCTGACGACCTCGTGTTCCATAATCTCGTCCTCATCCACCACAAGGGTGCCTGGTGTGTCTTCAAAGCTGGAAAGCACCTGCACCCGCACGCGATGGTTCATCGCCAGCTCGACAGAGCGAGTCTGCAGCACTTTGGCGCCCTGAGACGCCATTTCCAGCATTTCTTCGTAGGTAATACGGTCCAGCTTGCGCGCGCGGGTGACGATGCGCGGATCGCAGGTATAGACCCCGTCCACATCTGTGAAGATATCACATCGGTCAGCCTGCAGGGCCGCGGCAAGAGCAACCGCTGACGTATCAGAGCCGCCACGGCCCAGCGTCGTGATCCGCCCCATGTCGCTAACGCCCTGGAACCCAGCACAGACAGCCACCACGCCCTCGTCCATGCGCTGGCGCATCAATGCGGTGTCGATGTCCATGATACGGGCACGGCTATGGGCGCCGTCAGTCTTGAGCGGTATCTGCCAACCCTGAAAGGATCGCGCTTGAATACCCATGGTTTGCAAGACTATAGCCATCAGGCCACTGGTGACTTGCTCACCGCTGGCCACGATCGCATCATACTCACGGGCGTCATGCATCGGGCTGGCCTGGCGCACCAGATCGACCAACCTGTTGGTCTCGCCTGCCATAGCGGAGACGACGACGGCGACTTGATCACCAGCGTCAACCGCGCGTTTCACACGCAACGCCGCATTGCGTATACGATCAAGGTCGGCGACGGATGTACCGCCGAATTTTTGTACAATGCGGGCCACGGGCTTGCGAAGTCCTTGGTGTGAGGCGATGGTGCGGGCTGACAAGCCACCAGCATAGTACTCCCCAGCTGTCATCTCAAGGAAACAGGCATGGTTAACCCGGACGAACCCGCCGATTTCGTGTCGCAGAGCGCCGATCCGGCGGAGTTGGCCCAATTTGCACAACACGCCCGGCACTGGTGGGACCGGGAAGGCCCCTTTGCGCCTTTGCACCGAATTAACCCCGCGCGGATGGACTATATCCGCAACCAAGCGATACAGCGCTTGCGGCTGCGCGGCGGCTTGCAGCCTCTAGCGGGGCTAAAAGCGCTGGATATCGGTTGCGGTGGCGGACTGGTGGCAGAGCCGCTGGCACGCTTGGGGGCTGAGACCATGGGCATTGATCTGGTGGCCGACAGCATCATCGCCGCCAAACATCACGCGCAAGGCCAGGACCTGCCCCTGACCTATCGTGTCGCCAGTGCCGAGGAGCTCGCCGCTGCAGGCGAGGTTTTCGATCTGGTCACCTGCCTGGAGGTGGTGGAGCACGTCGCGACCCCATCGGCATTCCTGGCAACGGTCGCCAGCCTGGTTCGCCCAGGCGGGGTGCTGGTGCTCTCTACGCTGAACCGCAATCTGGCCTCCCTGGCGCTTGGCAAGATTGCAGCGGAGTACGTGCTGCGCTGGGTGCCTGCCGGAACCCATGACTGGCGCAAGTTCCTGCGTCCTTCAGAATTGGCGGCACCGGTTCGGGCCAGCGGCATGCAAGTGGTCGACGTAACCGGGTTGAACCTGCATCCACTCTATGGCTGGCAGGCTCGCGGTCCGGCGCTGGTCAACTATCTGATGACGGCGGTCAAACCGGGCGATGTCTAGGGAGCGACGTCTAGAGAAAGCACAAAACCATGAGCACTGACAGCGCAGCGGGCATCGATCAAGACAGCCTCGACCTGATCCTGTCCGGCGTTCGCCGCCTCGTAGACGAGGTATTGATTCCCGCCGAGGCTGAGACCGATCAGACGGGCGCAGTGCCGCCGGCCATTGCCGAACAGATCCGCGATTTTGGCCTGTATGGGCTGACAGTCCCTGCCGACTATGGCGGCCTCGGTCTTTCTGTAGCGCAGGAGGTGGCGGTCGTGTTTGAGCTCTGCCGCGCCTCTCCCTCGTTCCGCTCGCTGATCGGCACGACCGTCGGCGTCGGCGGCAAGACCATCGCGCTGGATGGCACGCCGGAGCAAAAACAGCGCTATCTGCCCAGCATTGCCCGGGGGGAGACCGTGGTCTCATTCTGCCTGACCGAGCCGGGCAGCGGCTCCGATGCCGCCGGCTTGCGAACATCGGCGCGCAAGGATGGTGATAGCTGGGTACTGAACGGCACCAAACGCTTCATTTCGAACGCACCGACCGCGGATCTGTTCTCGGTCATGGCCCGCAGCGAAGCCGGCAGCCAGGGCAGCCGCGGCGTCTCCGCCTTTCTGGTGGAGGCGACCACGCCGGGCGTGCAGGTCCAGCAACCTTGGGACAAGATGGGCCAGCGCGGCGCTGCTGTGGCGGACGTGGTGTTCGAGGATGTGCGCGTGCCCGCGGACGCTTTGCTAGGGGGTCTGGAGGGCCAAGGTTTTCGCACTGCCATGAAAGTGCTGGACGGGGGGCGCATTCACATCGCCGCTGTCGCGGTTGGCCTGGCCACACGCTTGCTAGAGGAGGCCACAGCCTATGCGAAAGATCGTGAGCAGTTCGGCGAGCCGCTAGCGCAATTCCAACTCATCCAGGGCATGCTGGCCGACAGCGAAACCGAACGCCTGGCCGCCCGCGCCCTGGTCGAAGCTGCCGCTATGCGCGCGGACGCCGGGACCAATGTCCGACGCGAGGCTGCCGCCGCCAAATTGTTTGCAACAGAGGCCTGCTGGCGCATCGCTGACCGCGCCGTGCAGATCCACGGCGGCTATGGTTATATGCGGGATTACGCAGTTGAACGGCTATTCCGCGACGCACGCCTGCTGCGCCTGTTTGAAGGCACCAGCCAGATTATGCAGGTGGTGATCGCTCGGGATATGCTGCGCTAAACGGCTCTTAGCGGTTCGACCATTCCGGCGGACGCTTTTCGAGGAAGGCAGACATGCCCTCAACCGAATCGTCCTTCAGCAGGTTATGGGTCATCACGTCAGCGGTATAGGTATAGGCGTCAGCGATATTCATCTCGGTCTGCCGATAGAAAGCCTCTTTGCCTAGACTCACCACCAAACGGGATTTGGTAGCGATCTTCTGGGCCAAGACCATCGCCTCGTCATACAGAGCATCAGCCGGTAGCACGCGATTGACCAAGCCAAACCGCTGGGCCGTCTCGGCGTCCATCATATCACCAGTCAGCAGCATCTCCATCGCCGCTTTCTGGCCGACACTGCGCGAGACCGCAACTGACGGGGTCGAGCACCAAAGGCCGATATTCACGCCAGGCGTAGCAAACTTGGCCTCAGTCGAGGCCAGAACCATGTCACAGGTCGCCGCCAATTGCGCGCCAGCACCCATTGCAGCCCCTTGCACGGCAGCAATCACCGGCTGCGGCAAGGCCTTGATCGATGTCATCACTTTGGTGCATTGCGCAAACAGCCACTCGTAATACGATCGCTGGCGGTTATCGAGGACTTCGCGCATATCATGGCCGGCGCAAAAACCAGGGCCAGCTGCTTTCAGCACAACCACATGAACCGACTGATCATCCTTGATTTGGTCGAAACTGCCTTGCAGCGCACTCAGCAACGATTCGGAAAGCGCATTCCGGGCGTCTGGACGGTTCAAGGTTAGGACGGCAACCTTGCCATGATCTTCCCGCAGCAAATCTTGCTCGGTGCTGTTCCGCAGGGCCATGCGTTACTCCCGCTGATGGTGGCAGTCTGATGGCGGCGCATGACAGGCGCACCTCGACCTTTGCAAACAGAAAGTAATGTTTCGGTCACATTGCAAGGGGAAAAGCGGTGGGAAACGCAAATTTGACATCGAACACTATATTACCTCACTTTAAGTAACTGAAATCATAGGGGTAAAAATTTGTTGTTGACAGTTTATAGCCCCTTCAGCCAAAAGCGCCGCTCAAACGCAGCACCAGCTGGTGTCGCGGCAAGATTCTCACTAGGCAGTACAGAAAATGAAAACCTACTCGGCCAAACCCGCCGACGTAGAGCGCAAGTGGCTTCTCATCGATGCCGAAGGCCTTGTATTGGGCCGTCTGGCAGCGTTGGTGGCCACCCGTCTCCGCGGCAAGCACAAACCAATCTACACCCCACACATCGACTGTGGCGATCATATTGTGATCGTCAACGCCGACAAGGTGGCTATCACCGGCAACAAGCGGGCTGACACCAAGTTCTATTGGCACACCGGCTATCCCGGCGGCATCAAAGAGCGCACATGGGATCAAATCCTGACTGGCAAGCAGCCAGAGCGACTGATTCACAAGGCTGTGGAGCGGATGTTGCCCAAGACCAAACTGGGTCGGGACCTGATCTCCAAGCTGCACGTCTATGCCAGTGCCGAGCATCCGCATGAGGCGCAACAGCCACAGCTGCTGGACGTTGCCGGCATGAACCCCAAGAATTCGCGGAGCGCCTAACGTCATGGCTGAAGAACGCACCTCGCTCGCCGACCTGAAAGACGCGCTGGCTGGCGCCCAAACCGATGGCGACGGCGATGCTGGCGACGGTATCGCGGGTCTGACCGAAGTCATCTTTGTCGAACCCACAATCGACGAACATGGCCGCTCCTATGGCACTGGCCGCCGGAAAGACGCCGTTGCGCGCGTCTGGATCAAGCCTGGCGCCGGCAAATTCTCGGTTAATGGCCGTACGCTGGACCATTATTTCGCTCGTCCGACACTGCGCCAGATCATCGTGCAGCCGTTCAACACCACCAACCGGATGGACCAGTTTGACGTGTTCTGCACCGTCTCTGGTGGCGGACTCTCCGGCCAGGCAGGCGCTGTGCGCCACGGCATCAGCCGTGCCCTGGTGAATTTTGAGCCGGGCCTGCGCCCAGCCCTGAAGCATGCTGGCTTCATGACTCGCGACAGTCGTGTGGTTGAGCGGAAGAAGTACGGCAAGGCGAAAGCCCGACGCAGCTTCCAGTTCTCCAAGCGGTAACCCAACTAGCCTTTTGGCTGGTGATAGGACGGGGTGCCGCTTGCGGCGCCCCGTTTCTGTTTGTCTGCTATCTCAACCTCTTCCCGTTCCCATTTGGGCTGAGCTGTGTAAGCTGCCTCTGCCCTCACCCCTCGCTTTAGGAGTGTCTAGCGATGCAAAGGGATATCAACGTCGCCATTCTTGGCGCCTCCGGCTACACCGGTGCTGAGCTGTTGCGCCTGCTGGCCGGCCATCCGCGCTTTCGCATCGCGGCCTTGACCGCCGATCGCAATGCGGGCGAGGAGATGGTGGATGTCTATGCGCACACGCTGCCGCAAAGCCTGCCGACGCTGACCAAGATTGAGGACGTGGACTGGTCCGACATCCAGGCCGTGTTCTGCTGCCTGCCGCATGGCACGACACAGGAGGTCATTGCTGGCCTGCCTGGCCACCTGAAGATCGTTGACCTGTCCGCGGATTTCCGGCTCTACGACCTGCCCACCTATGACAAGTGGTATGGCCACCCCCACCGCGCGCCGCACCTGCAGACCGAAGCGGTCTATGGCCTGACCGAGCACGCCCGCGCGGCCGTCGCCAATGCTCGGCTGGTGGCCAATCCCGGCTGCTACCCCACCTGCACGGCGCTGCCGCTGCTGCCGTTGCTGACCCAGGGCCTGATTGAGCCTGACGGCATCATCGTTGACGCCAAGTCCGGCGTGACCGGTGCCGGACGCTCGTTGCGGCAGGATCTGCTGTTCTCGGAGGTGCATGATGGCTTTCACGCTTATGGCGTCGGTAAGCACCGTCATCAGCCGGAGATCGAGCAGACGCTGAGCCTGGCGTTGGACGGGCGCGAGATGCATGTGGTCTTCACCCCGCACCTGATCCCGATCAACCGGGGCATGATGTGCACCACCTACATCCGGCCCAAGGGCGGAGCCTCCGCCGATGACCTGCGGGCGGCGCTGAACGCGGCCTATGCGGACGAGCGCTTTGTCCATGTCACGCCGGCTGGCAAGTGGCCGGCGACGCGGGAGGTGCGCGGCTCGAACTATTGCTTTATGGGCGTCGGCGAGGCCGGGGTGCCGGGGCAGTTGGTGGTGATCTCCGTCATCGACAATCTGGTTAAGGGTGCCTCCGGTCAGGCGTTACAGAACATGAACCTGCTGTTCGGCCTCGACGAAGCCGCCGGCCTATTGTTGGAGCCTCTTTACCCATGAGCCAAGCCCCCACCTCCCACGATCACAGGCGAGAAGGCCTGGTGCTGCCCTATAACGGGATCCTGCCGAAGCTGGGGCGCGACGTATTCGTTGCCCCCGGCACCATCATTGTCGGCCGGGTCGAGATCGGTGATGAGGCCAGCCTCTGGTACAACACCGTGGTCCGTGCTGACGTGCACGAGGTCAAGATTGGTGCCCGCACCAACCTGCAGGACGGCACGGTGGTGCACGTCACCGGCGGGCGATTTGGCACCTATATTGGCAGCGACATCCTGATCGGCCACCAGTGCGTGATCCATGGCTGCACCATCCACGACCGTGCCTTCATCGGCATGCGCGCGCTTATCCTGGATGGCGCGGTGGTGGAGAGCGACTCCATGGTCGCCGCTGGAGCGGTGGTGACGCCAAACAAAGTGGTGCCGACCGGTGAGCTGTGGGCCGGTGCGCCCGCCAAGTTCATGCGCCACCTGACGCCGGAAGAGATTGAGCGGCACAAGGTGGCCACCGCCGGCTATGTGAAGAACGCCAAGGAGCACCGCGCGGCACTGGGTTGAGGCTTGTCACGCTACTATGTTAGTGGTTAAGCGTGGTGTTTATGCTGGTTGAGGATTGTTAAGGTTCGGGGCTGAGTGGTCCCGGCTTTTCAATGGGTTAGGGGCGTTGGGGCTGGAAGGTTAACATTCCTTAGC
>Ga0055584_100007757_pt1 | contig 10512 bp, 6 predicted proteins | sample OSDHelmetaG_FD_58716 | JGI IMG/M metagenome (GOLD analysis project Ga0055584, IMG submission 58716) | Pelagic marine sediment microbial communities from the LTER site Helgoland, North Sea, for post-phytoplankton bloom and carbon turnover... | ecosystem: Environmental > Aquatic > Marine >...
CCCGCCTTCGAAGACCGCGACCAAGGCCAGCAGCACCCGCCGCTGCCCGCCGACAACCCCGCCTGGGAGTGGGACGCCGGCGGCTTCGTGCCCGACTACGGCTGGTACGGCGAGCATGGCTGGGACGACGTGCGCATGCGGGTGGTGGGACACCTCGGCGTGATCGCGTGGACCCAGGCGCAGGGGCGGGCGGCCGGGGGAGACCTCGAGGGCGCCGCCGCGACGCTCCACCGCCTGGTCGCCGACCTGGCCGCGCTCCCCGAGCCCGCGGCAGGCCCCGCCCGCGACCTCCGCGCCCGGCTGCGTGCGGCCGCCGCCCGCGACGCGGCCCTGCTCGGGGGGCTGTCGGAAGGCGCCGTGCGAGCCACCCCGGGGGACGGCCTGGCGGGGGCCCGGGCGCGCTACCTGCAGCAGGCGCTCGCTCCCGCCCCCGACCCGGCCGCGCTGCGGGCCCTGCAAGGCGACCTGGAGGGCTTCCTCACCCCGCGGGCCGACCTCGACCTCGACGCCTTCCGCGACTTCCACGACCGCCACCGCCTGCGCGCTGCCCTGTGGGACGCCTGGACCGACGGCCTCGACCCGCTGCACCCCCACGCCCCCTGGGGCTACTGGGAGCCTGGCGAGATCGGGCGAGAAGCGCTGGCGCTGGGCGTGGCTGCCGGCTGGCTGGGCGGCGACGATTGGGGGCCCCGGGCCGCCGCCCGCCTGCACGGGGCGGTCCCCGCTACCGGCGACGGCCCCGCCTGGGGGTGGCCGGGGCAGGTGGCGGGCGCCCTGCGGCTGCCGTCTCAGCGCGCCGACTTCAGCGCCGACAGCCTCGGCCGGCTGCCCACGGGCGACAGCCTCATCGACGTGGGCGGCTCTCCAGGCCCGCGCGCCATCGGCACCCTGGAGCGGCTCGGCCTCGACGACGCCTCCCACCAGTCGCGACTGGCCGACGAGGCCGCCGCCCTCGACGCGGCGCTGGCGGCCGACCCCGGGCAAGTGCTCACCCGGATCCGGTCGCTCACCGCAGAGCTCGACGCCATGGCCCACGGCAGCCGCTACTACAACGTCAAGCAGGCGCGAAACGACGGCGTCCGCCAGCTGGCGCGCGCGGGCCACCCCGCGGCGGCCCTCGCGCTGCTCGCAGATCACGAGCCCCTGCACCACCAGGACTGGGCCTGTCCCAACCGGGTGGGCATCCTCGAGGCCTTGCGCGGCCGCCTGCAGCTCGCGGCGGACCACCCGGGGGCCGACGCCACCCTCGACCGGGCCCGCGAGCGGTCGCTGGCCTTCCTCGGTCAGGTGGACGCCGCCGAGGCCGCGGGGCCGGGGCGCGGACCCGGCGCCCGGCCGCCGTGGATGCAGGGCGGCCGGGCGCCGGGTCCGCAGCGCCCCCGGGGCACCCCTGGTGGACCTCAGCGCCCGAGCGAGAAGACCGACACGTCGCCGCACTGAAGCACGGGGCCGCCCAGCTCCTGGCGCAGGCGCGCGGCCCCCTCGGGGTCGGCCGCGGTCTCGGCGATCACCCATTGGTAGCCGAGCATTCGGAGCGGCAACACTTCGAGGCGCTGGCCGGGCGGCCGGTCGTGGCGGAAGCCCGCCCCGCGCAGCGCGTCTTGGGCCGAACCGCCGCGATGGGCCCATGAGGCGATGCCGCGGTGGGCCGCGGCGCGGCCGTGCACCATCTGGAGCAGCTGGCTGCGGCTGGCTTCGCCGTCGCGGGCGTCCCAGGGCCAGGCGAGCGCCGCCCCGTCGGGCACCTGCAGCTTCGCGGCCTGAGCCGGCAGCTCCGTGAGGCAGGGGGCGGCGGGCAGCGCCGTGGTGGGCAGCCGCAGGGAGCCCGCCCCGAGCGCGGCGCTCTCCACCGCGAACAGCGCCAGCACGCCGGGCAGCGCCCACCGGTGATGGGCCAGCGAGGCGGCGCCGTGACCCACCGCCACCGCGACCGCCACGAGCGCCACCGCCAAGAAGCGCACCGGCTGGGTGAGCGGTCGGGCCACAGCTTCGAGGAGGTGGTTGAGGTAGAGGAACGGCAGCCCGATGTCGCCCTGGGCCGAGCCCGCTGCCAGCACCAGCATGGCCAGCGCGAGCCCACACCACGGCAGGGCCCGGCGGGGCCGCCGCGCCGCGCCCACAGCGGCGAGCGCCAACACCGACAGGCCAAAGGTGCGGCCGCCGCCGGCCGAGACGGCCGCGTCGCTCTGCAGGGTCCATCGAACCGGCCCCCCCCACACGAGCTCCCAGGGCCGCACGCGCGACCACGGCAGGTCCACCACCGTGAAGCGCCACGCGCCCAGGGTGAGGGCGGTCCCGTCCACCTCACGGGGGTAGTCCGGGCTGGCGCCGCCCTTGAACACGGCCACCACGGCGAGCACGGCGACCGCGCCGGTGGCGAGCGCCACCCCCAGGCGGCCACGGGCCGGGGCCACCGCGACGGCCAGCGCCGCCGCGACGCCGGGGAGGACGGGCGCGAGGTAGGGGTTCTCGACGGCCGCCCACCCCGAGCAGGCCGCGACGGCGGCCACGGCCCACCACCCGCCGCCGCGGGTGAGCCGGAGCAGCGCGACCAGGCCGAGGGGCACCGGCAGCGCAGCCACCGCGACGATGGAGCCCTCCCCCAACCCGAAGGGCAGGTAGCGGCCCACGAGCACCGCGGCGGCGGCCACGACCGCGGCGGGACCCCGGGCGCCCGCCTCGTGGGCCAGCCAGCCGACCGCGCCGGCCAGAGCCAGCCCGTGCAGCACCGCCACCGCCGACAACGCGCGTCCCACCCCGAGCGTCGAAGAGAGCAGCGCCTGTCCGCCGGTGGTCAGCGGGCTCAGCAGGCTGCCCACGGCGCCGCCGGGGTGGTTGAGCAGGGTGGTCTCTGCGCCGAGCAGGGCGGCCGGTCCGACCTGGGCGAGCCACCAGGCCCCCCAGGTGGTGCTCACCACGTCTGGACCTGCGCCGGGCAGCTCACCGGTGACCAGCGCCGCGCGGAGCGGCCAGAGGCAGCCGAGGGCCGCGACGGTGGCCGCCAGCAATCCCAGCGCGACGCGCGGTCCGCGCCCGCTCACGCGCTACTGATCGCCAGCCGGCGGGGGGTCGCCGGCGCCGCCCGGGGCGGGGTCGCCCGGAGCCTGGGCGGGGGTGTCGAGGGCCGGCGCCGGGGCCGTGCCTGCCGCGCCCGTGGCGGGCGGGAGCCCGCTGGTGATGGCGCCGTCTTGACCGCCCTCGCCGCCCTCCGGAGCGCCGCCGTCTGGCGCGCCGCCAGCGGGGGCCTCTCCGCCGGGAAGCCCACCCGGCGGCTCGGTGCCCGGCGGCAGCCCGCCCTGCGGGGGCGCGGCGCCCATCTCGGGGAAGACCCCGACCGTGAGCTCGACGCCGGTGACGCCGGTGCCCACCTCGACCGGGCCGTCGATGACCAGCCCCATGCGCTCTCCGGTGGAGGGCTTGCCCGACTCGTCGGAGTCTTCCACCACCTGCAGCACGACCTTGGTGCGGTCCTTCGGCACGCGGATCTCGAAGGGCCCGGGCTCGGCGAACACCTTCTGGGTGATGAGGACGATGCCCTCGTCGTCGCTGTCGTCGGCGCCGGGGGGCGGGGGCAGCACCCGCACGAGCAGGGGGCCCGCGCAGTCCTCGCAGCCCAGCGTGCCGGAGATGACCAGCCCGTCGGCCAGATCGTCTTGGCTGTGGACCGGATCGAGATCGGCGTCGGGGACCGCGCCGCTCGGGGCCTGATCGGCGGGCCCGGGGGCGCCCGCGGCGGGCATGGCGCCCGGCTCGGCGCCCATGACGCCGCGCGTGCTCGCGCCTTCGTCGATTCCGTCGGGGTCGCCGGGGTTCTCCACCACGGGCTCGGGGCAGCCGGCCAGAGCCAGCGCGAACAGCGCGCCGCGCCAGAGTGGGTTCATCGAGTGGGCCGTCATGCTCACCTCCGCGTCAAGGGCCTTGCTTTAGCACGCCGCAGGGGGTCCGCGCCGGGGGTCCGACCCCAGGGGCCGTCGCGCGGTTCCCGCCTCACTCCTCGATGGACACCTCGGCGGCGTTCTCATCCTCCGGCCAGCCCGGCTCGGTGGTCAGCGCCTCGACCTGTCGCGCGAGGTCGGCCCAGCCATGCTGGTGCGCTGCCGCCCCCAGGCGCCGCAACGGCAGCCAGTGGTCGGGGTGACGCGAGCGCGCCAGGCCGCGCTCCCGCGCCACCGCCCACCAGGCCCGACAGCGGGCCTCGTCTCCCTTCTCGGCCGCCAGCAACGCCCGCACGAGGCCCAGCACCATCCAGCCCCAGTGGCGCGGGAGGTCGTGGAGCAGGGCGTCGGCCAGGTCGGTCTGCCGTCGGGCGGACTCGCTGCGGCGGTCGCGCACGGCCACCAGCGCGAGGTTGAGGCGCGCCACGGCGGCGATGCGCACCCAGCCGCGCCCCTCCGCCAGCCGCGCGGCCCGGTCGTACGATCGCCACGCCTCTTTCAGATCGCCCCGGTACCGGCTGACCTCGCCCCGGTTGTTCTCGCAGGACAGCCGCAGCCGGTCGTCGCCGAGCGTGGCGGCGAGCGCCAGGGCGGTCTGAAAGTGGCGGTCGGCCAGGTCGAGGCGCCGCCGCCGCAGGTGCACCAGCCCCGCAGCGAAGGTGGACTGAGCGATGTTGCGGGTGTCGCCGCTCTCCCGGGCCACCTGGCGCATGCGGGCGAGGTCGCGCTCGACGTCCTCGAGCCGACCCGCGGCGATGCGGCACTCGACCAGCCCCCGCAGGGCGCGCACCTCGCGGGTGGCGTCGCCCCCCCGGTCGAGCGCGAGCGCCCGCTCGTAGTGCTCGATGGCCCGCTCGGGGTGACCCTCGGATCGCGCGAGGGCGCCCTGCTCGAGAGCGACCCGGACCAGCCCCGACCAGTCTCGAATGGCCTCGAAGGTCTCGCCCGCGCTCGCGAGCAGGCGGTGCGCCTCGACCCCGTCGCCGAGCGCCGCCACCGCCCGGGCCTCGAGCTCCTTGAGCCGCGCGCGGGAGAGCCGGTCGAGCTTGCCGAGTCGCCGGGTGTCGGCGATGGCGCGGCGCGCCTGCTCCGGCCGCTCGAGGGCCAGCCAGGCCTCGGCGAGTCGCTGCCGCGCCTCGGCCCGCGCCATCAGGATGCCGCTGCCATCACCGGCCTGCACGGCGAGCTCGGCGGCCTGGCGGGCGAGGTGGGGGAGCCCCGCCCGGAGCGCGGTGCGCGCCGCCTGAAGCAGCGGCACCACGGCCCGGTCGGGCTGGACCGCGTGCAGACGGTGGGCGCCGTGGGGGAAGGTGACGTCGGCGCCGGTGACGCGGCCGAGCTCCTCCCACGCGTCGGCGATGCGCCGGTGCAGCGCCGCGCAGTCGGGCCGCGCCGACGCGATCTCGAGGGCCGCCCGGTAGATCCCGCGGTGCTCGAAGACCAGCCGCCGGCCGCTCTGGCGCACCAGCCCGGTCGCCACCAGCCCATCCAGCCCCTCTTGGTTGATGGCGCGGACCACCTGCACGGGCGGCTCGGGGCCGGCCAGCGCGGTCGAGGCGAGGGCCTCGCCCACCGCGTCGGGGTCGTCTGCGGCCTTCAGCGCGCCCACCACGCGCTGCAGGCAGAGCGCGGCCAGATCGGGGGCCGAGAGGGTGGCCGGGTGCGCGCCGGGCCGCAGCACCAGCCCGCCGTCGCGGTCGCGCACGAGCTGCCCGCGCGCGGCGAGGTCGCGCACCGCGAGGGTGAGGAAGGTCAGGTTGCCGTGGGCGTGGGGGGCGATGCGGCGGGCCAGCGCGGGCGCGAGGCCGTGCCCCTCCACCAGCAGGGTGATCGCCTCGTCCATCCGCAGGCGCGAGACCGGCACCCGCACCGCACCGCGCTCCTCGAGCGCCCGCACGCGGTCGGCCAGCGCCAGATCGCGGTCGAGGGCCTCCTGCGACAGCGTGGCGACCACGAGCACCGGGCGCTCGCCCACGGCCCGCTCGAGCAAGGCCTCGCAGATGGCCAGCCCGTCGCCGCTCACCTGCGCGAGGTGGGCGTCTTCGAGGACCAGACAGGCCCCGCCCCGCCAGGCCCGCGCGTCGAGGTGCCGGTAGAGGAAGGCGAGCCCCACCGCCGCGTTGACCGGCTGCTCGTGGTCCTGGTTGTAGCCGCACCAGCGCGCCAGCACGGCGGCCTCGCCCGCCACCGCTGAGGGCGGGCGGTCGTGATCACGCGCCAGCCAGCGGCTCAGGCGCTGCTCGGCCTCGAAGCGCGTGTCGTTCCAGGGAACCAGCAGCTCCTGCACCGCTCCGCGGTAGCCGTCGTCGGCGCCGGGCGGGTCGTGGAAGCGCAGGGTCACCGACTCCATCCACCCGCCCACGTCGAGCTGCCGCGCCAGGGCCTCGACCACCCGGGACTTGCCGGTGCCGGCGCGCCCGACGACCAGCGCCACCTGCGGCTGGCCCGACGCGATGACGTAGCGGGCGCGGTCCCACAGCAGGCGCAGCGGCCCCTCTCGGCCCACCAGCGGGGCGTCCCGGAGCGCGAGCAGCGCCAGGCTCGAGGTCACCTGTCGATCGGGCTGGGGGACCGTCGGCGGCTCGCGGGGGGGCGGGTCGGGGAGCACCCGGTGCCAGGTCGGCGGCCGCTCTGGGCCCGTCGGGACCGCGTGGCGCACCGACAGCGTCTCGCGGCCCTCGTCCAACATCCACTCGGGGAAGGTCGTGGAGCGCGCCAAGAGGACGTCGTCTGGGATGCCCGTCACGGCGGCGTCGGGGTCGAGTTCGGCGGCGGCATGGGCGAGCACCCGGCGGGCGTCGGCGGCCCGGTCGTAGCGCTGGCGGGGCTCGGGATCGAGCAGCGCCGCGACCACCTCGCGCAGGGCCGCCGGCACGTGGTCGGGCAGCCGGACCGGCTCGACCAGGCGGCGCTCCAAGAGCGCCTTTCGGGTGGGTAGAGGACCCCGCTCCGCCCCGAGGACCTCCGCCAGGAGCAGTCCCACAGCGTACAGGTCGGTCCACGGGCCCAGCTCTTGGGCGCGCCCCAGCAGCTGCTCGGGGGCCATCCACCGGGGGGTGCCAGAGATGCCCCGATGGTCCATGGCCAGCTCACTCAGGGCCCCCGCCGCGCCCAGGTCGGCGACCCAGGTGTCGGGTGCCTCGGTCGATCCGTGCAGCAGCACGTTCTCGGGCTTGAGGTCTTGATGGACGAGGCCCCGGGCGTGCAGCTCGGCCAGGGCCGCGAGCACCTGATCGAGCACCGCCAGGGCCACCCGCATGGGCGGCTCGCGCCGCAGCAGGTCGCTGAGGCTGCCCTGGTTGGCGTAGGCCAGCGACACGAACGGCCGCCCGTCGGCCAACCGACCGTGATCGAGCACCGGCACGATATGGGGATGCCGCATCGACGCCGAGATGGCCACTTCGCGGGCGAAACGCGCCCGAAAGCGGGCGTGGATGGCCAGGTTCGGGTGGACAATCTTGAGGGCGACCGTGGCGCCCAGCGTGTGGTCGTGCGCCTTCCAGACGGTGCCGGTCGCACCCTCACCCACCACCCCCAGTGCGGCGTAGCGAGGCGGGAGCCGGGGGGGCGTTGTCACGCGGCGAGTCTACCGCCTGGGTGGCCTGTCCGGGCGCCCGGTCAGCCGATGACTACACCGAGAGCGTCACCGGGCCACCGAGCTTCTCGCTGAACAGGCGCTCGAGCACGACCTGCATGGCCTCGTGGGAGTCGCGCTCGCGCCAGACGCCGCCGGTGCGCAGGAAGTGCCAAGCGGTCAGGTTGGCGGACAGCCACAGCTCGTGGGTGGGGGTCTGCTGCGACAACACGAAGACCGCGCCGCTGCCCCCAACGGCGTCCTGCTCGAAGGTCACGTGCAGGTTGCCGGGGGTGAGCCGGATGTCGAGGTCGTCGATGGCGTCGAAGTCGAGGGCGTCGATCTGGTCAACCAGAGAGTCGAGCGCCGTGACCACGGCTTCGCGGAACTCGGTGTCGGTGGCGAAGTCGCTCTTTGCGGGCATGCGGATCCTCGGGAGGCGTCGGGGCTACAGGCGGGCCCGGAGGACGGTCTCCAGGCGGTGCAGCGCGTCGTCGATGTCGTTCATCCCTACCGCACCCACGCTCATCCGGAACCAGCCATCGTCGGCGGCCTGGTTGAAGGCCTGGAAGGGCACCACCGCCACGCCGGCCTCCTCGAGGAGCAGGTTGCGGATCGACTCGTTGTCGGGGAGGCCCTTTCGGCCCACAGCGTCTACCCGAAAGCTAAGGTAGATCGCACCCTGTGGAGAGATGGCGTCAACGGGGAGCCCCTCGGCCTTCATCTGCTGGATGCCCTCGTAGAGGCGCCCGAGCCGGGCGCCGACGGCGGCCCGCATGTCGGTCATGTAGGCCTCGACCTGATCCGGCTGCCGCAAGAACCAGGCGGTCGCGACCTGCTCGGGGCGCGGCGCCCACGATCCGATGTGGCCCACCAGCGACTTCATGCGGGACTTCAGGTAGGGCGGCAAGACCCCCCAACCCAACCGCAGGCCCGTGGCCGCGAAGCACTTCGAGATGGCATCGACCTGAACCACATACGGCGCACACTCGGGCACCAACGCGACGGGGTTGTGGTGGGTCGTGCCCTCGTTGGTCAGCATCCAGTAGACCTGATCGTAGAGCAGCATGCAGGGGCGCTCTCGGCCCGCGTTCTCCTCGACCAGGGCCGTGGCGAAGCCGCGAAGCACCTCTTCGGAGATGGCGGTGCCCGTCGGGTTCAGCGGCGAGTTGAGGACGACGAGGCGGGCGCCTCGGACCGCCTCGCGGGCCTGCTCGACCGTCGGGAAGAAGTTGGACTCCGGCGACGTCTGGATGAATTGGTGGTCGGACTGGAAGAGGTGGGCGTAGTAGCCGACGTTCCACATGGGCACGAAGCTGACGGTGCGGTCGCCGGGCTCGACGAAGAGCTTCCAGGTGGCGTAGATCGGCGGGCGGGCGCCGCTGCCGACACAGACCGCCTCGGGGCCGTAGTCGAGGCCCAGCTCGCGCGCATAGAGGTCGGAGATGGCCTCGCGCAGCTCGGGGATCCCATCCGACGGCGGGTAGTTGGTCTCACCATCGGCGATGGCGCGCTGCACGGCCTGACCGAGCGCCTCGGGGATGGTGAACTGGTCGGGCTTGAAGTCGCCGACCGTGAAGTTGGCGATCTCTCGGCCGCCCTGCTGAAGCTCACGGACCTGGCCCGCGATGCCCAGGATCATCGACCCCTTCATTTCGGCGGCGACCGGCGTGAGAGCCGCGCGCGCGGCCGCTTCGGTGTCGCGAGGCAGGTAGCTGCGGATGTCGATGGTCATGGCGCCCTCGTGGAAGGCGCCGACCGTAACCCGGCGGGCGGCGACGGCGCCGCCGGGACCATCGCCCTCCACCGACGAGACGCACGAAGACCGGCGGCAGACCGAAGCCCACCGCCGGTCGCGGCGCGTTCCGTGACCGGTCGGTCAGCGGATCGCGGGCCCGAGATGGCGGATGGCCACGATCGGCGCGTCGCCAGCCAGGGCACGGAGCGCCTTCTGGGCTGCGGCCGCAGCCTGGGCGATGTCGGCGCCCACGATGAAGTACTCGCTGTCGTTCCCAGCGACCTTCACGCCGTAGGCCTCGGCGCCGGTGGAGGCAGCCGGGGCGGCAGCGACCGGGGCCGCAGCGACCGGGGCCGCAGCGACCGGAGCGGCAGCGGCCGGAGCGGGCGCCGCGACGGGTGCCTCGGCGGTCCGCCACTCGGCGGCGATGCCGTGACGGCGACGGTAGGCACGAACGTTCTCAGACGTCACGCCGGCCATGGCGGCGACCTCAGCGTCGGGCACCTTGCCGAGCAGATCGTTGAATGGATCGAGCTTCGACCGGCGACGGCGGGGCTTGCGCTCGGACGCCGGGGCCGGGGCCGCGACGCGGGTGGCGAGTTGGATGCCGTGGCGGCGGCGGAACATGCGCACAGCCTCGGGGGTGACGCCTGCGAGCGCAGCGATCTCGCGGTCGGGGATCTTGCCGACCTTGTCGCGGAAGGGGGAGATCTTGGAGCGTCGGACGGGAGCCTCCGTTTGGGATGCGGGAGCGGGGGGCGTGCGATCGGCGACCTTCTCGGCTGCCTTGACGACCTCTTTGAGGGGGGCCCCGGCTTCGACCTTCTCAATCACTTCTTCGGCGCCCTTGCGAGCCTCGTCGTGACCGAACTTGTACCCCTGGTAGGCAGGGATGTTGTACTTGCGACGGTAGCGACCCACGATGGAGGGGCTGGTGCCGGCGAGCTCGGCCACCGTTGCATCGGGCACGGTGCCCAGCAGGTCGCGTCGTTTGTCGAGTTCTGGGTAGGTCTTTGCCTTGCGGGCCATGGGGAGTTCCTCTGGAAGAGCCAGCGGTCGCGCTGGATGCTGCGCCGGCTCGAATGACGATGGGGAACGGACTGGGCCCATATCGGCCACTTCCGTCGTGTTGTCGTTACCCGATCCAATGCGGGCGGCCACTCTAAAGCAGCCGCGGACTCCGCATGGCGGTGGATTGGGAGGCAACGCTGAGCCATCCCCTCATTCCCCGACCACCCACACCAGCGCGCTGAAGACGGGGTGAT
>Ga0055584_100007758_pt1 | contig 10512 bp, 7 predicted proteins | sample OSDHelmetaG_FD_58716 | JGI IMG/M metagenome (GOLD analysis project Ga0055584, IMG submission 58716) | Pelagic marine sediment microbial communities from the LTER site Helgoland, North Sea, for post-phytoplankton bloom and carbon turnover... | ecosystem: Environmental > Aquatic > Marine >...
TTGCTCTAGAGATGCTCAACGATGGTTCTCTACGTGAAATGTTTGATGCTGGGCGTCAATAATTATACAGGCTTTCCTACAGCGTGTGTTTTCCAACCGTTCTGCTCTAATTGTTCAAGATTTAGAACTCGCCGGCCATCATATAGTAATGGAGTTCTCATTTTCGATAACAACTGGTTCCAATCTAAATCCAAGCAAGCCCTATGTGCAGTTACTAACACGGCAATATCGTACCCTTGGGCTTGATTAATGTCTGTAATAACGTCAACTCCCTCTGGATAACCCCTTTTCTCAATATGCGGATCCCAAGCACTAACTTTGATGCCTTTAGCCATCAGAGTATTTGCTAACGGTTCAGCCGGAGTTTCTCTAGGGTCCCCTACTTCTGCCTTGTATGACCAGCCGAGAAGTAACACCTTTGCTTCTTTAGCGGGAACACCTGCACTCCACATAATATTACTTAGGACACTAGCAACATGGCTAGGCATTGAACGATTTACAGCCCTTGCTGCTGTAATCAATCCGGCGGGGACTCCTACATCTGCTGCTCTTTGAATCATATAATAAGGGTCTACTGGGATACAATGCCCTCCCACTCCAACTCCGGGGGTATATCTGTGAAAGTTCCATTTTGTCGCTGCCGCTGAAAGAACATCCTCTACATCAACATTTAGGGCAGGAAAAATCCTCGCCAACTCATTCACTAAAGCGATGTTGATATCTCTTTGAACATTCTCGATAACCTTTGCAGCCTCGGCCACCTCTAATTTACCCACATATCGGACATCTTCACTAGTTAGTTTCGTATAAAGGGAAACAAGTTCTTCTCCAACATCTGGATTAGAACAACCGATTACTCTAGCAACCTTTCTTACCCCATGTGCCGAATCTCCGGGGTTGAACCTTTCAGGGCAATATGCAATCTCAACATCTACACCAATCTCTAAACCCAATTCATAAATAATTGGCAACCATGTCTGTGAAGTCACACCAGGGTATACTGTTGATTCAAGGACAACAATTGTTCGAGAACCTTTTCTAATTGATTTGAATACATCTCTGCCTGCAGTTTCTACATATGATAAATCTGGTTTTAAGTCATCAGTAATTGGAGTTGGAACTGTAACCAATATTACATCACAGTGGGCAACAGCTTCTGCAGTTGAAGAGGTTATATTCCATCGTTCTGCTCCTGGCTGAGGAATAATGTCATCGACATCTGGATCTCCGGTTGGATTTTTACCCTGTAATACCAAATCAATCGTTCTTTGCGAAATATCGACTCCCCATACTTCAAAGCCAGCATCATGAAATCCTATAGCTGTAGGTAGCCCTACATAACCAAGACCAATTATTCCTATCACTAAATCTCCGGGAGATGCTCTTTGAGCCATATTCAAGAACTTAGCCATGATGATGGCTAATGGTTAGAGTTCATCAATCCGTTGGTCTGTAAATTCTTTCAAAGCATCTAAAATAAATTTTTTCTTCCAAATCTTATGAGTGATTCATAAACTAAACCGCTAACCCGATTATATGAGCGGGGAATCATCTGAACCTCTACTCATCGATATTGGGATAAGGGGCAAGCCTTGGAAATCTCCTGTAGTGAACATTTTGACATTATTTCGACATAGGTTTTTACTTCGAAATCTAGTTCGTAGAGAAATCAGGGGGCGCTATCGCAACGCGATGTTAGGGTATACTTGGGCAGTATTAGAGCCTGCAATGCTTGCATCAGTGTATTATTTCCTATTCATAATGTTAGCAGGGAACCCAGATAGGCTGTACCCTGTTTGGGTTATTTTAGGAGTAATTGTTTGGAGTTGTTTTGGAAAAGGATTGCAAGCCACAGTTTCCTCATTGTCTCGAAACGGGCAAACACTTCATCTCGTGTATTTTCCAAGAATTATCTTCCCCGCTTCGGCTGTTCAAGGGAACATAATAATATCATTAATGAGTTGCTTAGTGGTTATACCAATAATGTTCATTTACGATTTACCATTAACGATATACTTACTTTATGTACCCGCGAGCATTCTTCTTGCTGGCTTTTTAGCAATAGGTCTGGGGATGTTAGTTGCTCCTTTGAATTGCGTCCAGAGGGATGCTGAGCACTTATTCAGATTTATTGTAAGGGCCGGGTTTTTCTTATCTCCGGTGATGTGGACTTACGAGATGGCAATCGAAAGAGGGGCGTTAGGAGAGATGGTGCTATTCAACCCGATGGTAGTCCCACTCACTATGGCTAGGCACGGCATTGCTGGTGAGAACATTGGAATTCCTTGGTTCGGAGTTCTAGGTTCACTAGGTTTTGGCATTATTATGTGGGTAATTGGAAGTTATGTATTCAGCAGATACGAAGCAGGGGCGGTGAAACATCTATGAATTCTAACGCCGTTGAGATCGAAAATGTAACGTTACACTTTCCAAAACAGAAAGGCCTACTCAAATCTTTGAAAAATCTGTTACTCTGGAAAAATGATAAATTTACTGTTTTGAGAGACGTTAATATTAATATTAAGAAAGGAGAAGTCTTAGGAGTCATTGGGAAAAACGGTTCAGGGAAGTCGACATTGCTCAGGATAATTTCAGGAATCTATCCTGCAGATAATGGAACTTGTAAAACAGCAGGAAGAATATCTCTTCTTGCAGGGCTTGGCACAGGGTTTTCCGGACATCAAACAGGCAGAGAGAATGCGATACTATATGGGAGTATTTTAGGGCACGATGAAGAAGAGATGATATCTAAACTCCCCGAGATTATAGAATTTAGCGAACTTGGACCCTTTATTGACGAACCAGTACGAACTTATTCATCAGGAATGAAAGCAAGACTAGGGTTGGCAGTTGCCAGCGCAATAAGTCCTGATATTTTACTAATAGACGAGGTACTCGGGGTGGGCGACCCCCAATTTAAAGAAAAGAGTAAGAAGAGAATTCTCGACTTGGTAAATTCTACAAGTACAGTTGTACTAGTGTCACATTCCTTTGCATTAATGACGGAGATATGTGATCGGTTAGCTTTTATTCACAAAGGTAAAATTATCAGCGTTGGGGACCCGGAGAATATTATCAAACTATATTATGAAACAACGGGGGCGTGATTATTTGAGTTCATCATTACGCTTTCATCTCGATACCGAGACATTCAAAGGAAATCAAGATGTAACCTTAGAATTTGAAGAATCTGGCTGTAAATGCACATTAAATCAAGACATTAGTACACCCGGAATGAGAGTTCGTAATGTAATTGAGCTTTCGAAAGGGGATTACGAATTAATTGTCACTGGAAGCGCATCAAAGTGTGAAACATTTTTCCTTTGGGTGTATGATTCTGAAACTAAAACTCGAATAGGAGGCACTCTTCACTTGGGTGTTAGAAAGGAAAAACTAGCATTGGGTTTTTCTCTATTCAATTCAACGAGAGTAGAGATCGGGGTTCTTGCACACAAGAATGACATCGGAGATTTTTGTGAGATTGAATTCATCGAGATTAAACAAGAGAAAAGAATTAATCATTCAGTTAAGCCAATACTTGTTGAACCCAACCAATCGGCTCTCCTGTCAAATGAACCAGATTATTGGGAAGTCACATCCAATCAGAATAGAAGCACTCCTGGGTGTCGCTTTCCAATCAGTGTTGAACCCGGGAAATTACATGCGATTAATGTCGATGTTGAGGTAGTTAGCGTAACCGCTGCAGCTTTTTTGTGGGCTTATTCTCGTTCTCTAGATAAAGAACTATTACCGAGAGTTCATGTTTTTCCAGGGGGGCCGAGTGCTAAAAGGACCAATAGAACGGTGTATATCGATATCCCTGATGGAGTCACCGAAATTTTAGTAGGTGTATTATTCTCATCGGCAGGATTGAAGGAATCGGATAGTTTTAATCTATTTTCTTTAAACATTGAAGAGATAATAACACTATCAGATGTTGCTAATGCAGGATATGTTTTGAATCTTGAAGACGAAGAAGAAAAATACAACTATTGCAAGCATGTATTGTCAAAAGAAGGCTTCCATGTCGACCGTATGGTTGCAGTACGGGGAGCCGATGAACCAAACCTCAGTGATTACAATTCTTATTATAACTCCCCCCACAATTCCGAAGATTTACGTTTAGGTCGTAAAGCAATCCAGAGTGCCGGGGCATGGGGATATCTTCTAACTATGAAAAAAATACTTCGTGATGCACTGGATAAAGGACATGAAACCATTGCAGTTTTTGATGACGATATAATTCTGACTCATGATTTCACACTCAAATTCTCTAGATTTATTCAGAATGTTCCCCAAAATTGGGAGGTTCTCATGTTGGGAGCGTCTCAATGGAATTGGACAGGTGTAAATTTAGATGACCGATTGGGATGGTATCCTCCGAATCAAGTTACAAACGGTAGCTTTGCAATGATTTATCACCATTCGACTTTTGAAAAACTCATAGAATCGATTGAACTGATGGATTCACCCTTTGATTCAAAGCCACTTAAGAGCATAATATGTACTTCAGAGGAAATCACCTCATATGTTTCATGGCCCAACATAATCGTTGCAGATGTAGAGAAAGAAGGGATACGGGATAGTCGCTCACAAAATGCATACGCGAGCCGTTTCCGATGGAAAATGCAAGATTTCCCAAATAACTACAAACGTTGGAGATCGAAGACAGTTAATCTATACGAATCGATTCCTGAAAATTGGCCATCTGGTTCTCGTCCTAATTTGGTGCTTGCGGTGACAACAGTAAACAGGTGGGACTATTTACAGCAGTTTTTACAATCATGGGTTAAAACAAGAAATAGTTCGTATAATTGGACTATTATAATTGCAGACGATGGTTCAACAGATGGGACTATCGGTAATGTTATGGAATTTAAAGTTCCGAATACAAAAATAGTGTTATTACAAAATAGTGGTGGCGGTATTGCTATTCAGACAAATAGTATTTTTAATTATGTAATGAGTTCGGATATTAAAACCGATCTTATTTTCTCGGCAGATGATGATATTTATTTCAAACTAAAGGGCTGGGATAGTGCCTATTTTGAAGCTGTAAGGAAAACGGGTTACGATCACTTAGTCCATTTCAACCCAAACTGGAAAAGTGAAATTCATAATGAAAGCCTTACAAAAAATGATATTCAACTATCATCAATGACAGATGCGATTTCTTGCATGGGATGTTTTTATACTGTAACACCAGAACTGTTGATTGAAGTCGGCGGGTTTGATGAAATTTCATTTCCAATTAGGGGGCACTCCCATATTGATTTTACAGCACGTGCTTGCCGTAGTGGCAACAATAATATGAACACATTATATGACATAAAAGAGGCAAACAACTACCTTGGGATACACCCCAAAGAAGGGTATGTTTCAACATTTCGGCGCTATTCTTTCACAGAACAAATGGTGATGGCTGATCCGGAAGACAAGGCTAGAAGGTGGGATTTAATAAAAGATGAATCTAGACTATTCGTTGACTTGCCCGTATATCAGATGCTCAGTCCAGAAAAATGTCATCTCGATTTTATCGAGAAGTTAAATTTTTATTCAAGTAAAAATGAATCAGTCGCCAGTTTAGAAGATAAAAGGAATCTAATTCAAAGGTTGCACAATGTACCTGATGATTCAACATACAACCCACTTGAAAGATGGTCGATGGTAGATAATCGACTTTATCTCCGGTATAAGGATTTTAAGATTTGGTGGGATATGCCTGAAGGCTTCTCATTTGAATCAACGCATCCCGATCTGTTTAAGTTAGCAGAGTTTGTTTTATTATCGCCATATGAAAAAGATATATTGGAAGGATGGGCTCCATCTAGAAAACCTGGGATGAGACCTGGGTTGGCATTTTCAGGAGGCTGTGACTCAACAGCAGTAATGGAATTGCTTCCAGAACAGACAGTATTGATTTATCATAAAAGGGAAGGCTTCGATTCAAGATTAGACCATTCGAACGCCCTTCGCTTCATCAACCATCTTAGAAATGAGAAGCATCGTCCTGTTTGTGTAATCGAGTCCAATCATGAATTGCTCAGAACAATTAGTGGTAAACAAGTAGGGTTCGTGACAGATTATGCATGTGCAGTGCATGTAATTTTATTGGCAGATTATTTTAATCTAGATAGCATTTCTACCGGGATGCCCCTTGAGAACTCCTTTCTATGGCATGGGCAAAAGTTCCGGGATTTTGGCGAAACATGGTTTTGGAAAAAGCATTCGCCTTTATTTGAAAGTGTTGGGTTGCAAATTTTGCAACCCGCGATGGGTTGTTCAGAGATATTGAACCAAAGAATAGTTGAAATATCTTCATTTGAAAATTATGCTCAGTCCTGTTTACGTTCAGTTGAAGGTCAAACCTGTGGAAAGTGTTGGAAATGTTTCAGGAAAAATTCAATAAACGGTAGAAAGATTTCAATGTCAAAGGAGATTGATACTTTCTTGAGCCAAGATAAGTTAAAGATGGCCGCCAGTACAATTTATTCAATCAAGAAAATGGAATCAATTGATAATACTCTGTTTACGCAACTATTGGAGAAATACCCGAAATTAATTTCACTTGTAAATGAAGATGTTAGCTTTCTCGAATATTATCATTTGCCAGCATTAAACCTGATTCCTGATAAGTATCGTGAATATGTAAAAAGTCGATTAGAACATTTCAATCTAGAGTTTGATGATTCTGGTAAAATCGAAGAATTTCAATTGTATGACTGATTTGTTTTTTTGATCCATTTTACCACATAATTCGTATGTTCTGATTTTTCTGAATACGCACTCAAATCGAAGTAGTTAGTTTCATTAATCAGTGATTTCAAGTAATTCACACTATTGTCAATATCTATTTCGGTCACTCTTCTAGTTACCACTAGTTTACCATTCAATTCTAGGTCACTGATTAATTCATTTACAATCGGCGATAGTTCTTGACCAGTTCTGACCAATAGACAACATGCCCCTAAGGTGCCAATAGATGATAGAAGTGGAGATTTATCATCAATGATTAAACAAATTTTACCTTCGAGTTTCATCCCCATGACATCTTTCATTTTCACTATCATGTCTATTCCCTGGGGTAACCTAGAATCCCTTTGTATTGCTGCAATCATGGAATTTCCAGATTTTTCGATTATCGTTTTTAACAAGTTATTATTAGCTTTATCAATATCTACAATTAGAATTTGTTGTTCTTCAGACTGGTGGAGAATACGGTGAATCGATTGAGATACAGGGGGTAAATTGTTCAATTCTGGTATTAAAACCGGTTTCATTCTAGGTAACTTTTTGTTGTCAATATGCTTAGAACTACCATCATTTTGGTAAAACCATGTCATTTGTACCCCGGGGCCTATTAATTCTAATGAATCAATTACCCCGCGATACAGATAGTCTCCAAAATAGATAATATGCGATGGTTTTGAAATACTCAATGCCGAAGAAAGTAATCTTTCAGTAAGTATATTCCATTCTTTGCGAGTCTCTTTCCCGTTTCGTACAGCCGGAATTCTATACCATTTTACCCCAGCGAGGTCTTCACGTATCTCAAATGAATTGTTCAGTAGAGTAACATCCCCTAAATCGCTTTTTGTAATAATTTCAGTCAGAGATTCTGCATAGTTAGAATGCTCTAGGTTAACTCTGTCTAATCCTATAATAAAGTACCCGGAGGTTGGTGAATCCTGAAGATTAATTTCTTTGTTTTTGTCGAATAATAGTTTCAAGATTATAAATGGCAGGAATATAATTCGGAGTGGGTTTTTTAAAATCTTGATCATGCTAATTCCAAGTCGGAAAGAATGAGAATCTCGAAGTCGATTAAGTTCTCTAGCTTCTTTACTAGCAGTTACAATAGTTGGAGTTTTATTGTTTGTTATTTTATTAGACATCTACAATCCTCTTTATCGATTTAGGTTGGTGATAATGATATTTTCACCTACATGTCACGTTGAATCATCGTAAGCAATTCTTTAGAAATTTCATCCCCGCCATTATTACAGTCTATTTTAGGGATATTGTTTCGTAAATCTAATAATCTACTGATGGCCCCTTCAATAGACTTCTGCGAACGGTTTTCTAATACTAAGCCCCATCCTTCATTTTCGGCTACCTTGCACCTAGCAAGTTGATCATCCATTCCCGTATTCATGTTAGGGTAGAATAAAGCGGGTAATGAGAAAGTCCTTGTTTCGTGAAATGAGTTGTAACCTCCTGCCTGAACAGTAGCATCAAAGCCATTAAAATACATCGAGTTAGGGTAATCCCTTAAGATATGGACACGAGGAAATGTATTATCAATCCTTTCTCCAATTAGAGATTCCCCAATTACGACATGTATTTTTGGGTTTTTGACTAACGTACTTACAGTTAAACTTATCTCGCTATTAATATCATTAATCTCTCCAGCCCCCAATTGAACATACACGACTATCGCTTCTTCGGGAAGTCCGAGTCTTAAACGAGCTTTTTCTCTAGAAAAGAGTTCATTCTCTTCCAACATTACAATAGGGGGGCATTTAATAATTTTAACATCGTGATCTAATGAATCAGATGTAGGCGAAACACTATCTCCCGGATGGATGATGGCATCAAAATGCTCGATACTATCAGTGGGAATCGAAGAGTTTTTTCGGAATGTGCCACGGCGCATCCAAATTTTATTTATCGACGATTTACCTTGTATTGATCTCAACATTCCTCTGTATGGAAATGCTCCATCGAACATGAACATAGAGGGCCTGTGAGTTTCAAGGCAAATATTAAGTTCATCTTCAAGAAGAGCATTCCATTCCTCAGCACTCATATTTTTGAAATATTTCCTGCCAGAGATATGATGAGCAGGGATGCCATAATGTTTCAACAGATTGAGGGTTGGCATAGTAGTGAAAAATACAATTTCTAAATCTGAATTTATTTTTTTCATTCGTTTTGCTATTGATAGCATACGGGTAAAGTGACCGAATCCGACCCCATTAGTAGGGAACATGACGATGCAATCTCCCTTTGATTTTAATCGTCCAGATGAATTGTTCGATAAAGCAGGAGGAGGGCTTTTCCAACCTAGCATTTCTAAACCAACCATTAGCATCATCCAAGGCAGAGTTATAGGGAGAAACGGAGCCCTCCAAGGTTTAGATATTGAATTTGTAATGAGTGAGCCAAGGCGTAAAGAGGGCGAGTTTCGTAGGCGGTGAATTTCAGTTTCTAGTCTTTTAAGGCGTGTATTTTTACGATTTACGTTAGATACCTCAGAGTCCATGGATAAGGGTGCGGCCTATACATTATTGTAATATTGGCCAAAAATTCTTCAATTTGAACATTTATAGTGTATTCATAAACAGTCGTGATTATAGTAACTATCTTGTCTGAAGACGATATTTAGAACTCAAACACCGAAGGATATGTAATTGTACTCTCACTGCTGGTGAATATGGGAACCTTGCTAGTCACAGGTGGTGCCGGCTTTATCGGAAGCACACTTGCTAAACAGGCAATTAGTAGAGGATGGAATGTTCGTATATTGGACAACTTGTCTACTGGATTAAAATCTACAATCGAAAAGCTGAGAAAGCAAGGAGCCGATATTATAGTCGGCGATATTCGAGATAAGGCTCTAGTAAATTCATGTCTAAAGAGTTGCGACGCTGTAGTACACTTAGCGGCTCAAGTGTCAGTCCCCCATTCAGTATCAAACCCTGAAGAAAATTTCAACACAAATGTACACGGAACCACCAATGTGATCGAAGGGTGTTTTAGTAACAATGTTCCAAAGATGGTAATGGCATCAAGCGCAGCAGTATATGGCGAGGCAAATGACTTACCTTTGATAGAAGAAGATGCAGGAGATTTACTTTCACCCTATGCAGAATCGAAATGGGAAAACGAATCTCAAGTACTTGAGGCAAGGGGTAAAGGGCTTCAAGTTACTGCACTGCGCTTTTTCAATGTATACGGGGTTGGACAACGCCCAGATGGAGCATATGCAGCAGTAATTCCCAAATTTGTCGACATGATGGCCCAAGGAATTACTCCAATATTAAATGGAGATGGATTACAGACTAGAGATTTTGTACATGTACGGGATGTTTGTGAAGCCATATTTTTGTTAATCGAAGGAGAATCTAAACTACCACTACATCATGTCTATAATGTCGCAACACAAACCCAAATCAGTTTACTTGATTTGATTGAATCAATCAACACATCTCTGACTAAACAAAAAACAAATCTAAGCCCTATCGAGCCAGAATATGGACCGGAAAGAGTAGGCGATATAAGGTATTCAATGGCCAATATTGAACGCATCAAGAACGGACTTAGATGGACTCCAACTATTGAATTTCAAGAAGGAATAGATGAAATTGTTCAAGAGCGACTATCTCTGAATAAAGAATGAGAAAGAACCTAGAATAGTTATAGTTTAAACAGGTGGATAATATGAACATTGTTTGGCTTTCCTCTCGCTTTCTTGGAGGAGATCTGAGCTCAACAACCCAGATTCAACTA
>Ga0055584_100007759_pt1 | contig 10510 bp, 10 predicted proteins | sample OSDHelmetaG_FD_58716 | JGI IMG/M metagenome (GOLD analysis project Ga0055584, IMG submission 58716) | Pelagic marine sediment microbial communities from the LTER site Helgoland, North Sea, for post-phytoplankton bloom and carbon turnover... | ecosystem: Environmental > Aquatic > Marine >...
CGAACAACTTAAACGTTTTATTCTTGATGCTGGATTGATCAAGAAGGCGGATATTGCGTCTGTTGAAAAAGTCGCTAAGGACGAAGATCGTACCTTGGCGGAGGCCCTTATTGCGCAAGGTCATATGACCGAAGACGACATGCGTAGAGTAGAGTCTTACGTACTTGGTATTCCGTTTATCTCACTTAAAGATATCAAGATAGATTTTGATGTGTTGACTCTCATCCCTGAACCGGTAGCTCGTACTCACAACATTATCGCCTACAAAAAGAGTGATAAGGAAATGGAGGTTGCTATGCTCGATACAGCAGATCTTCCAGCGATTGATTTTATAAAAAAGAAAGTTGGCCTTAAGATACTTCCTCGACTTACAGATACAGATTCAATGCGTTTTGCACTACGTCAGTACCAAAAAACTTTGAAAGATGAATTTGGTGACATTATCATGAAAGACGCTTCGGCTCTTAAGGTGATAGAAGATGAAGACGGAGAGGCCTTATCAGAGCAAGACTTGAAAAAGATGGCAGAAGATTTGCCTGTGGTTAGGATTGTAGATACTTTGCTTCGACACGCTATTATTCAAGGTGCTTCCGATATTCATATTGAGCCAATGGAGGCAGAGATAGTGGTGCGATATAGAATAGATGGTATTTTGCAGGACGCCATGAAGCTGCCAAAACACGCATCAGGTACAATTGTAGCTCGTATTAAAGTCTTGTCTAACTTAAAACTTGACCAAAAAAGACTGCCTCAAGATGGTCGCTTTAAGATGGAGATGGATGGACAAAAAGTGGCTTTTCGAGTTTCTATGTTGCCGGTTTATTATGGAGAGAAAGTAGTAATGCGTTTGTTGCGCGAAAACAGAAGCGGTTTCTCTCTTGAAGGTATTGGATTTCATGGTAGTACCTTAGAAAGAATTCATAAAGCAACGCGTGCGACTACAGGAATTATTCTCGTAACAGGACCGACCGGGTCCGGTAAGTCTACTACTCTATATACAGTTCTAGACTTACTGAATACACCTGAAGTAAACATTTCCACAATTGAAGATCCAATTGAATACCAAATGGCTAGAATTAATCAAAGCCAGGTAAAGTCAGATATCGGATTTACTTTTTCTGCTGGTTTACGCTCTCTTATGCGTCAGGATCCTGACATTATTATGGTGGGAGAGATTCGTGATGAAGAAACAGCAAGTCTTGCGATTAACGCCGCTCTTACCGGACACTTGGTGTTGGCAACTGTGCACACTAATTCAGCTGCAGGTACAGTGGCCAGGTTGATAGATATGGGAGTTGAGTCGTTTCTGATGGTATCTACACTTAGGGTAGCGATTGGTCAGCGATTGGTTAGAAAATTATCTGAGGATATGTTGCCACATACTCTTACAAAAGCAGAGCGTGAAGAATTAGGGACACATGTCGACTTAGATTTAGTTTTAGCTACTTTAAAGGAGGAAAAAATTGTAAAAGAAAGCGCAACTTGGAATGACATCCCTTTTTATCGTCCAAAAGAAAAAGGTATAAGTGAAGATGGTTATAAAGGTAGAATGGGTATACATGAAGTGCTGGAGATGTCGCCAACTATTAAAGATATGGTTATTTCTGGAAAAACTAGTGATGACATTGAGAAACAAGCAAGAAAAGAAGGTATGCTCACAATGCTTGAGGATGGGATATTTAAGGCAGCAAAAGGTCAGACCAGTATAGAAGAAGTTCTTCGAGTTATTAATGAATAGGTGATATGCCAAAATTTACATACATAGGTGAAGATAAAGAAGGTACAAAAGTTACAAAAACCGTTGAAGCTAAGGATCGATATGCTGTATATGATATAGCTAGGCGCGATGGACATAAAATATCTAGTATTGATGCAGGTGGTGCTTTTAATATTGAGAAGTTGATAAACATAGAAAGTATCAACTATAAACTTAGTCGTGTATCACAAGATGAATTAGTAATGGTTACTCGAAACTTAGGATCTATGATAACTGCTGGTCTGACTGTTACTAGAGCCCTCTCTGTTATACAAAGGCAGTCAACGAATCCGCGACTAAGCGGTATTATAACTAAAATCCTTGAAAGGATTAATAATGGAGATCAGTTCAATCAGGCTTTGCAGGAGTTTCCTGAAACCTTTGACGATATGTATATTGCTATGGTTCGAGCGGGGGAGGAGAGCGGTCAGCTTTCAGAAACCTTGCAGACATTAGCTATTCAAATGCAAAAATCATCCAGTCTTAAAAAACGTATTAAAGGAGCGATGTTTTATCCTTTGATTGTTATTGCTGTGATGATTATCATAGGTATCTTGATGATGCTTTACGTGATGCCTACCCTGCTTGGTATATTTGAAAATGGAGACATGGACCTTCCAGCCTCTACACAATTCTTTATTGCTCTTAGTAATTTTATCAATGACTACACCTTGTTAACAATTCTAGGACTTGTTGGTTCTGTAGTAGGTTTTGCGTATTTCCTTAAGACAAAAATTGGAAAAATTTCATCTTCATGGTTAGTGGTACGTCTACCTCTGATTGGAACCTTGGCAAAGGAGACAAACTCAGCTCGTACTGCTCGTACTTTGTCGTCGTTACTAAACTCAGGTGTTGATGTTATGCAGTCTTTGGAGATTACTGCTGACGTGGTACAAAATGTTTATTATAAAGAAATTTTAAATGAGGCTCGTAAAAGTGTCGAGAAGGGAGAGCCTCTGTCGGGTGTTTTTATTGAACATTCTAAGTTGTACCCAGTCTTAGTAGGAGAAATGATCCTTGTAGGAGAGGAGACGGGTAAAATTTCAGGAATGTTGAGCGAATTGGCTATTTTTTATGAAACTGAGATAGAGAGAAAAACAAAAGATCTCTCCACCATCATTGAGCCTATTTTAATGGTCTTTATTGGTGCTTCAGTTGGGTTCTTCGCTTTAGCCATAATCTCTCCAATTTATTCAATTTCAGACGGTATTGGTTAAAATATATACATGCAACGTGGCTATACAATTATAGAATTATTAATAGTTATGGTTCTGATTACCATAATAGCTGTTTTTGTCTCCAATTCTTTTATTGAATATAAAGATACTCAGGTACACAGAGCAGCGGTTTTGGAAGTTTCCTCTGTCTTGAAAGAAACTAAAATGAAAACTGTTTCGTCTGAAACAGATGCACAGCTCGGAATCCATGTATCTACAAGTAGTTTAGTTGTATTTGAAGGAGTAACTTATAATTCTGCTGATGTCACAAATGTTACATTTCCAATATTAGGAGCGACATTAGATGCAACCTTGTCTGACAGTTCAAGTGAAGTAGTCTTTGCTCGCTTGTCTGGTGTACCTAGTGCTACGGGAACTATTGATGTGATAGACAGTAAATTAAATTCCACTACAACCTTAACTATTACTGGTTCGGGTCTGGTAGAATAAAGAGAATGAATATGTTTTCTAAAAATCATTATAACTATCAAGGTTTTGGCTTGGTTGAAGTAATGATTGGGGTGTCTCTGGTGACTGTGATAGGTGTTTATGTAAGTCTTACTGTTTCTCAATTCGTGCAAGTTAGAAATCAAATACTTGATGATACAAAAAAAGTTTATCTGGCAGAAGAAGGTTATGAAATAATCAAACTTTTGAGAGATGAAGATTGGAATAATATAGGTAGCCTTTCCTTAGATACTTCTTATTATCTACAGGTTGCTACGACCACTTTATCTATCGGAGGTACTTCAGAGGTAATAGACGGTCAGTATAATCGCAGTTTTTTATTACGAGAAGTTTATCGAAACGGGTCAGGTAATATAGTGGCGTCGACAACTGCTGGATCAACGGTGGACACTGATTCTTTAAATGTATTTGTATATGTTGGCGACAGTAACTCAACTACTTCTATGCAGTCAATCTTAGCGAATTTCCCTTAATATTATGAATTTGCTACTCAACAAAAATAATAATGCAGGCTTCACTTTAGTTGAAGGTCTGGTTTACATATTTATGTTCGTTATCCTGAGTACTGGCGCATTGACGTTATTGTTTTCTTTAAGTGACTTGTTTGTGCAGTATGAATTAAAGCAAGATGTTTTGTCTTCTGGCACAACAGCTATGGAGCGCATGCTCTTAGAAATAAGAGAATCAGATGAGGTGACTTTGTCTGGAAGTATTATTGCGTCATCAACTGCTGGTGTGCTTATTTTGGAAAATGGTACAAGTACAGTGCGCATAGAGAAAAATGGTAATAAACTAGAGATTTATAAAGAAGGTGTATTTGAAAGTGTATTACACACTTCTACGGTAGAGGTGCCTGAATTGACCTTTTATCATTATGTAAAAGATGAGGTTGAATTAGTGCGTATACATATTAAGTTACAGTCCAGTTCAGGGTCTTTAACAGAAGAATTGGATATTACAAGTGGAGCGGTAATACGTGGGTCATATGCAGCAAATTAAATCACAAAGAGGTGCAGCTATGTTATTTTTCATAATCTTTTTTGTGATGGCTTCTAGCGCTCTAACTTTTTTACTTAGTCGTTCTGTTGGTACAGATTCTTATTTGGTTAGTTCTTTAGCTTCTTCAAAACAAGCATATTTTACAGCTGAGTCGGCTTTGGAAGATATTGTCTTGAGAATTATGAGGAGTGAATCTATGGGGCCTATATATGTATTGAATGATGGTGTTTTAGGCTCTGCTACCACTACAGTCGTTCATGATCTTACAGAAGATATTTATACTATACGAAGTGTGTCACAGGTGGGGCGTACTACTAGGACTGGGTTAGTTGAGTTGAGTACAGGTGCCGGGTCCGCTTTCAATTACGGTATTCAGACAGGAAACGGAGGTTTTGTTATAAGTAACAGTGGATCTATTACTGGTAATGCTTTTTCTAACGGCTCTGTACTAGGATCAGGTAGTTCGGTAATTAGAGGGGACGTTATATCTGCTGGTCCTACAGGTCTGGTAAGTGGTGTGCATGCTACGGGTTCAGTGTGGACAAATACCCTAGATGATTCTTTGGTTGAAACTGATGCATATTACAATGCTGTAGGTGTACCAAGTGTCGTCAATGGTACTAGGTATACACCTGTAGCTACTACCACTCCACCAGAGTCATTGCCTATTTCTGATGTAACAATAGATGCATATAAACAGGAAATTATAGATACCGGAACAATTATTCCTCTTTCTTCTTGTACTGCTGGGGAGTATCTAATAGATTCTGACACGACCATTGGTAATGTGAAGATCGAGTGTGATTTACGCATTCGCAAGACTGGCGCTTCTACTGTCGTCACACTGACAGATTCTATATGGGTTGCTGGTAATATTGATATGGAACAAGGTCCTATATTGCAGGTTGACCCAGGTCTGTCTAAGCGTAGTGTACAAATAATCGCTGATAATCCTCTGGATCGCCTTACAAGTAGTAAGATCAGTATTCGTAACTCTACAGAATTTCGAGGGTCAGGACATCCATCGTCGATTGTTATGGTGCTTTCACAAAACAACTCATCTGAATTAGGTGGCACTGAAACCGCTATTGATATCGCTCAATCTTCAAATGGTGATCTTATCTTGTATGCCGGACACGGTAAGGTTGAGATAGGTAATAGTATTTATCTTAAATCTGTAACAGCACATTTGACTGATATAGGTAACAACTCCGATGTTACCTATGATACCGGTCTCACTAGTGTTTTATTTACTGGAGGTCCTGGAGGAGGTTATGTCATTAGTGATTGGTTTCAACAGTAGGTTATAAAATGTAGTGTGATACAATTTTGAGTATATGAAACGCATTAAACCGTTGGTGGTAGGAAATTGGAAATTAAATCCAGCAAACAGTTCTGAGTCAAAAACATTATTTACCGACATAAAAAAGAATTCAAAGAAAGATACTGAAGCGACTATTGTTATAGCTCCACCAACTATTTTTATTTCTGAATTAGCAAAGATAGCAGGTAATGGAAATGTTGCGGTAGGTGCACAGTATACTTTTTATCAAGAGAGAGGACCTACAACAGGTGAGGTTGGTCCTGCTATGCTGGCTTCTTTTGGAATATCATATGTGATAGTTGGTCACTCTGAAAAGAGAGCCTTAGGGATAACAGATGAGGATGTAAATAAAAAAGTACACGCTTTACTTAAGAGAAAGCTGACACCTATTGTCTGTATTGGTGAGCACGAGCGAGATGAGCATGGGGAATTTTATGGTGATGTAGAAAAGCAAATTAAAAACTTATCTCAAGGTCTTACCTCCACACAGTTAAAGAAAGTTGTTATAGCTTATGAGCCAATTTGGGCTATCGGTACTGGTAAGACTGCTACGGTAGAAGATGTAAAGGAAATGCAGTTATTCATTGTTAGTACGATAGTAAAATTATACGACCGTAAAGTGGCAGAAAAGATGCATTTAATTTACGGAGGTTCTGTGAAAGCTCGTAATGCTAAAGATCTCTATGAGCAAGGAGGTATGAATGGTTTTTTGGTGGGCGGAGCCAGTCTAAGAGCGGATGAATTTTCTGAAATAGTTCGAGCTACTACCAATTAATAAATTTTTATGAATTTAAAACTGATTACTGACGTTGAGGATTTGCAGGGAGTTACTGTTATAGTCAGATCTTCCTTAAATGTTCCTTTGGTAGAGGGAGAGGTACGAAATACCTTTCGTTTACATAGGGCTGCTCCGACACTAGAATATTTAAAAAATAAAGGGGCGAAAGTTATCGTTATCGGCCATATTGGACGCGAGCGCCAGGAAACACTAAAACCAGTTTATGAAGAACTAAAAAATATCGTGCCGATGTCGTGGGGAGGATCTATTACTGATGAAGATTTTGTAGATATCAAGAATTCTATGCAAGACGGCGATATTGTTATTTGTGAAAATCTTAGGCAAGACGAGCGAGAGAAAAATAATGATAGTGAGTTAGTTGAAATAATTGCACAGTACGGAGATTTATATGTGAATGATGCTTTTGCGGTAGTGCATAGAAGTCATGCTTCTACACTTGGACTTGCAGGGCGCTTGCCCGCGTATGCAGGGATTACTTTGGCTGAAGAGGTGTCAAAACTCTCGGCAGTAATGCAGCCAGAGACTCCATCTTTGTTTCTTTTGGGGGGAGCTAAGTTTCAAACTAAGTTTCCTTTGGTTGAAAAATATCTAGATTTGTACGATAAGGTTTTTATAGGCGGAGCGATAGCTAATGATATTTTAAAAGCGCGTGGAGTTGAAATTGGTAAGTCGATGGTTTCAGATATTTCTTTAGAAAATGCTTCTTTCCTGCGACACGAGAAATTAATCTTACCTGAGGATGTGGTAGTAGACGGCCCTGATGGAGTTAGGGTGAAGGCTGTGGGTGAAGTAAATCCTGACGAAAGTATTTTGGATCTGGGGCCAGAGACTGTAAAGACACTTGAGTCATTCATTAAAGATGCAAAAACTACCTTATGGAACGGACCGTTTGGAGCCTACGAAGCAGGATTTGTAGATGGTACTGAGTCAGTGGCCAGGTTAGTAGCAGCCGCTGCTGGATATAGTGTGATTGGAGGAGGAGATACTGTGGCAGCGGTAGATAAGCTGGGTCTAAATGATGATTTTGAGTTTGTATCAATTGGAGGAGGGTCCATGCTTACTTTTTTGGAGAAGGGTTCGACACCTGCACTACAAGCCTTAGAGTAATAGAGTTGAATTCAGATAAAATAAAAAATATAGGAGCTCAGTTCCTGTATTTTCGTTGTGCACTTACTTTAGTGTTGTGATTAACTTATTTTTTGTTTCCACAAATTCTTCTTCTGTACAAGTTACATGCGTAGGATCTTGATAGGCTTTGTCGTCAGTTAGGCGAGGAACGACATGTAGGTGTGAGTGCCAGACATCTTGGCCGGCTGCTTCCCCGTTGTTCATAATTAAGTTTACTCCATCAGCACTTTTGTTTTCCACTAAAGCCTTGGCGATTTTTTGTGCAATTTTCATCATGCGGGCCAAGGTCTCTGGATCGCCATCAAAAATATTTACAAATTTGTTTTTTGGGACTACTAGAGTATGTCCTGTGTTTACTGGGTTTATATCTAAAAAAGCTATTACTAATTCGTCTTCATATACTATATGAGCAGGTATCTCACGATTGATTATTTTTACAAAAAGGTCATCCATATGTCGCCTAGTATACCCTATGTTGTAGCTGTGATACCATACCTTACATGACTATGTTTGAGGTTCGGCCTTCTATTCCTGTAGAAATTGATGAAAAGCTCCAAGAATACGGCCCTTTGCTGAGGCAATTGTTGCATGGGCGAGGCGTTTCTTCTGCTGAAGAAGCTGAGTTTTTCTTAAATCCATCTTATGACGAACATCTGCATGACCCGTTTTTGATGCATGACATGGAGAAGGCTGTGGCAAGAATTCTTAGAGCTGTCGAAAATAATGAAAAAATAATTATCTACAGTGATTATGATTGCGATGGAATTCCTGGTGCAGTAGTCTTACATGACTTTTTCTCTGCCATCGGTTTTGATAATTTTTACAATCATATTCCACATCGTCATTACGATGGCTTTGGCTTAAGTGAAAAAGCGGTACTTAAACTCAAGGAAGAACAAGATCCGGCTTTGATTATCACTATTGATTGTGGTACTACCGATATTGATGCGGTTGCTATTACGAATAATATTGGAATTGATGTCATTATTACCGATCATCACGAACCGAAAGAAAAATTGCCAGAAGCAATAGCTATAGTAAATCCTAAACTAGGAGATACGTATCCTTTTGACGGTCTTTGTGGAGCAGGGGTGATTTATAAATTAGTACAAGCGCTAATTTCGCGAGGAAAGTTTGATATTTCAGTCGGGCAAGAAAAGTGGTGGCTGGATATGGTGGGAATAGCTACTATTGCCGATATGGTGCCACTGCGAGATGAGAACAGGGTGTTTGCACATTATGGTCTTACAGTTTTGAGAAAGTCTCGTCGCCCGGGACTTCAACAATTGCTTCGTAAACAAAAAGCTAGTCAGCAACATCTGACTGAAGATGATATCGGTTTCACCATTGGTCCCCGTATCAACGCTGCTTCAAGAATGGATACACCAGAAGATGCTTTTCTTCTATTGGCTACAAAAGATGAAGGAGAGGCTGGTGAGAGACTGACACATTTAGAAAAATTAAATACTGAACGCAAAACAGCAGTAGCACTTATGACCAGAGAGCTTCATAAGCGTCTGAAGATGAGTGAATCCATTCCTGATATTTTTGCGATGGGAAATCCAGATTGGCGACCTTCGCTTGTAGGTCTGGCTGCCAATAAGTTAGCGGAAGAACATGGTCGACCAGCTTTTATCTGGGGACGCGACGGTAATGGTTATTTTAAAGGGTCGTGTCGTTCAGGAGGTGGCGTAAGTGTGGTGAAATTAATGGAGCAAGTGCCAGAAATTTTTAATGAATTTGGCGGACATCACGCAGCAGGAGGTTTTTCAATCAAAGAAGACAAGATCCATTCTTTTTCAGAATCACTGCAAAATGCCTATAAAGAATTAGGGGCAGAAGCTTTGGTAGTAGAACCAATGTTGGTAGATATAGAATTGACTCTGGACGAAGTTACAGGAGATTTGTTGCGTGCACAGCGACAATGTGCACCTTTTGGTTGTGAGAATCACAAACCGTTATATTTGATAAAAAATGTAACCCCGACAGAAGTAATGGTTTTTGGTAAAGGAAAGGAACATACTAAATTAATATTTGAGACTACCGGCATAGCTAAAGAAGCGATAGCTTTTTTCAAAACGCCAGAACAATTTTCCAGTGTCCCTAGTACAGACACACCTTTTTCGTTACTAGTTCATTTGGAAGAGAGTTATTTTATGGGACGGATGCAGGTACGTCTTCGAATTGTGGAGATTCTATAGAACTTCGTGTTTTAGGAAAAAGTTTGCTACACTCAATTTATATGGAAACTATCATTACTTATACAGGAGGAGAATCGCGCGGAAATCCGGGTCCAGCAGGAGTAGGGGTCTATGTCACTAATAAGAAAGGAGAAGTAATTAAAGAGGCTAAAGAAGCGATAGGTAACGCAACTAGTATTTTTGCTGAGTATTACGGAGTTATGTCAGCTTTGCAGACTTTGAAGAAGCTCTTCGGGAAAAAAACTAAAGAAATGCAGTTTGAAATGCGATTAGGTAATGATTTGGTGGAGAAGCAGTTGAGTGGAAAAACTCAAATAAAAGACCCGGGTTTAGTGCCAATGTTTATAGAAATTCACAACATGAAAGTAGAAAATTTTCCAAACATTTTCTTCACCCAAGTCCCTAAAACCAAGAATAAAGAAGCTGACAGATTGGCTAGTGAGGCGATGAATGGGAGGTAAAAGTCTTGGTAAGTACAGCTTCACTGTGTCTCTTGATTGAGGAGACAACACGGTAGGGCTTTTGTAATATACACTTGAATAATTTTGTATTAGTGATAATGTATACATCCTTGCCTATATAGCCTCATGGGTGGGCAAGGCTCTTAGAGAAGGGGGG
>Ga0055584_100007760_pt1 | contig 10508 bp, 4 predicted proteins | sample OSDHelmetaG_FD_58716 | JGI IMG/M metagenome (GOLD analysis project Ga0055584, IMG submission 58716) | Pelagic marine sediment microbial communities from the LTER site Helgoland, North Sea, for post-phytoplankton bloom and carbon turnover... | ecosystem: Environmental > Aquatic > Marine >...
CCAGCGCCTGTACGATCTCAGCCGATTGAATGAACCGGTGAAAGTTCTGCAGTACCAGGATGGCGGTGCCCTCCGGTGTAGCCAGACCGTTGAGGGCTTTGATAGCGGCTAATGGATCTGAGCCTCCGGCTTCGATCATCTCTCCAGAGACTTGAAGTCCCTGATCAATGTCCCAGCTGGCAAGCCGCCAGTCTTCCTGCCGGCAGAGCTGGGCCAGATCTGCGAGAGCCTCCTGGTGTTCGTGGCTTTCAATCCAGATTCCCGTAAAGCAGGCGCGGACGTATTCAATGAATGTCTCTTTGAGTGTCATAAGTGATTTCCTGTTAAAAGTAAGCAGACGAATACCAACTCAATGGTCTTCCCGTAACTGCTGTGTCTGTGAAGTAGGCTGGTGAAATTCCGGTTTAATCTGTTCTGCGGTCGACTGGCCGAGTGCCTGCTCCAGGAGTCGGCTGGCCGTGCGGCAGTCACTACCGAAAAATCCGTGTGTTTCAATGCGGGACTGGCCGTCAGGGGCAACGATGATTTCGATGGTTTGGTTCACGCGGCACCTCCCACCTGAATCGTGAGTTTGATTGAGCCATCTTCCAGAGGTTGTTCACGAACCGTGTGCCCCTGTTTGCGGGCTTCCAGTTTGGATTTCTCGACAGCATAGCCCTGCAAAAAGTGATCCAGTTCACCGCGGTTCCCCCAGCGGCCTTCGAAATTATCAAAAGCCAGTTGTGCTGTGTTAACGTTACAGACAACGGGATACCGCCATTCCGGCAACTGGACTGCCCAGCCGGTGGCTCTGCTATTGAAGAGTTGGGTTTCGCCAAACAATGGCTGCGGCAGCTGCAGGCGCTGACAGGCCGCGCAAATGGCCGCCGGATCTCTGATTTCGGTCTGGATCTCGACGATGTGTGACATGAAGGGGATCCTTTAATTTAGGGAAAAATAAACTGATATCAGGCATGAAGCCTGAAACGAAAACAGCCCGCTGAAAACCGGTTAGGTTTGGTCTTTTGCGGGCTGAAATGATAAAAAAAGGAGTCACTGAAGGTTATGCCAGAGGACTCACCTTATATGCCGTATTTTCGGGCTGAATTTAGGAGATGGTTAGATGGCTTTACTGTTGAGAGTATTTCATCGAGCGACAGAACTCGACTACGTCAGGAAGAGTGTGATATAATAGAGTCTTAACACCAACCGCTGGGTGATCACCTTAAACTTCCTGCTATATTGAGATACGCTATTATTAGGATGTGGATTGAAACAAATTCAGAACAACTGCCAACTGTCTACAACTCGGTCGGCATGGGGCTGGAACTAATCCCGACCGATGATTTTATGATGGCTGAAGGATTTGAATCTCATCAAGTGACGCTCGCCAAAATTATTCCGGGATGGTGTGTAGGAGTGTAATCTGACCCAGATGTAATCTACGGCGGTGAGGGGGAACCCAAGGGAATTAATAGGACCGATAAATCCTGTTGAGCACGTCTGGTTTCGGAGGCCAGTAGCAAACGAGTGTAGCCGGCAGCATCGGCCCGAAGGGTATAGTCAGTGTCACGACTACATGTGCAGAGTGATATGCAGTAACAGAGATTTATAATTAATCTTTAATCAACTTAATTGAAATACCAAAATGATATCCAAAGGGTTTGATAGTAGATTAGGTGGCCAGTCCGAATTTAATGCGAGGGAGCAGAACCTCGAGGAGAATAGTCTCGACTACGAATTAAGATTTAGTTCTCCAGTTCCAGCAAACAAGGATGAAGTTCAGATGTTCGTCAAGTTTGTATACACGCGAATGAAACAAAAGGACTATAAAGGATTGTTAAAGTATGTTGTGCGAGTTTTGGAATTACGAGGTGATCAGGAAGATCTTCAAAAACTGAAAATGCAACTAATCGACTGGGAATTTATGCAGCTTCAGGAACGTGAGAAAGCCTGTGTGGTCGCACAGAGACGGTTCGATGAACAGGACTATATTGGAGTGCTGGAAGAACTGCAACGGATTGATGAAGCACATGTAATGTTTCCACCAATATCGAAACTGCGTAAAGAGGCCAAAGTAAAACTGGCGCAGTTGCAACAACTTCAACGGACAATAGAAAAAGCGGTGGATGAAAATCAGTTGCATGGCCTGCTGAAGCAAGTTGAAGAGTATCTGTTGCTGAGGCAAGATGATAAAAAAATGCTGAGTCTGAAACAACGATTGGTTACGTTCGAAAATGATCTGATTTCATCGCAGGGGAATGTGTATGCTATCGCAAAAAAACGAATGGATGATCAAGACTATATTGGGGCACTCAAAGAATTAGAGCAAATTCATTCCTCTGTGATGCATCCGGATATTTTTAAACTTCGTGATGAGGCAATCGCTGGAAAACAGAAAGAGGAAAGGAAAGAGGTAGGAGAACTCTGGTTTGGTCGTATTATCAAAGTATTAGCCATCATGGTAATTGCTATGATCGTTGTTGAGGGGGTCTCCCAGTTAGGACAAGCAATAACTCGTATGCGTTCCCCAAAACGTGCGGAGACTTTAGCGGGATCAGTTAACACGATAGAGAAAAAAGACATCGCTCTTGAAAAACAAGATGTACTCGTTAAACAGGAAACCCCCGAAAAACAGGAACTGATGGTGAGCCCTGTTCAAGGTGAAAAAGAGTTATCGTCCTTTTCTAAGAGTCACTCGAAAACTAAGTTGTCTCTAAGAAATCAACCATCATCGTTAGAAGCACCATTCAGTACTAAGGTTGCCCAGGCGGGGCAGAGATCCTGGGCGAAACATTTGGGACTGACTTTGGAAATTACAAACAGTTTGGGAATGGTATTTCGAATAATACCACCAGGTAAGTTTTTAATGGGCTCACCAAGTTCTGAAAAGGGGCGGTCAAACGATGAACAGCAACACGTAGTTCGAATTAAAAAACCATACTATCTTGCAACAACGGAAGTCAGTCAGCAGCAGTGGCAGGCAATTATGGGCACGACTCCCTGGAAAGGAAAAAAGAAAATCAGGGAAAGCGAAATTCATCCAGCCACAGTTGTAAGTCGTGAAGATATCTACAAGTTTATTAACAATCTGAATCAACTAGAAGAAGCAAAATACCGTTTACCTACCGAATCGGAATGGGAATATGCATGTCGCGCCGGTAGTGAGAGTGAATACCATTTTGGTGAGAAAAGTGAAGCCCTGAAGGATTATGCCTGGTTTGATGCAAATACGTTGAATGTTGGTGAAAAATATGCACATTCAGTAGGTCAAAAGCAACCCAACCAGTTTGGGCTTTATGACATGCATGGCAACGTGTGGGAAATGTGTGAAGACTCTTATGCAAACAATTATAATCCATCACTTATTGACCCTGATGCAGGATCACATGTGGTCATTCGGGGTGGGAGCTGGGAAATGGATCCACCAAGATGCCGATCAGCTTATCGAGGAAGGGGGGGCAGGTCATACAAAGGTTACGATTTGGGCTTTCGTCTTGTGTTAATGCCTTCTGGTACAGATTGACGCGGAATAGGATTTTGTCTGTCGAACAGGATCGACAGGCATATTTGATAGCGGCGATTATCAAAATGATCTAACCAATATAAGGAACCCCTGGGCGAGCACTGCGAAAGAACGATTCAAAATAAATTGCAATCTATCTCTGTCAAATCGTATGGCAAATTTGTTTAATCTTCTCCTCTAGAGACATTTACTACCGATGTTTGTTTTCGGTTTTATGACATGCGTCGGAAATTTTTAGAATGGTGCTATAACTGGTATCCGGAATTGCTTTCGTGAGAGCATGCTATGATGTCTTGGGTTAACTCAATAATGAGTTTGTTTTTTGAATGGCTTCGTCAATTCTTTCCCTGGAACCGCTGGTCAGTCGGCCGATACCCAATTCTCTGGCTATTGCCATCGATGGATCTGCATCAGAAAGAAGTTTCTTGTTTAGATTTATGAAACCACATAATTCGGCTAAGGCGATATCATCAACTGATCGACTGCTATTTTTAGATGCAGGGTAGCGAAATTCGATAACATCTGGAGGGCTTTCAGTGTTCCAGATGAATCTTCCCGTAGATTCGTTTGTACTAGTTTTTGATTTCAGAAAAGTATAAACATGTTCGCGAATTTTTCGACCAGTGCGTGCCCATCCATGAATACGAGCAATTCGCTGAGCTAAAATTTCATCGCGGATTGGCGCCTCAGTCTCCAATACTGCCTGTACCATCGCTTGGAGTGTTTCGCGATATGAATTTTCATAGAATAATAAAGGGGCTGGATCAAAAGATTTAAGGTCAACCTCTATATAGTTTTTTTGTTTCGTTATGATCTCAGGCTCGTTCGTTTCCAGTTTTACTTCTTCAGCGTATTTATCAGGTGTCGGTATTACTTCTTCGGTAATAGTCGGTTTTTTATCCCGACTCTGCTGGAGTAATTCTTGTAATTGCGTTTCTACTTTTGTGAGGGCACCTTCCAGGTCATACCACCAATCTGGGGACCAGATACGGAGAATCTCCCATCCTAGATTGCGGAGGACCTGCTCGCGGATTTTATCGCGATCACGGGCGGTGGCTGAACTATGGTAAGTGGCACCATCACATTCGATTCCTGCAAGAAAACACCCAGGTTTGTCAGGGTGGACCACACCGAGGTCAACCCGAAACTTTGAAACACCAATTTGAGGAATAACCTGCCAACCTTTATCTAACAATTCCATTGCAACGGCTTCTTCAAACGGGGATTCAAACTCGCCTTTAGATTCTGCGGGACCGGACCAAAGAGCTTTTTTCCCCTTCTCGGCGTATTCCAGAAAGGATTTCAGATCACGTAAACCTTTTGATTTTGAGTTTTCTGCTTTTAGCTGTTCAGGAAGAAAAGAAGTGTAAACCACCAGTTTCTGTCTTGCTCTGGTGACGGCCACATTCAAACGACGTTCACCCCCTTCACGATTCAATGCTCCAAAATTCAAAGTGACTTGACCACTCTGCCGCCGCGCTTCGTCGGGACCATTTGTGATGGAAAATAGCATCACATCACGTTCATCGCCTTGAACATTCTCCAGATTTTTAACAACTGTAGGTTCAATTCGCGCGTCTTCAAAAAACCATTCCAGTTCTGGCGTATCACGGAGTGACTGATCGAAAAAATCCTGAATTAACGATTGTTGTTGGCTATTAAATGTAATGACTCCCAAGGTGGGGCGATCTTCGTCAGGGAGCGATAGCCAGGACTGCATGTGTTTGACTGCATCTGCGACCAATGTTTCTGCTTCAATGCGGTTAGTTCGGCTTTTTCCACGGTCGTATATTGCGTTCGGCAGATGTTTCAATGAAACAGCTTGATCTTCTGTGTCAGAAGATGGAAACGTGATGAGCTGATTCCCATAGTAGTTCCAGTTTGAGAAGTAGATCAACGATTCGTGCTGGCTGCGGTAGTGCCAGGTTAATTTTCGAAGAGGTAAACCTGATGCGTTTGCTTCATCAAGAATACTTTCCAGATCCCGCTCGTGGTCTTCCAAACTCTCGTTATCTTCATCATTTTCGACTCTTCCAAAAAAGTTTGTCGGCGGCAATTGCTTTGGGTCACCGACGATGATGGTTTGTCGTCCCCTTGCAATGGCGCCAATCGCATCCCATGTAGTAATTTGTGATGCTTCATCAAAAATCACTACGTCAAACATGGCCTGCTCAGGAGGCAGGTACTGGGCAATCGATAATGGAGACATCAGTAAACACGGGGCCAATTGCGAAAACGACTCCGGCATTCCGGCGATAACTTCACGGATCGCTTTACTTGGTCGTTTGAGACCAATCTGGTGACGCAATAGACCCAGTTCTGATTTTCGTCCAACCTTATCTGGGTTTGGTAAGTTATGAATTCTTTGCTTTCGTACATGGTTTGCTGCCTCTGATCTGGCAAGTTGATCTAGTTCGCAAAAATCTTTGATGGCACATTCATGCTGAAAGCTATGGAACTTACAAAGAATTTTATTTCGATCAATGGCCTTGGGTAACCACCAGCGGACAAAAGCGTGTTCGAATGATTGAGGTAATTCTTCTGGTTTGATTTGCTGCTCTTCCAGTGCTTTGATAAATACGCCTAGGCCGCAGTTTATCGCTTTCACTTTGACTGCCGACCAAACTGTCCATGTTCTCAATTCAACACGATTGGTTTTGATTCCATCCATAGTTGTTAGCGTCGACTGGATCAGAGTGGAATTGATTTTCTCAAATGGGGGAGCCCCTGCGATCTCCCGGAACCCATTACACGCCTCAATGAAAGTCTGAAGCGCAGATATGAATGTTTTTGCGTCAGTAAGAATAGGATGATCAGCAGAGTCATCGATGAGAAAAGGTGCTAGTTTCTTTGAAACAACTTTCAGTGACTTGGTCGACGTTCCGAAAGTGACAATTCTGTCGCGAATGTGGTCTGCTTGCTCTAAAAATAACTGGAAATCTTCAGTTTCCGTTTGAAGGCCATCCCAATGATGAGTGCGGCCAGCGAGGGGATGGTTCGTGATCCTCTCAAGATAATTCTGCATCAACCGAATCTGAGGCAAATCTATTTCTGGATCGACGTCCCCCGTCTCTGCATAAGTTTGTAATAATTTCTTGACTTGCCATTTGGCAAAGAATGATAAGGGCCACATTTTTGATGTTGCTTGCCGCCATTGATAATCGAGGTCATCGATAGGGATCTGTCCGAGATTTTCCTGTTTGTAATTTGCCGCAGTAGATTTCTGAGCTTTATGAAATAATTTCAGATCAGTTGCGAGTTCTTTGATATGGCCAGCGGCTTTTGCAAAATCTTTATCAAAAATAATGCGATAGTTGTCGTGTGAAGCATCTACCAGTGTTCCAGCAAGTATTCTGAGTTCCTTAAAGAATGCTAACGCACAGTCATCGATTTTCTCCAGCCCGATAGAAGTGACGAAATTTTGTAATGGAGCCTGAAGTGAGACAGCAGCTGATTTCACAGTATCAACGCTGCGAAACAAGTTTCCCTCCCAGGCGGCTGACCATTCTGTGGCCGTAATCGACTGCAGTGCAGGTGTCGGTGTAATAGCTTTATATGTAAGTGCGAGTTCATCAATAATACCAGTTAGTGTTTCATACCGCGATTCATTGATTTGTATTGAGTCATCCCAATCCAGTGTGGGAGCATAGTTTTGCTTGGATCTTACCGCGATCCCCATTGCACGATATACACTCCAGCCACTGGCCTCGATCTCATGTAGGGCAGTAACATACTGATTCAGTTCGTCGCGTTTGATCTTCAAGTTTTTATTGACTTTGATCCACTCTGAAGATTTTGTGTTCCTGTTTGCACTCCAGGATCTATCAAGCTGATCGAGAAACTTACGACGTTCTGCAGTGCGCGAGTGGAGTTCAAGGCACACATCACCCAGCCCGTGTTGACGGAGTCGCCGATAGACCACGTCAAGTGCTGCAGTTTTTTCGGCGACGAAAAGTACTGTCTTGTTGTTTGCGAGGCATTGCGCAATCATATTGGCTATGGTCTGGCTCTTTCCTGTTCCTGGAGGGCCGATCAGAACGAAATCATGTCCCTCTGAGGCAGCCATGATGGCTGCTAATTGTGAGGAGTCAGCCGGTAACGGATGAATCAAATCAGCAGGCTGATATCGATGGTCGATTTCACGGGGTTCAGGAATAGTAGTTGAAGCTTCAGATTTAAAAGGTTTATCAGGGTTATTGATCAAATGACGGACAACACTGTTTTCCTTAAGGTGTTCGGTTCGATCTACCAGATCTTTCCACATGAGATACTTCGCAAATGAAAAAGTCGACAATGCGATTTCATCAACCACTTCAAACCCTGGAATATCTCGAATTGCTTTCCGCATCTGTTCAAGTACCAGTTGAACGTCAATACCATGCTCATCTTTAGGGAGATCTCCGTCAAATTGCGCTAGGTCTCGATCAAAGTCTTTTTTTAGAAGTTGAATCAGTGTGGAGTTAAAACGGACTTCGTCTTCATGATGTTTTAAGCGGTAAGCGGATAATGCACTTTTTCGTACGAGTTTTACCGGAATCAAAAGCAGGGGGGCCCGATACGATTTCTCATCTTCAGGAGCTCGCTTCCATTTGAGAAAACCCACAGCCAAAAAGAGTGTATTTGTACCACCTTCTGCTAAATCATTTTTGGCGGTTCGGTACAGATTGGTTAGACGATTACTGAGTTCCGTTTTTGTGAGTGGCGATGGGATTTCACCGCGTTCTAAAGCGGTTACCGCAAATTCAGCATTGATATCTTCTCCAGTCTCCTCATAGAAGAGCTTGGCATCTCGATTTCCGAGTGGATTATGCTCAGGTATGGATATTATCTTTACCGAATTTTTATGTACCAGAGAGTCTTCCAGCAGGGATACATTGGGACAAGAGAAGGGTACCGTCTGTTTCGTTTCACGAAAGTTTAAGAGACGATTACGGAGCGAGAGGTCCAGCAGTTTTCGTTGCCAGCGTTCGATCCGTCCTTCTGGTGTTTTGGGAATTTCTTCTGTGAGCTCCGAGGGCAGTTCACCATAATCAGGCATTTTGGGGAGAGGGATTGTGACATTTTCATGTATTTCTGGTGATTGTTTCAGTTCTCCTTGATTATGCGATGCAAGCGGTCGAATTTGCGCCATGCGTGCACGTGTTATGTCAATTGCTGAGATAAATTCTTTTTCTGAAGATTCTCGGGAAAGTAGTTTTGCTGAATCAATGGCAGCCTGGAATTGCGCTGGTGGATGATTTGTGATGAGTGTCGTTTCAAATGTGATTAACTCCCGAGCTGAAAGGCTTTTCCTGACCTCAGAAGAGTCGGATTCGATCAAATTATTAAAAGTACGTTCCACTAACCAGAACCCGGTAAAGCAATGCCCGTCGACAAGAATCAGGACAGGGTTTAATCCCACCGCCTCAAGAGCACCTGCAAATAAGAGGCTGGAATCAAGGCAGGTTGCAAGGCCATCTGCCAAAACAGTGTCTGGTCTTCGAATTTTTTGTCCCACAACTTCAAAACTTTTAGGCGGATTTGTGTAAGTGAGACCTTCGGCAGCTATCGCAGACCAGATTGCAGCACCCAGCATGAAAGCGCGTCCGGGATCGCGCCTCTGATATCCGTCCAAGGCTGATGGATGGCCGTGTTTCGCGAGGATTTCACCAGATTTTTTGAGGATTTTGGCGATGGCAGGATCATTGGGCATCACAAACGCAGCTAGTAAATCTGCCATCGCATGAAAGCCACCCCATTCATCGCGTGCTAACACCCGAACCTCTTCAATTCGTTCGGCAAGCACAGAATCGCTGCATTTTAAAGTGAAATTGACTTGTCCTCGTTCTGCTTCATTAAGACCTTTCAAATATGCTGGATCAAGATCAACTTTAAGGTTACTCAATGTGACGCCGGTACCAGGAGCGATGCGCTCAAACGTCCATTTTTTCTCACGTGCAAATGCAGGTTCTGTTTTCATTGTGAGGACAAGGGAGCTGAGGGACTCTGTCGTTTGATTATCAATTTCCAGTGATCTCAGAAATGGTACTGAATTCTGCAGCGATGCATAATTGAGACAATCATTGAGATCAACGTTAATTCGAATCGTATTTGCGGGGGACTGTTCCGATGAGGGATCGTCCTCTTGTTTCTGAGTGGATGATTCCATAATGGTGTGCTGATCAATCTCTAATAGAAAGCGATAGTTGGGTATTGTTCAGTATACTGATATAGGTAAGTGAAATCATCTAACAAAATTTCAGTAATTCAGAGAAAGTATTGATTTTTCTGGTTACTTTCAAATGGCATAAGAACCAAGGTCCCAACAAATAAAACTACAGACGTAGGAGAATGTGACTTTTGTGTCCTGAAGGATAGCAGTGAGTTGCTGATTATGGCAGGAGGGCAGTACTTTAAGGTCTATTGCATGGTGGACTCGACCTGTTGTTGATTGCTTTTGCATTAGTGTGTGCGTACAGTGGTGCGGGGCCCTTGTGGCCAGGTGTCATTGTGGTCACAGTTGAGATTATTACATGGTAACTCGATACACCCACACTGAATCATTTGAAGGTTTTCATTTCTGGTCACAAACCTGCTAAATACTCAGAGTTTTTTAGAACTGAAATCTCTCCGACGATGAGTCTATTAAATCGGAATCACTCTCCCCAATTAGTATTACAGTAAGGTCGATTTAAGCATGCCAAACCTATCCGTACGCGATCTTCGCCGGCGCTGGAAACCACATAAAATACGTTTACATGAAATCCGTTCCGACCACCCGACCACAATCCGCTTTCATCGCTGCTGCAGTTGGTTAGACCAGTCACAGGAGTTGTTTGAATCCAAACAGTATGATCAGGCACTCATCAACCAGTGGATTGCCTTCAATGCCCTGTATGGTCAATGGGACCCTGACCGCAATGATCCGTGTGGTGATCGTGAGTGCTGGAAACGCTTTTGTGAAGTCATCCTGAACCTCGATCAATCAGACGTAATCGGAGAGACCCTGCAGGAGCACAAGCGT
>Ga0055584_100007762_pt1 | contig 10506 bp, 11 predicted proteins | sample OSDHelmetaG_FD_58716 | JGI IMG/M metagenome (GOLD analysis project Ga0055584, IMG submission 58716) | Pelagic marine sediment microbial communities from the LTER site Helgoland, North Sea, for post-phytoplankton bloom and carbon turnover... | ecosystem: Environmental > Aquatic > Marine >...
CGCCGAGGCGAGGGGATTTGCTGTGGTTGATTCAGGTCGTCCGCTGAAATCGATCATGGTCGCGACCGATCTCTCGGCGCGGTCGGATCGTGCGCTGGAACGTGCGGTCATCCTCGCCAAGCATCATGCGGCGCAACTCACGGTCTTGCATGTCGTCGGCCCCGAGCGAGCATCGACGGAACGCGAAAGTGCTGTGGCCTCGGCGAAGACCGATATTGGCACCGCCCTCGGTCGCGCCGGTGTTGCCGAGGGCGACCGCAACGTCGTCATCGACGTGATCGCGGGAAAGGGCCACAAAGACATCCTCTCAAGCGCCGATCGCTGCCAGGCCGATCTCATCGTCACGGGCGTTCACCGCAACGAATCCGGCCGCCGACCCATCACCGGCACCACGATGGAGCGGGTCATTCGGGGCGGCGCCCATCCCGTTCTGGTCGTCGCCAAACGGGTCGACGGCCCTTACGGCCGCGTTGTCATCGGGGCGGATTTCTCAGATTGCTCGCGCGAGGCCATTCGCATTGGGCTTGCGCTGGCGCCCGGTGCGGAAACCCACATTCTGCACGCCTTCAACGTGCCGTTCCCCGGGCTGCAACCCGATGCCGGCACCCGCCGCGCGGTGGAAAAAGAACACGAGCAGAAAATGGCGGCTATGATCGAAGAGGAATTGGCGGCCGAAGCCGGTCCGGCGCTCAAAGACCTCAAGGCCAGGAAACTTCTGCACGCGGTCTTCCGGCACGGCGACGCCCGCCTCGTCCTTCGCAAAGAGGTCACGCGTCTCGACCCGCAGCTTTTGGTTCTCGGCACCCACGGCCGCGCCGGTCTCGCGCACGCCATCATCGGCAGCGTTGCGGAAGACTTCCTCAATGCACCGCCATGCGACGTCTTGGTCGTTAAGGCGCGCTGACCGCACGCGCTCCGATTCGTGACGAGGCCGCGCCCCGCTGTCTTTACGGCTGGCCTTGTTGGCTACCGTTCTCCTCAGATGTTGGGGGCGGGGCGCGCTTTTCAACCGGGTTGCTGATCCACGCAATCACGATGACAACGGCAACAACCCCCAGCAGCAACAAACGGCTGTAACGTTGCATGAAGGATTCGGGATCGCGTTCGGTCATACGGTGTCAATCGCAGCTATGGAGGCCGGGACCGGATTCGAACCGGTGTACAAGGATTTGCAGTCCTCTGCGTAGCCACTCCGCCACCCGGCCTCGGGCGCGTGTATAGGTTTGCCCCTGGGGTGGGTCAAGGTGCCGGTGGTCCGATCTTGGCAACCATCGCGTGCGCAAAGCCGTCGACCGCCGCCCAATCGGTGTATTCGTGATCCCGGGAGGTGTCCGTGTCGCCACCGCTGCGCCGCGCGATCCGCCGCATCAGCAGCCGCAACACAATGTTGTACTGCCGGTAGTGCAGGGCCCCGGCGACGCTCAGGGTGAGGGCAGGGGTCCAGCCGGTCTCGCGCAAAAACGTATCGATCAGCCCTTTTGCGATGCCGCGATCCTGCGCGCGCTGTGACGCCGCCACCAAACTGACTGAAAAAAATCCACCCGGCAGCGCATTCAGCGCCGCGCGATGGGCCGTCACCCAGCGCCGTAGCGCCGCGCTATGGCGCCCATAGCGGACCGAAGCGCCGACGATCACGCCCCGTACCCCGCTTGGTGTGCATGCTTGTTTGCGCAAGTCCACCACATCAACGGCAATTCCTTGCGCCACCAGTTCCGTTCCCAAGCGGTGCGCAATCCGCGCGGTCTGCCCACCATGCGACTCAAATGCGATCAAAACCGGCTGTGTCATAGGCTTATTGTGGCATGCCCCCGGGCCCTCGGTATGCACGAGATTCGGATGTGTTTGGGGCCGCATCGCGCCCCATGCCCCGCAGTTGTCATTACCCCCTTAGCGCCGTATAACCGGCGCAGCATAAGGGTTTAGGACACTTTGGACCGATGACCAATTACGCCGACGCGCGCCGCAACATGGTGCTCAGCCAACTCGAACCCAACCGGGTCAACGATGCGCGCATCCTCGATGCCATGGGCAGCATTCCGCGCGAAGTTTTCGCGCCCAAGTCGCTGGCCGGCGTGGCGTATGTCGATGAAGATCTCGAGATCACCCCGGGCCGGTTTCTCATGGAGCCGATGGTGCTCGGTCGCCTCGTCGAGGCGCTTGCCATCAAGGACGGCGACCTCGTGCTCAACGTCGGCTGTGCCACCGGCTATACCGCGGCCGTGCTCGCGCGCCTCGCCGGTACCGTGGTGGCCGTCGAGAGTGACGCCGACCTCGCCGCCGCCGCCGGTGACAATCTCGCCAAGGTCGACATCGATAACATCGCCATCATCGAAGGCGCTTTGGCCGAGGGGCGAGCGGACCAGGGCCCCTACGCGGCCATCTTGATCGATGGCGCGGTGGAAGAGGTGCCGGCAGATCTACTCGCGCAGCTTGCGCCGGGCGGCCGCCTGGCCTGTGTCGTTCAGTCCGGTCCCACCGGTAAAGCGATGATCTTCACGGAAAGCGGTGGCGTTTTTGGGCAACGCCCGTTGTTCGATGCGTCTATCCCGCCGCTCCCGGGTTTTGCGCGACCCGCCGTTTTTGCCTTTCAGTAGGACGATCTTGGCCACTCGGTTGAACCGCGCGCGCCAGCACTTATTTATTCTAAACGCCCACCGTTCGACATTGACGCTAGGGCAGCGACGGAATCCTGTGCGGCCTATCGTGAATAACGTTGCCGGGTTCGAAACAAAGGGGAAAGCATGATCATTCGTGTGGGCGCGTTGGCCGTGGCGGCCGCGGGCATTATCGCGGCGTCGGCTGTCTCGGCGCAGACGCTCGAAGAAGCCCTCGTCATGGCCTACCAGAACAACCCGACCCTGCAATCGCAGCGGGCCGGGTTGCGGGCGACCGACGAAAATGTGTCCCAAGCGCTCAGTGGGTGGCGTCCCACGGTCACGTTGTCGGGCGATGCCGGCCTCACCCATACCGACGGCAACTCAACCGGATCATCTGATTCCAAGCCGCGCAGCGCATCCGTCCGGATCAGCCAGCCGCTTTATCGCGGCGGGCGTACGGTCAATGGGATCGCCCAGGCCGAAGCCAATGTCGAAGCGGCGCGCCAAGCGTTACGCCAAACCGAACAAAGCGTGCTGCAAGGCACGGTTCGCGCCTATATGAACGTGTTGCGCGATGAAGCGGTGGTCGAATTGAATCAAGGCAACCTTGATCGATTGCGCCGTCAACTCGACGCTACCCGCGACCGGTTCGAAGTGGGTGAACTGACCCGCACCGATGTCGCCCAGGCCGAAGCGCGCGTTTCCGGCGCCATTAGTTCGCTCGTCGCCGCGCAAGGCGTGCTCGAATCCAGCCGCGCCACGTTCCGCCGCGTCGTTGGTCTTGAGCCCGTGAATCTTTCGCGCGTACCGGCCCTCGGGGCATTGCCCGAAAATGTCGAAGACGCCCGCAGCGTCGCCCTCGAAGAAAACCCGCTGGTGCAACAGGCGGAGCGGAGCGAAGCGGCCTCCCGCGCCGCCGTCGAAGTCGCCAATGGGGTGATCCTGCCATCTGTGAACCTCACCGGCGCGCTCTCGCGCGGTTACGACACCTCCAGCTTCAACGACCGCCTCGATAGCGCCAGTTTGACGGCCACCGTCACCGTACCGCTCTATCAGTCGGGCTCTGAGTATTCGCAAATTCGCCAAGCCAAACAAACTAACAGCCAGCGCCGGATCGATATCGAGACCCAACGTCGTGCCGTGGTCGAAAGCGTGACCCAGGCGTGGGCGTCACTGAATTCCGCGACCGAACAAATCCGTGCCAACGTGGATCAGGTGCGCGCGGCCGAAGTTGCCCTTGATGGGGTGGAACAAGAGGCCGAAGTCGGCGCCCGCACGGTTCTCGATGTGCTCGACGCCGAACAGGAACTGCTCAACGCCCAGGTTGCCTTGGTGCGCTCGGAACGTGATGAATTCGTTGCAGGCTTCGATCTTCGTGTCGCCCTCGGTCGTCTGTCGGCAGAACAACTCGGTCTGCCCGTTGCCGTTTATGATCCCACGGCGAACTACGCGGCGGTGCGCAACAAACTCTATGGCCGCACCCTTCCAAACGATCAGTAGCGCCGCTTCCAAACGCCCCAACCACTAAATGATTAGCGTGCGCGGCTTCGGGACGTTCATTGCCGCCAGCGTCCTTTTCGTGGCGATGGTCTGGGCCACCGGGGCCCACGCCCAGGGCCAGTCGCCTTTAGTCGACCCGGCGTGGCTGGTCGAGCGTCTCGACAATCCGTCGATCGTCGTTCTCGATCTGCGACGCAAAGCCGCCTACGACGACGGCCACATAACCGGCGCCATCAATCTCGATCCCACCACCGTTGCCTTTCGCCGCCGCACCGCCGATGGCCTGATCCGGTTACCCACCCCCGAAGAGTTTGCCGCCCAGATGGGCGCCCTCGGTATTCGCGCGACCGATCGGATCGTGTTGCTCTCGGCTGGGCAGAGCTGGCTCGACGTCGCCGGGGCGACCGATCTCTTTTGGTTGCTCAAGCGATTCGGTCACGCCGAGGTGGCCATATTGAACGGCGGCTTTCGCCGGCTCTCGGAGGCGGTTGGCGTCCGTGTCGATAGGATGCCGGTCGCTCGTCCTGCAACGACCTACATCGTGGGGCCCGCACTGGTGAGCCGCGTACCCCTTAGCGTGATGGTCACGGGTCGGGTCGGGGTGACGCTCGTCGATGCGTGCCTTCGGGCCCAGTACCTGGGCATCAACAAGACAGCCGTTGTTTCACGCTATGGCACCATCCCAGGAGCTAAGAACTTGCCCGGGAATTGGGTGACGCATGATGCAGGCGGCCGGTTTCGCACCGATGAGGATTTGCGCCAAGTGCTTGATCTCGCAGGCATTCCCGAGGAAGGCCCAACGGTCGTCTTCGGCAACACGGCGTTGGCCGGATCGCTTGTTTGGTTCGCGTTGCGGGTGGTCCTCGGCAACCGCGAGGTCAGGCTTTACGACGGCGGATTCCGGGAATGGGTGGGCGATCCGGGCCGTCCGGTGACGGTCTTTCTCGATTCGGGCGAAACCCAGCGGCCATGACGCGCCTCCTCGATCTGAGAATCCCGGCCACTGATCTTCTTTTCCACTTGCCCCGGCGGGCCTGCTTGCCCTATCGGTGGGGGGTGATTTTAACAAAAAATCAATATTTGGCCCCTAATGGTAGATTTTTGGGCATATCTCGCGTAGCTTTGCCGCTTGGCGGCCAACTATTGAACCGGTGACCTGGCGGTAATGAGCGATCCGAGCACCGAACAAGAACCGACGATGGAGGAAATCCTCTCGTCGATTCGACGCATTATTTCCGATGAAGACGAGGGTGACGCCGCGGCTGACGACGCTGCGCCCGAGGCCGACGCCGATGAGGATCTCGAAGAAGCGGTCGAGGACGACGACTTTGAGCTGGACGAGGTCGCCGAGGTCGATGACGAACCCGACGTCGAAGAAGAACCCGAACCCGAATTAGACGACGAGCCCGAGCCGGTTTTCGAAGAGGAGCCCCTCGACGACGAGCCCGAGCCGCTCGCGGCCGCCGAACCCGATGACGACGAGGAAGACGAGGTCGTTGAAGAACCGGTAGAAGAGCCGGTTGTCGAGGACGATGCGTTCGATCTGACCAACATGGTGCAAGACGACGGTTCCGTCGTCGAACTCGACGAAGACGGTGACCCGCTGCACCAGCCGGAGCCCGAACCGGAACCCGAACCCGCGCCGGTTCCCGACGCCAATGATTTCCAGGCCGCGCTGGACCAAGCGGTCGAGCCCGCACTCCAACACGACAGCCTGCTGCACGCCGCGACCACCAGCGCTGCGGCCAGCGCCTTCGCCCATCTCTCCAGTACCGCGACCGCCGTGCGCGGCCAACCGCTCGGCGATCCCCAGCGCACGCTAGAGGATCTCGTCAAGGAGCTCCTGCGCCCCATGCTCAAAGCGTGGCTCGACAAGAACCTGCCCTCGGTCGTCGAGCGCATTGTCGAAAAAGAAATCGCCAAAATCGCCCACGGCGCCGAAAAATAACTTCCCGCCGCGTCTAACGCTTGGAAAACGGCCCGACGGCCCAACCTTGCGGGCCGTGCCCGGTATGAATTGCACCAACCCCAGGGGCTGGCCGTCCGGCTAAGGCTTCTTCGCGACGATGAACATCGTCGGTCCGTGTCGCCACTCGTGGTCGACCTCAAAACCGGCCCGCGCCACACTCTCGACGAGCTGTTTGCCGGTGAGAATGCGCAGTGTCTTGGGGAACTTGCCCACCATCCGTCCGATCGGCGCGATAAGGGGCACAAGAAGACGCGCGACGAGGCTGTTGCCTAGGCAAACCGTGCTGCTCACCAACACGCCGCCCGGCTTGAGCATGCGGAACACGCTGGCGAGCACGGCGTCGCGGTCGGCAACGAGATGCAGGATTGAATGCGCCATCACCATGTCGATGCTCCCGTCGGGCATGTCGAGGTCGTCGATCGCGCACGCCTCGAAGGTGATGTTGGTAATCCCCGCGTCGGCCGCCTTGCTTTTAGCGATGTCGAGCATCGCGGTTGATATGTCGGTGGCGCGAATGTGCTTCACGGCGGGGGCGTGGTGGATCGCTGTCGTTCCGGTGCCGCAGCCGATCTCCAGCACCTCCATGTCAGCGGTCATGTAGGTACGCGTCACCGCGAGTTTCTTCTCGTACGAGGCTTGGTCGGCGACCGGTGATTTGGCGTACTTCGCGGCGACTGAATTCCAGAATTTCTGTTCGCTGGCCATCATGCCTCCGTGTCTGACAGGTCCGGACGTACCATAGTTTGATGCGGCGCGGGATGGTCGGCGCTCAAATTCCCCTCGCTTGCGAGGACATCGCCCCGTTCCGCGGTGCAGGCGGGACCTGGCCGATTCGATTGTCCAACCCTGAGGCTCCGGTTTAACAGCGTCCAGTTCGCATCAACATTTTTATGCCCCAATACTTGAAAAACATATCGGCCGATATATCTTAGGTATATCGTTCACTAGTAGGGAAATCCCATGAATTGGAGGCATAGACGCCGCGCCCATCACATGCGCCGCCACGCCCACCGCTTTGGCCCCTGGGCCATGGCCGGCAAATTCTTTGGTAGCGGGGATACGCCGCTCGCGCTCCTCTCGCTCCTCGATGAGGGCCCGCGCCACGGTTACGACCTGATGACCGCCATCGAAGAAAAGTCCGGCGGCCTCGCGCGCCCTTCGGCCGGCACCATCTACCCCACGCTGCAACAGCTGCAAGACGAAGGCCTCGTCACCTCGCGAGAAGAAGACAGCAAACGCATCTATCAACTCACCGACGCGGGCCGCGCCCGGATCGCCGAGCAAGCCGATCGCATCAAAGACATCTGGCAACGTGCCCAGGATGACGAATGGGGCGATTGGGGCGACGCGCTCCATCCCGACGCTATCGAAGTGCTCAAGCCGGCGTTCCGTCTGATGCGCACGGCCGTGCGTTCGTCGATCCGGTCCAACGATCCCGAGCGCGCCGACAAAGTCCGCGCCATCCTCCGCCGCGCCGCCGACGACATCAAAGCGCTCAACGGGACATGAGTACGGACCTTGGATTGAAGAAGAACCAACGGAAGGTCACAATCCTATGGGCTTTGTTCTCACAGGCCTAGTTGTTGGCTCACTTTGGGGAGTGGCAGATGATCTTCGGCTATTTTGTTCTGGGCCTGCTGATGTTGGTCCCGGTACACTTGTTTCTTGAGCTTTGGGACCATTACAGGCGAAGACCGTCCCATACAATTGTTAAGAAAGTCGTCGTCACAGGTGTTGCTGCGGCCAGTGTTGACGGAGCGGACGCTGCGAGCCAGTCCGTCAAAGATCTGTATTTCAGACTGAACACATTGGATTCGAAGGTATCCAGTTTATTGCGTGTGGACGCCATTCTAATCGCGATATTTGCTGTCCTAGCAACCCTTCACGACGGCGATCCATTCTTAGTACTTTTGGATCTTTTTGGGATCGTTCTGGCAGGGTTGGCAGCAGTTCCCTGTTTTCTTGCTTTGTGGGTTTGGTTTGTTGCTGATGAAACAAATGCGCAACCCAGCGAGATCGAGATGCTGAGAAGGAAGGCAGCTTTTCGAAAACGCTCGTATCGAATTGCATATTTTCTCGCGGTGCTGCCGGGCCTCTACCTAGGAGTTGTTGTTGGGGTAGACATACTTGGAGAGAAACTTGGCCTATTCGATGTCCGGAACCTATTTCCATTCCTTCCCGAAAACCTGATTAATCCGGCATAGAGCCGATGACTGCGACGGAGTCTCGCCCGCTCGCTCGTGTGTGTTTCCGAGACACAAACAAACCTCACTCGGAGACCTCACATGAAAAAGACTTCTCTCACGCTTCTCTCTGCCGTCTGCCTCACCGCGCTCACCGTGCCGGCACTTGCCGCTGGTCCCCAAGGCATGCGCGGCCATCACGCTGCCCATGGCGGCTCAAACATGTTGGAGACGTTTGACACCAACGGTGACGGCCAGTTGACCCAAGCCGAAATCAACAGCTTCCGGTCCGAACGCCACGCCAAGTTCGATGCCGATGGCAACGGCACGTTGTCGCTCCAAGAATATGAAGCGCTTTGGTTGGATGCGTACCGCGAACGCATGGTCGACGAATTCCAACGCCACGACGATGACGGCAACGGCCTCGTCACCACCGAAGAATTCAACGACCCCTTCGCCAACATGGTCACCCGCATGGATCGCAACGACGACGGCATCCTGTCCGGTGAAGAACTCCGCCCCAAACGCCACCGCGACATCTCCGACCGCCGCGGCTCAAGGCACGACCGCCACAAACGCGACACCAAAGACGAGTAGGGGTCACTCCTGGCGGTTATCTAGTATCCGCATCCTGAGCCGGGCCGACCACGCTATAGGCGTGGCCGGCCCGTGACGAAGGGCCTGCAAACACCCGAAGCCCGGCGCACGCCCTTCGTCACGGCGCGTCTTCGTCTCACGACGAAGCCACACCGGCTCAGGATGCGGAACAGGGATGCTAGTAGCAGAAGAAGTGCCCTAGACGCCGCATACATCTGGCCATGGGTGCCTGGGTCTACATCCTCCAATGCCGTGACGGTAGCTATTACGTCGGTCGCACAACCCGCGACCTTGACGACCGCGTCGCCGAACACAATGACGGCCGCTATGGCGGCTACACGGCCCGTCGGCGCCCGGTCACACTGCAATGGGCGGACTATTTCGAAACGATCATCGATGCATTCGACCTAGAGGCGCGTCTCAAAGGCTGGAGCCGAGCCAAAAAAGAAGCCTTCATGGCCGGCGACATCGCCAAGCTCAAAATGCTCGCGCAGCGGCGCGGCAAGACAAGACCCAAACAAGACCAACCGTCCAACAACACCCTCTCCCCACCCAAAAATTCGGCATCCTAAGCCCGGTCGACCACACACACACACACACTCTCTCTCTCTCTCTCTCTCTCTCTCTCTCTCCCCACCCAATAATTCCGCATCCTGAGCCGACCCGATCGCGCCATCGGCGCGAGCGGGGCGTGACGAAGGGCCTGCACGCACGGCACCGACTCGCCACCAACCCGTCGCCGCTGATACCCTCCGCACCCTCCAAAAAAGCGGATGCCGCCATGGCGCATGTCCACCTCATCGAAGGCCCCGTCGGGGCCGGCAAGTCGACCTTTGCCGCCCAACTCAGCGCTACCCACGCCGCCCCACACCTCGCGCTCGACGATTGGATGGCCAGATTGTTCGCGCCCGACCGGCCCGAGACCGACCTCATGCCGTGGTACGTCGAGCGCAAAGACCGCTGCATCGACCAAATCTGGAAGATCACGCGCGGCCTGATCGACACCGGCACTGATGTCATCCTCGAGCTTGGCCTCATCCAGCGCACCGCGCGCCAGCAGTTCTACGCTCGCCTCGATACCGCCGACATCGCCCACACTGTCTATGTCCTCGATGCCCCCAAAGACATCCGTCACGCCCGCGTCCGTCGTCGCAACGAAGAGCAAGGCCCCACCTTCTCCATGGTCGTCCCCGACGCCATCTTCGAGATCGCCAGCGGCCTGTGGGAACCCCCCGACGAGACCGAGCGCGCCACGCGCGACATCCGCTTCATCACCCCCGACGCAACCCAATTCTCCGCATCCTGAGCCGCCCCGATCGCACCACCGGCATGCGCGGATCGTCATGAAGGGTCGGCACCATCCTCCTCCCCCTGCGCGCCAGGGGGAGGGCGGGGAGGGGGTCGCCGCCAACCGAGTTAGTGCGCCACCAACCTCTCCTCAATCCTCCCCCTCACCAGGGGGAGGAGGTGCGCCAACGCTACAAAGGTCATCTCACCACCAAGCTCCAGCGCATTCTGAGGCGCGCGCCACCGGCGCGCGTCCCGAAGAACGCACCCGTCATCCTGAGCCGGTGGGTCGGCGCCGAAGGCGGCGCCCCACCGTGACGAAGGACCAACCTTTGCCGCCACGGCGCGCCGCGTTATAACCCCCGAACCGCCC
>Ga0055584_100007763_pt1 | contig 10506 bp, 4 predicted proteins | sample OSDHelmetaG_FD_58716 | JGI IMG/M metagenome (GOLD analysis project Ga0055584, IMG submission 58716) | Pelagic marine sediment microbial communities from the LTER site Helgoland, North Sea, for post-phytoplankton bloom and carbon turnover... | ecosystem: Environmental > Aquatic > Marine >...
TGCTGCTCTCGAGCGCCGGGGACGGGATCCGGCTCCTCGCTGACCCCGACGCGCGGCAGGGATGGCTCCCTGACCCGAGAGAGACCCACGCCCGCCGCTCCGAGGACGCTGCGGTCGCCGTGCAACGGCGCCTCGCCGCGATCTCCCCCGGGGCCCGGAGCGCGTGGGTCGCACGCTTCGCCCCCGGCGCGGACGCCGCCCTCCGCCGGGAGCTGAGCCGGGAGACCGTCTCTCCCGCTGGCCTCGCCGAGGTCGAGCGGACGTTCCCCGGTACGTCGGCCGCATGCCGCGCAGCCCTCGCCCTTGCGGACCTCGAACTCGAGGAGGGTCGCCCGGTCAGCGCGACCGTCTGGGCCAGCCGCGCCACACGCCACGCCGAGCTTGGGGGAGACGCCTGGGGGGGGAGCGCGGGCGACCTCGCGCTCGCCGCCGTGGCTCGCCGCCAGCGCACCATCGCCTCCCAGGCGGCCAGCACCTTCGTCGGTGACCACACCCGCCCACAGGCCGCGTTCCCGAGCGCTGACGCGGACGCGGGGGCTCCCCCAGCGCTGCGGCTGGAGGAGTACTTCCGTATCAGCGGCATCGACCGGACCCCGAAGGAGGTCTTCGGCCGCGGCCTGGGATCAGGGCTGGCCTTCTTCAATGAAGGGAGTCTGCTGGTCCAGGGCGCGTATGGCCTGATGCTCGTCTCCCCGGAGAACGACGGCTGGAAGGTCCACGCCCGGGGGGGGGTCGAGGAGATCTTCGGGACCAACCGCCCGCTCGTTCGGGCGTCGGCCTCCGCCGGCGGGTGGAAGTCCTATCCCGCCAGCGACGGCGAGTACGCCGCGCTCGTCTTCGGTCGTGGAGACCGGCGGCGCCCATTCCTCGACATCGAGGTCCCGCCCGCAGGGAACATGCTCGGCCTCCTGCGCCATAGACCCAAGGAGCGGAGTCTCGACACCGAGTGGGTGCTGCGCGATGGGTACCAGGTGCGTCGCCCCGCCCCCAAGCCCCAGTCGACGGACGAGCCCGTCCCGCCCCTCGTCAGCGGTGACGGCCGAATGGTCGCGGGCTGGGACTTCGGTCGCGGCTGGGAGTTCCAGCCTGGCCCGGTCATGGTCGACGACTCGATCTTCGTGCTCGCCCGCGGGGTAGGAGACTCGACCCATGAGGGCTCCGACCACGCCGACGAGGTCCGCCTGCTCTCCATCCACGCGGAGTCAGGTGACGTGCAATGGTCTCGGGAGGTCACGACCGAGCGCGGCCTGATCGATCCAGCCATGCGCGGGAGGGCCGGCTCGTTCGCGACCACGACGATGCCCCTCAACGTCGACCGTTCCACGGGGCACCTGCTCGTGGGGACGAACGTGGGCCTGATCTGCGCCTACGACGTGGCCGATGGGAGGCTCGCCTGGGCGCTCCAGACCCAGCGCCGCAAGGCCTCGGACGGCGGCTGGCCGGGTTCCCGGCCCGCGGCCTTGGTCGAGGGCACCGCGTGGTTCACACCCTTCGATTCCGAGTTCGCCTACGCGCTCCCCTCGGGCCCCGCGCCCCTCGACGGCGGACTGCTCCGCGAGCCGCCCCGGGCTCGGCGGGGCGCCATCGACCTCGCCGCCGTGGACCCCGGGGCCGAAGGCGAGCCCTCCAAGCTGGTGCTCCTCGGCCGGGACGGGCGCTTCAGCGCCGTGCTCGTGGAGGAACCTGGCGGCACCCGGCACCCGGCGACCTACCTCGCCCCCGATGAGCGCTTCGCCGGGAGGCCCGCCATGGGGCCGGGGGGCCTGCTCTTCGCGGGGACGCGGGAGCTGGGCGTCCTGAGCCTTGCCGCCGACCTGCGACTGGTCGCCGCTGCGGCCCTGCCAAGCCGCGGCGCCGGGCGGGGTGGCGACGTGGTCCTGCTGGGGAATCGGGTCCACGTTGTCGGGCGGGACACGATCTGGATCTGGGACCGCGAGTGACCCCTGCAGCGGGCGGGCCGCCTCGGGCCTCGCTCCGCGGGCGCGCCGGGCCTCGGATCCGTCGCGCAGCGCCTGTAAAGCTCCGGTCGCGGTTCGGGGTAACGCCCGCGCCCGGCTAAGTTAGGGACCGATGTCTGGCGCCCCGCCAGCGCGCGCTCGGGCCTGGGAACGATGTAGGTCTGGACAGGCCGGTCGGCTAGCCCCCCCGCCGCTCGCCGAGGGGCCGCCCGGGCGGCGCTCACTGCGGGCGTTCTCGCCCCGTATCCCGCACTTCTCGAATCCCATCCGAATCCCGGGACGACTTCCCAGCATGCTCGAATCCAAGCTCGAACGCCTCCGCACGGTCCACTCGTCCATGAAGGGCGAACTTCAGCGCGTGATCGTCGGTCAGGAAGACGTCCTCGACGAGCTCCTGCTCGCCATCCTCACCCGCGGGCACTGCCTCCTCGTGGGTGTGCCGGGTCTCGCCAAGACCCTGATGATCTCGAGCCTGGCGAAGACGATGGACCTGTCGTTCAACCGGATCCAGTTCACCCCGGACCTGATGCCCTCCGACATCACCGGGACCGAGCTGCTCCACATCGACCCGGAGACCAGCGCCCGGTCCTTCCGCTTCGAGGCCGGCCCGCTCTTCGCCAGCGTCATCCTCGCGGACGAGATCAACCGGACACCGCCGAAGACCCAGGCCGCCCTCCTGGAGGCCATGCAGGAGCGCCACGTGACCTCGGGCGGGACGACCCACGCGCTGCCCGAGCCGTTCTTCGTGCTCGCGACCCAGAACCCCATCGAGCAGGAGGGCACCTACCCCCTGCCCGAGGCGCAGCTCGACCGCTTCATGTTCATGGTCCAGGTCGGCTACCCCGACGCAAACGAGGAGCGCGAGATCCTCAAGCGCACCACCGGCGGGGGCGGCGCCGAGGTCACCAGCGTGGTCTCTGCCGAGGAGCTCAAGGAGCTGCAGGACACCATCCGCGAGCTCCCTGTGGCCGACGCCGTCTTCGACTACGCCCTCGGGCTGGCGCGAGCAACCCGCGTGCGAGCGGGCGAACCGCTGCCGTTCATCCGCGAGAACGTCTCCTGGGGAGCCGGGCCGCGGGCGAGCCAGTTCCTCATCCTCGGCGCCAAGGCCCACGCGGCCCTCGCGGGGCGCATGCACGTCGCCATCGAGGACGTGCGCGCCGTCGCGAAGCCTGTCCTGCGCCACAGGATCGTCACCAACTTCACAGCGCAGGCCGAGGGGATCACCTCCGACCACCTGATCGATCGCCTCATCGAGGAGATCGATCCGGCCCAGGCCGTCGGCGCCGGGCTCCCCGGCGTCCGTGATCAGTCCGCGAGCTGAGGCCAGACACGCTCCGTCTCGTGGCCCGTTCCAGCGGCACTATTGACCCCGCCGTCCTCGACAAGCTGTCGGGGCTTGAGCTCGTCGCGAGGCGAGCGGTCGAGGGCTTCATGGCGGGCGTCCACGCCTCGCCCCAGCGGGGTAGCTCCGTCGAGTTCGCCCAGCACCGCGCATACGCCCCTGGCGACGAGGTGCGGAAGGTGGACTGGAAGGTCTTCGCCCGCTCCGAGCGCCTCGTGGTGAAGGAGTACGTGGAGGAGACGAACCTCTCGCTCAACCTGCTCGTGGACGCCTCGGAGTCCATGGGATTCGGCTCCACCGGCTGGACCAAGTTCGACTACGCCCGCTGGGGCGCCGCGGCCCTCGCGCACCTCGTCCTCGGGAAGCGCGACACGGCGGGGCTCGTGGTCTTCGATGACGGCATCCGCGCCAAGGTCCCCCCCGGCAACGGCGCTCCGCAGGAGGCGGCCATCCTGCGCTCCCTGGAGGAGGCCACCCCGGGCGGTCCCACCGCGGTCGGCGAGGTCCTGCGCACCCTCGTGCCCCGAATCCGCCGACGGGGAATCACGGCGGTGTTCTCGGACTTCTTCGACGACATTGACTCCATCCTCGAGGGCATCAAGCGCCTGGTCCACGAGGGGCACGAGCCCATCCTCTTCCAGGTGGTCGACCCCCTGGAGACCTCCTTTGACCTCGACGCTCTGGTGAAGCTGGAGGGGCTGGAGGGAGCAGGCAACCTGAAGATCGACCCCAAGGCCATCCGCGAGGCGTACCTGGAGGAGATCCAGGCCCACACCCGCGAGCTCGCCCAGCGAGCCCGCGCCCTCTCGGTCGACTTCGTCCACGTCGCCACCAATGAGCCGCTCGACGCGGTCCTGGCCGCCTACCTCTCCCGCCGCCTCGCGCGGGCGCGCTCCGGCGGCTGACCCCGCGGCCCAAGCCCGCCTGGCCCCCGACCTCCACCCTCCACACCGCCCCCTGCACCGCCCCCAGAGGCACCCTTGATCGAAGGCTTCCTGAACCCAGGACTCGCGATCGGCGCGACGCTCGCCGCCGTCCCGCTCGTGATCCACCTGCTGAACCGTCAGCGCCACCGCCCCCAGCGTTGGGCGGCGATGCGGTTCGTGCTGGCGGCGTACAGGAAGACCCGGCGCAGGGTGCAGCTGGAGAACCTGCTGCTCCTGCTCCTTCGAATGCTCGCGGTGGCCGCCCTCGCCTTCGCAGTGGCGCGTCCCTTCGCGTCCGGCGACAGCCCCCTGGTTGGGCTCCAGGAGGAGCGACGGGATCTGGTCCTGGTGGTGGACGGCTCGGCCTCCACCGGTCTTCGCGCCGAGGTGGAGAGCGTCTTCGACCGCATCAGAGAGCGAGCCGGCGAGCTCCTCGAGGGTCTCGACGACGGCCGTGGGGACCGCGTGCGTCTCGTCCTCGCCGGGGAACGGCCGCGGGTCTTCCCCTGGACCGACCCCGCAGACGCGCGCTCGATCCTCCAGTCCATCGAGCAGCCCCTCGATGAGGCCCTCGACCTCGCCCTCGCCCTCGGCGAGGTGGCCACGATCTTCGAGGAGGGCGCCCAGCGCGGCGCCGGGGGCGGCGCCGAGATCCGGTTGCTCACCGACCTCCAGGAGAGCGCCTTCCTGTCCATCGCTCCGACCGAGGACTCCGACGGCGGCGAGGCTCCGCCGGCCTTGGCCGAGCAGCTCGCCCGCATCGACGCCCTGGACCTCTCGGTCCTGGTCGAGGACCTCGGCCCCAAGGAGCTCACGCCCCCCAACCTCGCGGTGGAGTCGATCCTCGTCCTCGGCGAGGGCCCCCGGGCCGGGACGCCTTTCGAGGTGGCCGTCGGGGTGAGCAACCACGGCGAGCGGGAGCTGCTCGCCGAGCGCGTCGCCCTCCAGGTCGGCGGCGAGCGCCTCCCCAGCCAGCGCGTCGATGTCCCCGCCCGGGGCAAGGCCGAGGCGGTCTTCACCGTGACGCTCGAGGACCCTGGCTACCACGACATCGTCGCGACCCTCGAGGGCGACCGCCTGAGCGTGGACGACAGCCGCGCCAGGGTGGTCCTCGCGCCCCCGCCCCTGGAGGTCCTCGTGGTCAACGGCGCCCCCGCTGACCGCGTGGAGGAGGACGAGGCCGGCTACCTCCTGGCCGTGCTCGAGCCGCCCACTGACGAGCTCGGCGTCGACGGCGAGAGCAGCAGCCCATTCCGAGTCCGGACGATCACTCCGGCCGCGCTCGAGGCCGCCGACTCCCCCATCGAGGAGGCGGACCTGATCGTGCTCGCCAACGTCCCGGCCCTGCCCAGCGCGGCGGTCACCCGCCTCGAGGAGCGCGTCGCCGCGGGCGCGGGCCTCCTGATCACGGTCGGCGACCGGCTCGGGGACCCCTCCAGCTGGAGCGAGGACCTCTTCCGCGCGGACGGCACCGGGCTGCTCCCCGGGGAGCCCGTGCGGCGCGTCTCCGCCGCGGACCGCACCCGCTACTACCGGGTGAGCGAGTTCGACGAGGGCCACCCGGCGCTCGCCTTCTTCGGCGACGAGCGCTGGCGCCCGCTGCTGTCCGAGGCGCCCTTCTACGACTTCGTCGCCTTCACCCCCTCACCCACCGCCCGCGTCCTCGCCTCCTTCGATGACGCCGCGCGGAGCCCGTTCCTGATGGAGCGCGCCTACGGGGACGGCAAGGTCACCCTCTGGACCAGCAGCCTCGACCGCGCGTGGAACCGCGTCCCCGACTCGCCGGGGACGTTCGTCCCGCTGGTGCTCGAGCTCGTGCAGGACCTCGGCGCGCGCTTCCAGCAGGAGCGGAACCTCGCCGTGGGCAGCGGCCTCGAGCTCGTGGTCGACAGCTTCCCACGCGGCGCGACGCTGATCTCACCGTCGGGAGCCCAGCGCCCTATCGAAGGCGACTCGACCGAGCGCCCGGACCGCCGCTGGGCGCTGCCGATGCTCGACGGGAGCTGGATGGAGTCGGTGGGCGTCTACTCCGTCAGGACCGAGGGCGCGCGCTCCGAACCCCTGGCCGTCCAGCTGGACGCCCGGGAGAGTGACCTCGCCCGCGCGACGGCCCTTGAGGTGGAGGCCATCCACCCTGCCCTCCGGGTCGCGACCGTGGCCAAAGGCGACGGCGATGCCGCGCCTGAGGCGGCGCCCCGACAGGGTGAACTCTGGCGCTGGCTCGCCCTCGCTGCCCTCGTCTTCCTGGTGGCCGAGTCCCTCTGGGGCGCCTGGATCGGCACGCGCCGGAGGACCACCTCATGAGCCCGTTCCTGGCCCTCCTCCAGTCCGTCGGCGACGCCGCGGCCCCCGCCCGCTTGGCCGCCGACGACGCCGTCCAGGAGACCTGGCGCCTGATGGACCTCCCGGCCCTCTGGGTCGTGGTGCTCATCCTGATCCCCGGCGCATTCGGCGTGGCGTACCTCGCCTACTGGAGAGAGTCGATCTCCACCGGCGCGCGCTGGACCATGGTCACCCTGCGCGCCCTGAGCTTCCTCCTGCTGATCGCGGTCCTCGCCCGTCCCGTCCACGTGCGCCAGCAGCAGAACGTGATCTCACCCGAGGTGCTGCTGCTGTTCGACGACTCGGGCTCCATGACCCGAGAGGACCCCTACACGGGGGATCCCGAGGCGCGCGCCGCCCTGCAGGCCCTGACCGGGAAGTCCCCCGAGACGCTCCGGCGCGCAGACATCGCCCTCGCGGTCCGGGACCGGGTCGAGGAGCTCGCGGTGGACCGCGGCTACATCCCCCGCACGTTCCGGTTCTCCGACGACCTCGAGCCCCTCGCCTCCGGCGGCGCCCTCGAGGGCAAGGGCTCCGCGACCGCCATCGGCGACGCGATCCGGGCGGCGCTCGCCGGCCACCGCGGTCGGTACGTGTCCGACGTGGTGATCGTCAGCGATGGGCGCTCCAATACCGGGGCCGCCATCGAGGAGGCCGTCGGCGCGGCCGGGGTCGCGGGGGTGGCGCTGAACACCGTGGTGGTCGGAGATGACCGGACGGAGGTCAACCTCGCCATCGAGCTCGTGGACTCCCCCAGCTCCGTGCTCGAGGGCGACCAGATCGAGATCGCCGCGCGCGTGTCCACCCGGGGCACCGAGGGCGGCAGCGTCATCCTGCAGCTCGAGGAGCTCTCGACCACGGGCTCGGACGAGGTCCGCATCGTCACCTCCGAGGAGGTGCCGCTGGTGGACTCCGGGGACCGCGTCGTCCTCGTGGCCGGACGCGACGCCCTGGACTACGGCTCCAGCGAGCGACGCTTCCGCCTGCGGGTCGACCCCCTCGAGGGTGAACGCGTGACCGACGACAACCAGCTGACGCTGTCGGTGACGGTGACCCGAGAGAAGGTCCGCGTCCTCTACGTCGAGGGTTATCCGAGGTACGAGTACCGCTTCCTCAACACGGAGCTGAGGCGCATCGACGACCGGATCGACGTGCAGCTCTACCTGCTCTCCGCCACGCCGGACTTCCAGCAGGACCGGACCCGGGGACTCCCCTCGCTCACCTCAGTCCCCACCTCACGCGAGGAGCTGCTCGAGAATTACGACGTCATCATCCTCGGGGACATCAACCCCTACGACATCTCCCCGGACCCCGCGCGGGGCGAGGAGTTCGTGCGCTCCCTGTTCGAGTTTGTCGAGCGAGGCGGCGGCCTCTGCGTCATCGCCGGACAGTACGACATGCCGCGCTCCATCGCCGGCACCGAGTTCGCGGACCTCCTCCCGGTCGAGCTCGACCGCGCGGGGGTGTCCATGCTCGACGTGCCCACCTCGAAGGAGCACCGGTACACCCTCGAGGACCCCGGGGCACCCCACGAGATCGTCCGGCTCGAGCAGGACCCCGAGACCAACCGGGCGCTCTGGGAGAACGAGCGCGGGCTCCGCGGGTTCTACTGGCACTACCCGGTGCGCGGCGCCAAGGCCGGCGCCCAGGTGCTGCTGCGCCACCCCTCCGCCTCCGTCGCGGGGGGCGGAGAGCGCGACCCGCTCCTGGTCACCGGCTACTTCCCCTCCGGGCGCACCCTCTTCCTCGCCGTGGAGGCGACGAACCGCTGGCGCTTCCGCTTCGGCTATCGCTACTACGAGGCGTTCTGGCGCAACGCGCTCCGCTGGCTTGCGCTGGGCCGAATGCGCAGCGGCGACCGGCGCTTCGAGCTCGAGTCCCTGCGCACCGAGTACGACATCTCCGACCGGGTGACCCTCGAGGCACGCGTGCTCGACGAGGACTTCCAGCCCAGCGAGGAGCCCTCCCAGGAGGTCATCCTTCGCACGCCCGACGGCGATGAGACCGAGCTCGTCCTGTCCGGCGTCCCCGGGCGCCCCGGTCTCTACCGCGGCACCTATCAGCCCGAGCGCCCCGGCCGATACGTCTCCCTGGTCGAGTCCGAGACCGGCGGTGAGCGCGTCAGGACCGAGTTCGACGTCCTCCTCCCTTCACGGGAGAACGCCGATCCCAGCCCTGACCCCGTCCTCATGGAGCGCCTCGCGTCCCTCACGGGGGGGGTCGCGGCCTCTGCGGCGAGCCTCAAGGTGCTCGAGGACGCGTTCCCTCCCGATCAGGAGCGCCGCGAGCCCGTCTCGAGCCAGCTTGAGGACGCCTGGGATCGCTGGGCGACGCTGATCCTCGCCCTCGTCCTGCTTGGATCCGAATGGCTCCTTAGAAAACGGATGGAGCTCATCTAAGAGGACCATGGTGGATCGAGCGGAATCATGGCGGGCCGTGCGCGGCGCGGGCAGACACTTGCTGCTCGCGGCGTCGGCCGTGCTTTGGCTCTCGTCGGGCGCCTTCGCAGCTCCTCCGTTGCAGGACGAGGCCGACGAGAACTTCCGTCCGCGCGCCTTCCAGCTCTACGACACCCAGGCCGCCCGCGCCCTCGCCAACGAGGCGGCCGACCACGTCGCCGCCGGCCGCTGGTCCGAGGCCGTCGTGGGTCTCCAGGCCCTCATCGAGGACCACCGTGGCGAGGTCCTCGGCGCCCAGCGCCCCCGCGCGCTGGGAGCGCTCCAACCCTCCCAGACGGACGTGCATCCCGGCGCCGCCAGCTGGGCGGCGCGTGCTCTCTTCGACCTGCCCGCCGAGGGACAGGACCTGTACCGGGAGCGCTTCGGACGCCGCGCCCGCCTGGCGCTCGAGCGGGCCATCGCCGCCGGGGACCGCGGCGGCCTCTCGGACGTGGCGCGGCGCTGGCCCCTCACGGAGTCCGCGGAGCGAGCGTGGTGGGCGCTCGGCGACCTCGAGCTCGAGCTCGGCCACGCGGCAGACGGGCTCCGCGCCTGGGCGCGCGCCGCCGCGCTGCGCCTCGGGGAGCCGCAGCGAGTGACCGTGAGCCGCGACGACTGGGCGTTGCTCCGTGCCGACCTCGGCGAGAGCGCCCCGGGCGCCCTGGCCCGCGCCGACCTGGCCACGGACCTGCTCGATGCCTCGGGGAGCGAGGGCGGCTCGCGCGCCTCCCGGGAGGCGAGCTTCTCGCGCGGCCCCGCGACCTCGGTGGCCGCAGCATCGATCACCTCGTCCGTCCGCGAGGGCGAGGACGGGTCCGCCGGCTGGCCGGCTCCCTTCCAGCTGCCGCGGGGCCCCTTCGCCAACCTCAACGGCGCCAGCAGGCTGTTCCCGCAGCGCATCGGGGACGTCGTCATCGTGAACACCTCGCGGAGCGTCCACGCCATAGACGCCTTCGACGGCTCCGCGCTTTGGACCCTCGACTCCTCGGCCCTGCGCTGGGACAAGGTCCGCGGCAAGAGTGACTTCGACGACGCGGTGGACACCTCGGAGCGCATCGTCACGGTGGCGGCGGGCCGCGGCATCGTCGTCGCCCCCCTGCAGATCCCCTTCTCGTTCGAGCAGCGGGACCAGTACAACGAGATGTCGATCATCGAGGAGATCCCCGAGCGTCGGCTGATCGCCCTCGATCTCGCCACCGGGGAGCCCCTCTGGGACACGATGCCCCCTCCCGCATGGGACGGGGACTCCGGGTCCTTCGCCGAGCGCATGACCGTGGTGGGCCCCCCCACCGTGGTGGGAGCGCGCGTCCTCGTTCCGATGGCTCGGCTCCGGGGGAGGATCGAGCTGCACATCGGCTGCTTCGATCTGGCTTCGGGGGAGGTCCTCTGGTCCGCGCCCGTGGTCACAGGCCAGCGCACGCTCAACATGTTCGGCCGCGCCAACGTTGAGTTCTCCGCCCCGCCCCCGGTGGTGCTGGGCGACACGATCATCGTGGCCACCCAGCTCGGCCTCGTCG
>Ga0055584_100007765_pt1 | contig 10505 bp, 10 predicted proteins | sample OSDHelmetaG_FD_58716 | JGI IMG/M metagenome (GOLD analysis project Ga0055584, IMG submission 58716) | Pelagic marine sediment microbial communities from the LTER site Helgoland, North Sea, for post-phytoplankton bloom and carbon turnover... | ecosystem: Environmental > Aquatic > Marine >...
CCGTGTCGCGAGCAGCACGTTCGTGAGCAGGTCGGTCGACAACCCGAGGCGATAGGCCGCGATCACACGTGCCGTGGCCGGCGCCACCAGGATCAGATCCGCGTGCTGACCGAGATCGGTGTGCGGGATCGGAGTGTCGGGGTCGTCCCACAGCCGGGTCCGCACCGGTTCGCTCGCCAACGCGGACAGCGTGGTGGCACCCAGGAATCGTTCCGCGCCGGCGGTCATCACCGGCATGACGTGTGCGCCGGCGTCGACCAGCCGCCGACTGACCTCGACCGACTTGTAGGCCGCGATGCCTCCGGTCACCCCGAGAACGATCCGCTTGCCGGCGAGCACGACTCAGTCCGCTCGCGCCAATACGGCCATCGGGGGTGAGCCGGGACGCCGGCGACGGGCGAGGGCTCGCGGGTGGAACGGGATCGACGGAACCGTGAGCCGGAACCCGATCATGGTCAGGCGTCGGCGTCGGCGCCGAGTTCGCCTTCCGGCAGGTCGAGCTCGGGCTCGACGGGCTCGGGCGCATCGGTCTGCACGATCTTGTCGACCGAGATCTCCTCGAAGGCGATGCTCAGCGGCTTCCGCGAGGTCGAGGACACCTGGGGCGGGACCATGTGGCCCAGACCGTCTCCCAGCTGGTTGAAGTAGGAGTTGATGTTGCGCGCCCGCCGGGCCGCCAACGTGACCAGGCTGAACTTGGAGTCGACGCGACCGAGCAGACCCTCGATCGCGGGCGTCATCATCGTTTCGTGGCTGTTTGCCATGGACCAACTCCTCGGTGGTGCGAATTGCAGCCTGACAAGCTTACCGGTGCGAACAGCTACCGGCAGCGTTCGCGATCGATGATCGACATCATCTCGTCGACCGTCCGGTCGAAGTCGTCGTTGACGACGACGTGATCGGCCTGCTCCGTGCCGACCGGCTCCTCGAGCTCGGCTTTGCGAAGCCGGGCCAGGACCTTGTCACCGGGGTCGCCGCGTCCACGGAGCCGTCGCTCCTGCTCCTCGCGAGAGGGTGGCAACACGAAGATCAGAACGGCCTCGGGGTAGTGACGCTTGACCTGCTGGGCTCCGTCGAGCTCGATTTCGAGCACGATGTCCCGGTCGTCACCGCCGTCGATCTGCTCGGGTCGAGGTGTCCCGTAGTAGTTCCCCAGGAACTCGGTCCACTCCAGGAACCCACCGTCCGTGATCCGGTCCTCGAACGCCTCGGCGGTCGTGAAGACGTAGGCGTCCTCGCGCTCACCCGGCCGACGAGCCCTGGTGGTCCACGAGCGACTCAGCCAGAGGTCGGGATCGCGCCGAACCAGGGCGTCGACGATCGTGCCCTTGCCGACGCCGCCGGGTCCGGAGACGACGATGATCAAACGGTCACGAGCCAAGCTGGTTCAGCAGGGCAGCGCGTTGCTGTGCACCGAGACCCTGCACGCGACGGTTGTCGGCGATGCCGACGTCCTCCATCACGCGACGTGCCTTCACCTTGCCCACGCCGGGCAGGGATTCCAGCATCGAAACCACCTTCAGTTTGCCGACGTTCGGGTCGTCCGAATCGAGCGCCTCGTTCAAGGTCATCGACCCCATCTTCAGGCGGGCCTTGATGTCGGCTCGCGCTGCGCGCGCTTCGGCGGCCTTCGCAAGAGCTGCTGTGCGTTGCTCAGGTGTCAACTGCGGAGGTGTTGCCATGTGCTCAAACTACCGCGTTGAATTCGGCCAGGCGTGCAATCCCCCGGTCGGACGCGAACGACGCCATCTCGGCGGCGACCCGAGCGCATGCCCGCGGATCGGCGAAGCTCGCCGTTCCGACCTGCACGGCCTGCGCCCCCGCCACCATCAGTTCGACGGCGTCCCATCCGGACGCCACTCCCCCGACTCCGACGATCGGGAACTCGGGGAACGCCTCACGGACATCGTGCACGGCCCGGACCGCCACCGGATGGATCGCCCGGCCCGACAGCCCTCCCCCGCCGTTGCCGAGCGCAGGTCGCAAGGTCTCGGGATCCAGCACCAGACCGAGCAACGTGTTGATGAGCGTGACCGCCTCGGCGCCGGCGTCGCGGCACGCACCGGCGACCTCGACCACCCGATCGGTGTTGGCACTCAGCTTCGCCCAGCGGGGACGCCCACAACCTGCGGTCGCGGCGACGACGCGGGCCGAGAGGTCGGCGTCATGGGCGAAGATGCTGCCCCGGCCCTCCAGGTTCGGGCACGAGAGGTTGACCTCGACGGCGACGACCTCGGCCGGCGCATCGGCGAGCAGATCGGCAGCCCGCCGGTAGTCGTCGACCGAGCGACCCCAGATGCTGCAGACGATCGCGGCGCCGGTCCCGACGAGTGCGGGGAGATGGTGATCGAGCCAATGATCGATCCCCGGCCCCTGCAGACCCACTGCGTTGATCATCCCCTGCGGCGTGGGGTGAACGCGCGGTGCGGGGTTGCCCGGCCACTCGTACGCGGCGATCGACTTGGTCACGACGGCGCCGATCGATGCAAGATCGAAGTACGGCGCGAACTCATCGCCGTGGCCCGCCGTCCCCGACGCGGTCATGACGGGATGGCGCAGCTCCACCGAGCCCACCCGGACACGCGTGTCGACGCTCATGGGCGCGCGTGGTACTCCTGGAGCGACTTGACGGGGAGCTGTGTCGGCGATTCGCCCAGGCCCTGGGCCGCAGCCAGCCCGGCGCTGACCGTGGTCACGCAGCTGACCCGGTGCATGCTGGCCGCCTTGCGGATGTGCTCGCCGTCGCTGCGGCCGACCGAACCGCGTGGTGTGTTGACCACGAAGACGATGGTGCCGTCGCCGATCAGGTCGACGGCGGTCTGTCCGCCGTCGTCGTCCTGGACCTTGCCCAGCACCCGGTCCACGGGCACCCCGAACCGCTCCAGGTAGTCGGCGGTCCCGGCCGTCGCCACCAACCCGAGACCACGGTCGCGCATACGTCGAGCGACCACGAGCCCGGCCGGCTTGTCCTGGTCGTTGACCGACAGGAAGACCGTGCCCTCGGTCGGCAGGCCGTTGCCCGCGGCGAGCTCGGCTTTGAAGAACGCCCGCCCGAACGAGTCGTCGATACCCATGACCTCGCCGGTCGAGCGCATCTCCGGGCCGAGCGCCGGGTCGACCTCGGGGAATCGGCTGAACGGCAGGACCGCCTCCTTGACGGCGACGTGGCCGCGAACCGGTTCGCGCAGCAGGCCCTCGTCGCGCAGCTCGGCCAAGGTGGCGCCGAGCATCACCCGCGTCGCCACCTTCGCCAGCGGGATGCCGTTCGCCTTGGCCACGAACGGCACGGTACGGCTGGCCCGCGGGTTGGCTTCGATCACGTAGACGGCCGTACCGGCGACGGCGTACTGCACGTTGATCAGACCGCGGACGTCGAGTCGGTGCGCGATCGACGTGGTGTACGCCGTGATCACCTCGACGACCCAGTCGGGCAAGGTCTGCGGCGGGATCGCACATGCCGAGTCACCCGAGTGCACGCCGGCCTCCTCCACGTGCTCCATCACACCGCCGATCATCACCTCACCCGTGTGGTCCCGGATCGCGTCGACGTCGACCTCGGTCGCGCTGGCCAGGAACCGATCGATCAACACCGGACGTTCAGCCGACAGGCCACCCTCCCGACCGAGGCTGCCGAAGCCACTCAACTCGTCCATCGCCCGCGCCAGGTGGTTGCGGTCGTGAACAATCTGCATCGCCCGGCCGCCCAACACGTAGCTCGGACGGACGAGCACCGGAAAGCCGATCTCGTCGGTGATCGTCAGCGCCTCCTCGAGATCGACGGCCGTGCCACCCGGCGGCTGCGGGATCTGGAGTTCGACGCAGAGCTGGTTCCACTTCTCGCGGTCCTCGGCGTCGTCGATCGACTGGGCGGAAGTACCGGCGACCAGCTGAGCCGGGATCTCACCGGCGAGCTTCAAGGGTGTCTGCCCACCGAGCGACACGATCACGCGGTGTGGCTGCTCGACGCCGATCACGTTGAGCACATCCTCACGCGTCAGGGGTTCGAAGTACAGCCGGTCACTCGTGTCGTAGTCGGTCGACACCGTCTCGGGGTTGCAGTTGACCATGATCGTCTCGTACCCGGCCTCCCGGAGGGCGAAGCTGGCGTGCACGCAGCAGTAGTCGAACTCGATGCCCTGGCCGATCCGGTTCGGTCCCGACCCGAGGATCACCACCTTCTGACGGTCGCTTCGCCGGACCTCGCTCTCGTCCTCGTACGTCGAGTAGTGGTACGGCGTCTCCGCAGCGAACTCCGCCGAGCAGGTGTCGACCGTCTTGTACGTGGGCCGCACCCCCATCCGCTCACGGGACTCGCGCACCGTCGTCTCGTCGCTCTCCCACAGCCATGCGAGTTGCGCGTCGGAGAACCCGAGGCGCTTGGCCCGCTTGAATCCGCGCGCCGACAGGCCCTCCAGTCCGCACCGCTGGAGCTCGTGCTGCTCTTCGACGATCATCGACATCTGGTCGAGGAACCACGGATCGAAGCGATTGACCTCGTGGATCGCCTCGATCGACACGCCACGCCGCAGCAACTCCCCGATGTGGAAGATCCGCTCGGGGGTCGGCGTCGCCGTCGACGCCAACAGCTCGTCGTCGGACACGTCCGCGTACTGCTCGCTCACCTGGTCGCAGTTGAGACCGAGGCGGCCCTGCTCGAGGGAGCGGAGGCCCTTCTGGAGCGACTCGGGGAACGTCCGCCCGATCGCCATCGCCTCTCCGACCGACTGCATCTGCGTGCCGAGCACGCCGGTCGTCCCGGGGAGCTTCTCGAACGCCCACCGCGGGATCTTGGTGACCACGTAGTCGATCGTCGGTTCGAAACTCGCGGGCGTGGCCCTGGTGATGTCGTTCGGAATCTCGTCGAGCGTGTACCCGACGGCGAGTTTCGCCGCGATCTTCGCGATCGGGAAGCCCGTCGCCTTCGACGCCAACGCCGAGCTGCGCGACACACGAGGGTTCATCTCGATGACGACTTGGCGCCCGGTGTCCGGATCGACGGCGAACTGCACGTTCGATCCGCCCGTCTCGACACCGACGCGACGAATGCATGCGATCGCAGCGTTGCGCATCTCCTGGTACTCGACGTCGCTCAGCGTCTGGATCGGTGCCACCGTGATCGAGTCGCCGGTGTGCACACCCATCGGATCGACGTTCTCGATCCCGCAGATGATCACGCAATTGTCCGCGTGGTCGCGCATCACCTCGAGTTCGTACTCCTTCCAGCCGACGATCGACTCCTCGACGAGGATCTCGCTGATCGGGCTGGCATCGATACCGTTCCTCGCCATCCGCTCGAATTCGTCGAGGGTGTGGGCGATCCCGGTTCCGCGTCCGCCGAGGATGTAGGCGGGGCGGATCATGACCGGGAGGCCGATCTGCGCCATCGCCGATCGGGCCTCGTCCATGTTCCGCGCGATCATCGATCGCGGGGATTCGAGGCCGACCTCGGTCATCGCTGCCTTGAACTGCTCGCGATCCTCGGCCGTGGCGATCGCGTCGGCGTTGGCCCCGATCATCTCCGGCTTCCCCGGGACCCCGATGAGACCACGCTCGTGGAGCTCCATCGCCGTGTTGAGACCGGTCTGACCGCCCAAGGTGGGCAGGACGGCGTCCGGCTGCTCGCGCTCGATGATCGAAGCGACGACTTCCCACGTGATGGGCTCGACGTACGTGGCGTCGGCGAAGTCCGGGTCGGTCATGATGGTCGCCGGGTTCGAGTTGACGAGGACGACCCGATACCCCTCCTCGCGCAGCACACGGCACGCCTGGGTCCCCGAATAGTCGAACTCGCAGGCCTGGCCGATCACGATCGGACCCGACCCGATGATCAGGATCGACTGGATGTCGTCGCGACGGGGCATGTCAGGCGCTCACCTTCCCGGTGTTCATCAGCTCGTCGAACTGGTCGAAGAGATATCGGCTGTCGTGGGGACCGGGTCCGGCTTCGGGGTGGTGCTGCACACCGAAGCAGCGCTCGCCGACGACCTCCAGCCCCTCGCACACGCCGTCGTTCAGGTTCACGTGGGTCATCCGGACCGTCCGACCGAGCGTGCTCAGGGTGTCGGCGTCCACGGCGAAGTTGTGGTTCTGGCTGGTGATCTCGATCGTGTCCGTGAGCAGGTTCTTGACGGGATGATTCGCACCGTGGTGCCCGAACGGGAGCTTCACGACGCCGGCACCGAGCGACAGGCCGAGGAGTTGGTGGCCGAGGCAGATACCGAACATCGGCACCCGGCCGATCAGCGCAGCGATGTCGTCCGCGGCATCGCCGACGACCTCCGGATCCCCTGGTCCGTTCGACAGGAACACACCGTCGGGCTCGCGGGCGAGCACGTCGGCCGCACTCGTCGAGGCCGGCACGACCTCGACCCGGCCGAGACCGGCGAGGTGCCGGACGATGGTCGTCTTGATCCCGAAGTCGTAGGCGACGATCAGCCGGTCGCCGTCGCCGACGGTGTACGGCTCGGCGGTCGTGACCTGTGACACGAGGTCGACGCCGTCGGTGCCGGGTTCGGCAAGCGCCGCTGCCCGCAGATCGGCCTCGGAGGCATCGCCGAATGCGCCGGGCATCGCACCCGTGTCCCGGATGATGCGCGTGAGCCGTCGTGTGTCGATGCCGGCGATCCCGGGAACTGCGTGGTGTCGCAGCAGTTCGTCGAGGTGCCCTTCGGACCGGTGGTTGCTGGGACGGCGTGCGAGATCGCGCACGATCACGCCGCGGCAGAACGCCGAACGAGACTCACGATCCTGCTCGTTCACGCCGTAGTTGCCGATGTGGGGGTACGTGAACGTGATGATCTGGCCCGCGTAGCTCGGGTCGGTGATGATCTCCTGGTAGCCCGACAGCGCGGTGTTGAACACCACCTCCCCGGTCGCGGCGCCGCCCGTGGGTCCGGCGCCGATCAGCTCGCCTTCGAACACGCTGCCGTCGGCCAGCACCAATTGGCCCTCTCTGATGGTCATGCGGTTACTCCTGTGCCAGGGGTCGCGACGAGCCGGCGGCGTACCGATGCGTGGCGAACACGTCGAGCTCGGCATGCCGGATCGACCGCCGATCGAACGTGTCGCGATCGGTCCGTCAGGGAGGACGCACATCGCGACGAGTTCACCTTCCCGACGTGATCACGAACGTCGCACACCTCGTCACGCTCGGGATCGCGGGACTCGGTGGGTCGAACCGCCCTCTCGGCCGTGGCACGGCCCACATCAGCGTTCCACATATTCATGCATTCTACCGGATTGCCATGCAGTGAGAACGGGGTCATCTCATCGCCTCGCCGTCGAGCACGGTCGCGGTGCCGTTCAGGACGGTGTGGCGGACCTTGCCCCGGAGCGGGATGCCGATGAACGGGGTGTTCCGGCTCTTGCTGGCGAGCCGCGCAGGCACCACCTCCCACTCGGCGGTCGGGTCGAACACGGTCAGGTTGGCCGGTTCACCTGGAGCGACGGGGCGTCCGTGCAGATCGGCGACCCCGGCGATCTCGGCCGGCTTCCACGAGAGTGCGGCGACCACATCGGCGAGCGGCATGTCGAGATGGGCCAGGCTCACCCCGAGCGCCGTCTCGAGCCCGAGCATCCCAGGTGGGGCCTGATCGAGGGGCTGCTCCTTCGTCTCGGGAGCGTGCGGTGCGTGGTCGGTCGCGATCGCGTCGATCGTGCCATCCGCCAACCCGGCACGGACCGCCGTGACGTCGGGCAGGGTGCGCAGCGGCGGATTCACCTTGTAGAGCGCGCTGTAACCGACGAGCAACTCGTCGGTGAGGCTGATGTGATGGGGCGTCGCCTCCGCCGTCACGGCGAGGCCCTCGGCCTTCGCGGCGCGCACGAGGTCCACACTGCGCGCAGTCGACAGGTGGAGGATGTGGACCGGTGCACCGGTCAACCGCACCAACTCGATGTCGCGGTACACCATCAGCTCCTCGGCGATCGACGGCCAACCGGGCAGACCGAACGTCGAGCAGCAGCGACCCTCGTGCATCACTGCGCCCTCGGTCAGGCGCTTCACCTCGCAATGCTGCGCCAGCACCACCCCGAGGTCGGCTGCGTACTCGAGCGCACGCCGCATCAGCAGGGGGTCCTGGACGCCGTCGCCGTCGTCGGTGAACAAGTGCACGCCGACCGCCGCCAGCTCACCGAGCGGCGAGAGTTGCTCGCCGGCCCGGCCGATCGTGATCGAACCCGATGGACGGACGTCGCACAGACCGGCCGCCTCGCCCTGCCGGCGGACGAACTCGACCACGCTGACCGAATCCTGGGTCGGGTCGGTGTTGGGCATCGCCACGACGCACGTGTAACCGCCACGGGCCGCCGCCCGCGACCCGGTCTCGATCGTCTCCGCCTCCTCCCGGCCCGGCTCGCGGAGATGCGTGTGCAAGTCGACGAAGCCGGGGCTGACGACGCATTCGCTCGCGTCGAGCACTTCGTCGGCGTCGACGGGTTCGATCGTCTCCGCCACCTCCGCGACACGACCGTCGGTGACGCGGACGTCGGCGCGCCGCTCCCCCGCCTGGTCGACCACACGACCGCCGATGATCAGGATCTGCTCACTCATTCGTCATCCTCCAACTCGGTCCCGCTGCCGAGCAGCTCGAACAGCACGGCCATCCGCACGGCGATGCCGTTGGTGACCTGCTGGGTGATCACGGCGCCCGGCAGCTCTCCCGGATCGACCGCCATCTCCACACCCCGGTTCATCGGACCGGGATGCATGATCAATGCATGCTCGGGCAGCGCTACCGCTCGGGCCGGGGTCAGCCCGAAGCGTGCGGTGTACTCGCGGAGCGACGGCACGAGCGACTCGGTCATCCGTTCCCGTTGCATCCTCAGGAGATAGAGCACGTCGACGTCGCCGATCACGTCATCGAGGTCGGTCGTGACGGGTACGTCGACCGTCGGGGGCAGCAGGGTCCTCGGCGCCACGAGCGTCACGTCCGCCCCGAGCAGTGTGAACGCACGGATGTCGCTGCGGGCGACGCGACTGTGCTTGACGTCGCCCACGATCGCGATCTTGAGCCCGTCGAACCCGCCCGTGCGGTGCAACGCTGTTCGAATCGTGTAGCAGTCCAGCAGGGCCTGAGTGGGGTGAGCGTGCCAACCGTCGCCGGCGTTGACGACCGCGGCGTCGGTCCACTGTTCCACCTGCCAGGGCACGCCGCTCGAGCCGTGCCGGATCACGAATGCGTCGACACCCATCGCCGCGATCGTCTCGATCGTGTCTCGCAGGCTCTCACCCTTGTTCACGCTCGACGACGACACCCCGAAGTTCATGATGTCCGCGGAGAGCCGTTTCGCCGCCGTCTCGAAGCTGAGCCGGGTTCGGGTCGAGTCCTCGAAGAACACGTTGCAGACGGTCTTGCCACGCAGCGCCGGCACCTTCGGATTGGGACGGCGGTTGACCTCGGCCATGTGGTCGGCCAGGTCGAGCAACCTGGTGACGCCGTCCGTCCCGACCTCGTCGATCGATCGGAAGTGCCTCACGAGATGTCGACGCCCCGGGCCGTGGCATCGACGCGCTCGTCGGTCGACGTCGGCAGGTTCTTGCCCACGAAGTCGGGCCGGATCGGCAGTTCCCGATGACCACGATCGACGAGCACGGCGAGCTGCACCGCACTCGGACGCCCGTAGTCGGTGATCGCGTCCAAGGCCGCCTTCACCGTCCGGCCGGTGAACAGCACGTCGTCGACCAGCACGACGATGGCGCCGTCGATCTCGAAGTCGATGCGGCTCACGCTGCCCGGCGACACCGGGCGTAGGCCGATGTCGTCCCGGTAGAGCGAAGCGTCGATCGACCCGACGGGTACCGCACGTTCGATCCGCTCGATCTCGGAACCGAGTGTCTCGGCGAGCCACACACCACCACGCTGGAGCCCGATCAACGCCACGGCATCGAGGCCCTGGTTGCGCTCGATGATCTCGTGCGCCATGCGGGTCACGGCCCGGCGCACGTCATCAGGTCCGAGGACCTGCTTGCTGTTCGTCACGTCGTCTCCTGCCGTGTGGGCCTCACGGGACCCACTTCACGGTCGGACGCCGAACCTAGCGCGACACGCCGGGCGCGCGCCCGTCCATCGGGCGCCCGGTCGGGATTTGTACGAATCGTCAGCCCTCGGCGACGCGAGACCCGGTCACGCCCGCGTCGGTGGGTCGATCACGTCGCCGCAGCGGTGGTCGACGGCCCGGACCACACGTTCCTCGCGGTGCCACCCGAGCAAGCCGACCGTCGCCGTGGCGAGCGCGAAACGGCACCCCTCCACCGAGGGAAGGCCACGCCGGCGGTCGATCAGGATCGCGAGGAGACGACCGGGGGCGCAGACCACCCCGGTCCCGTCGCCGACCTCACGATCGAACCGGTCGAGGAGGGCGTCCGCACGCGCGCCGACCTGCTCGACCGGCTCACCTCCGACGTGTCATCGCTCCACACCGACCAGCCGGGGATGCGCTCACGTGTCTGCGCCGTGGTCTCACCCTCGTAGACGCCGTCGTCCCACTCGACGAGTGTGTCGTCG